>Ga0099826_10000716_pt1 | contig 17404 bp, 8 predicted proteins | sample Mtrugardesep15_FD_76830 | JGI IMG/M metagenome (GOLD analysis project Ga0099826, IMG submission 76830) | Root nodule microbial communities of legume samples collected from California, USA - M. trunc garden sep15 | ecosystem: Host-associated > Plants > Roots > Nodule | place: USA: California... | reverse complement strand
TAACACAGAGGTCAATACTTGCCTTCATTATATGCAATAGTGGGCAAGCCATATACATATGATCCATATTTATCTCTCGGCAAATGTGTCTCTGTATTTAACGTCTTGTTCACACCAGAAAACAAGCCTGGCTGGCCTACGAGATGATTTCTAACAGAATTATTTTGCATTCTCGCTACAAATGTGCTGTATCTGAGAGCGACTTAAAGATCGAATCGAAAACCACTGGAGTTGATTATCAAATGTCGAATCATACCCTTAGCTCTAACAAGCATGCTCATTCAAGTCCAGAAACCTAACCACCTGAAAACACAGCAGTCAAGTGCAAGAAATATAATGAAGCTGCAAGAAAAAATTGCATCCTTGGAATGACAGTGGTGGATAACTCAAAAAAAGTGAAAACCAAAATTGCAGATTTTCTTGGTGGTGAATAAAAACTCACCATTATAGCCAGCACTCAACAATTGAGCTATTTTATAAAATGGTAATCTATGTAGCACTGACACTTGAGATTAAAAGTGTGTCTGGTGTACGACATGTGTCAGTCTTCGACACCAACATATCACATATGTGTATTATCACTCTCATTTTCTAAAATTATTACGGTGTCTGCGTGTCAGTGTCGCGTGGGAATAGCAACTTCTCTCTCTCTCTCTGTGACTGTATAAACAATTTTCTTACTTATCAAACAGAATGAATCAATGAAAATCAATAGAATCAGAAATTAAAGTAAATCAAATTCAAATAAGCGAATTTGGGAATTAAAATAGATAATAAAACAAAAACCTTATTAATAAAAAAGTTGAAATAGAAGCTTACCTGGGTGGTTGGTTGTGAGGGTAGAGAGATAGAGAGAGGAAGAAACACAACAAGATAAAGGACAACAAACGTCTGCGCGATCGATCTAGTCTAGGTTTGTATTTTGTTCTTTAGCTATCCAATTTGTGTCCAAATATACATAATATTCATGTGTATTAACCATAATTTATGTTTAAATATATACTTAAAAATTATGATTAACAATATTTAAAATTGTAATCTAGACGATTAATAGGTTACGTCATATTATGATATACTCATTAGTATTACTCATCTTCTGACCTCTCAAAATAAAACAGAAAAATACTCATGTTTGAGCTTAATTAATCACATTTTGAATTATGATATTCATTTAATTTTAAATTTGTAGAGACTATTGTGCGCGTGGATGATATCTATTTTATATTAAAAATTTATTTAATTTATTTTAAAATTTGATGTCACAATATAATTTGACAAAAGTACAATGGTAAATCCCTAAAAAAATTATCCGTAACATTTCTAGTCACTTAAATTATCATTATCATCATCACATCATTATTTGATAAGGTATCATCCATATGTGTTGGGTGGACTAGAAGTTGACTTTTTATTTTTTAAAAACTTTTAGGTGTCTCTTCTACAATTCTATGATGAAAATTATGGGTGATGAATTCTCTTGGAGAAATAAATTGATCAGAGGAGAAGAATTAGAAGATTAAAATTAAAAGTCGTCAAATTGGTTTATATAATTTCAGCATTTTTAACTAATAATAATATAGAGAGAAGTTTGTTAAAATTCATTGACCTATGGTGTCAATGTTTCTTTTTCTTTCTAATGTGTTTTGAATGTGCATACAAAGATTCATGACAAATTCAAATTGATTTTTTTTTTTCAATTTGGATAAACACTTCTAAAGGAAAGATCCATATAGTTGTACAAACAACTATCCAACCTAGCATCGCGTAAGGATAGGGTCGTACAGTCCTATAAAGTCTAGGGTTTGTACGGTTGATTAATGATCTAGAAAACAACAACAAATAAATCTTTTCTCTAAAGTTATTTGACCTCTGAGACATCACTTGATCATGTTCAACAAAATGAAGAATCAAATTGTCAAACCATATAATTTCCTTTAAGATAAACAAAGTGAAAGATATCATTAAAAGATATATGAAATTACACTAGTTACCTCTACCAATCATGCTCAAGTACGTTAAATATGTTTCACACCCTCTATAAGGGTAACTAGACCCTAGTAGTTGAAAGTACCACATGTCTAATATTGAGTCAACCTATTAAAGTGTCTATCTTTAAGATGGTTGTTTGGTATTCAACCTCAGGAACACAACACAAAACTAAATGGCTGCAAATAATAAGCAGTAGAAACATAGAGTAGTAAATTCATATGAATTTTTAGTTTATTTTTGTCTCATTCGTTTTCTACAAATTGCAAGCAAATCTATTGATTTTTGTTTTAAGAAAGATCTTGTTATATATTGATCTTGTTGATAAAGATTTGAATCATATGACACGAGTGTGAATTCAAATTTACGTTCGATATGATAATTCACCTGTAGATGATGTATAATAACATTTGTAAACTCTATTTAAGCATCAAGATTTTTCCTTAATTTTGATGAACCGACTTAATTCATCTAAACTTTTATTTAAAAACAATCTTTGCATCCAAATTAACTACCTTAATTTATATTATGTAAGTAAACTAAATACTTTCCCATTAGAATAGCTACATTATTCATTTCATTAATAAAGGTGGGGTTAATAAAGGTTGAAAAAGTGACTCCACCCACACCATTTGAAACTTTAGCCATGTTCCGCCAATAGTTATAGTGATAAATGACTTAATAATTCATCTAAACTTTGGTGGAAAATGATCTAATAATTTAAAACTAAAAGTTATATTGATATAGCATGCCACATCAATATTATATATGTCGGTTTTCACATTGCCTAAGGTTATTATATTCAAATATAGGTTTAAGAGGCAGAGCCGTTCCAATAAAATTGGAGGTTCGGCTTTAATATTAAAAATGGCTCCTAATAAAAATAATTAATAATAATTTAAACAATTGAAAATTAACAATAAGTATTATTTTGATTTTAGTTTGTATTGTTGAATTTTTGTTGCTGATAGATGTGTGAGTTTGACCTAACTTGTTCTTTTACTCTTTATTTTTGTCAAATAATAAGTGTTTGATTTATACCTACATAACAAAAAAAATATTATCATACACTCCAACAATTATACTCATACCCTTACAAATAATCGAAACCCCATAAATTAAAGGCTCGACTCCGTAAAGCTCCTTGCAAGTAACAAGGAACGGCCCTGCTAAGAGATCTACAACTAAATAATTTTATATAGATTTATAGTAAGTAATAAAATCACATGTGGTACATTGAAAAGTCTCACACTCTCACTATCATTCTCATGATTCTCACACTTTTGGCTATATGGCTTGCTTGTCTTGATGAATGTATGTGTCATATGATCTTTTTGGCCACGCAAGCACCTATGCAAATTAACAGCATTAACCTTTCATTTTGCTTGCTTGTCATGAAGGACTTTACAAGCATGGACTAACTTTTTTATTACTTGTGGTCATTCAAGCAGTATGCCACACTATCAAAGGGCCTCGTTTCTTCCACGTGAGATAAGACTACTATTTTTATTTAAATAATATAAAGTAAATGGCAGAAGGAGATGCACCTTTGGTTCAAGACTACTTTGGATGATAGTTACGTAAAATTCAACAATGTTCAATATATAAGAATATACCAAATTGGATTCTTTGCACTCACAATTAACACTTCAATAAGAAAATATACCGAATCTCGATTCTTGACCGTTGCATGAAAAGCGAAAGATACACATGGTTCCACGAAGGCAACTATGAATCTCTACCGTTTTTTTGAAGATATGAATCTCAACCATGTTAACTTTTTTTTATAAAGCAAGAAGTAGGTTAAGCATCAAGGAGCGTCAGAATCATCTCAATTAGGTTGACACTCAACCGAAACTCCCATTCTCTACCGTCTACTATATATATATATATACACACACACACACACACAAGAGGGGACTAGGCCAAAACCCTCAGAAAAAGATACAGAAAACGAAAAGAAACAACGAAAATCCAAGGAAAACGATAGTTAGGCAACCTATTCGTATCCCTAAAGAAATCTAAAGACAAAAAAGACGGCATTGTGTCAAACCAAACAGAGTCAACCATAACCTAACTTATCCGTGCAATAGTTACCCTCCCGATAAATATGTGAACATCTTCATTTGGGAGGTGACGGGGGTGGGCCCTTAGAACGGGTTATGTATGCCACCTCAACTGCTTTTTTCTTCAATGCCTTCGTCAAATAGGGAGTAAATGGAACGTCCGTTGTGACATTGTTCACTAATAAATCTTTCACCAAATTCATTTTCTTTTGTAATACCGGATCTACCGGATCATAAGAACCTGCCATTATCTTCTGAATATCTGGCATATATTTAGAAGCCAATGTGAGGATCGGTTGAACATCATGTACTGGAGACTATGGCCTCACTTTTTCATTGGAAACATTATCCAACGACATATGAAAAGTAGTCCCAGACTTTTCCATATGTTGTGGGGCTGACTCTATATGTGCATCTAAATTATCTACATAAACAACATGCGCCTTCTTTACTGGTTAGGTCCTGATTGATACTAGGAGAATCGAACTTGAAACTTTAAGAAGAACACACTCTAAAATCTCAAACCAACACTACCAAAAAAACAAAAACTAAAATAACAATTAACATATTAATATTTAGCATTAATTTTTTTTTTTATGGGATTAAAACCCTTATAATTGACATTTCACGTCGTTCACTTATAAGCCACTTGAGAAGTGATCTATTGCTCATATTTAGAGTATAAATATAGTTTCTCATCAATTAAGCACTAATTATTTGAACAGCAATGGACACCTCATATTTGTCATCTCAATACTCATTCTAACACTTTATTTTTATTTATATATATCTATCTCTATCACTTTACAAACATATTTTTTTATTTATGTAGCTCTTTCTATCACATTACTAATGTATGTTATCATCTATCACACTACTCTATATTTATTTCTCTCTTAAAGTGTATAATTTTTTTTATAGATGGACGAAATGACAAAGTCATTATAAACTCACACACATAAGTGGAGGTACCAGAGTTCGAACCTCGGTCATAACATCCGGCCTAACAATTTCGGTATTTTACCAGTTGAACTAAGACTTCTAGATAAATGTATACATTTATATGGGATATCTAATAATGAAAAATATTTTGTAGATATCCCATATATATACATTTATATGGGATGTCTACAAAATATTTTTCTTTATTTAATTACTCTTTTCATAAGCTCTGGTAAGAGGGTAGTTCCCTATCATAGACACCTTAAATCATTCATTCAAAGATATCAAGTCCATCCTCCATTTGTTCCTTTTTATTTAGTTATAGTTTTAGGAATTTTTAAATGTACTAAGAAATTTATTAAATTTTATTATTATTGATAGAACTATTTATCTTATTTCTAAAAATCATTAATAATTTATCATCTTATTTCTTCTATCTACTCTATCTCTCTACAATAAATAACTAAGAGTATTGATAGAACAATAATTAACGATACATTGAACTTTGAAAACAATAGGTAAATAAGAATAAATTTTCCCATGCAAATGTGACAATATTTAAAGAGGAATTGAGGGAGCTTTTTTTAGTGGCAACATATATTAATAAGAAAACATAGTACAAGGAGTACTTGAACCCAATACCAAAAGACGAAAGACAAACAAGAACAACCACCAACTAGAGTATTAATTTATATATCATTTTACATATATAATACAATTTAAATATATCAAAGCATTGGATGAAGAATGGACCGTCATATTACAATTTACATATTACTAAATTGTAAAGTTAATTTGGTGAAATTGGAATATGTCTTATGTCTAGTGTAATTTTCATTCAACTGTCCAGGTTTATTGATTATCTGACTGCATAGTTTTTTTTTTCTGTTGAGGAAAATGACTGCATATATAGTTTCTCAAATGAACATAGATGGAAATCCGGGCCCAAGAATATACCATCTTGAATTGGGAATATGACAAAAACTTTAAGTGATGATTCTACTTTTGTCCAAAGATGGTTTGAAAGGTCAAAAGTATACCTATATTGGTTCATGATTTGGAGATTCTCAAAATATTCAGTAAATCTTAGCAATGTATGATGATTGATGACATGAATGGTTAATAATACGTGTAGTGTAGCTTTATGTAGATAAGTGGGTTATGATGTGGTAATTTATTTAGGTAAGAGTATCTGCCTATCTGGCACATAAAGCTTTTGGTCACCTTATTTCTCTTTTTGGTGATTATATATACACCCTTAACTCTTCTCATCTTCATTGGTGCATTATGGAATTATGTGCTTGTGATTGCCTTTCTATTCAAATAAAATCATGAGTTCCACATCTAACAAGTTGAGCCAGAGCAACAAGCTTCTTGCTGAAAAACCAATAAATGAGGCTAATAGAATTCAAGGAGAAGTCTTGAAGATTAATGGTAAGTGTATAGAAAAAGTTTGCATATTCATTGAAGTAATTAACATATGTGTTTAGGTAAACCAAGAGATCCTATTAAGAAGTTGACATGTACCGACATATATTTTTCCATACTCATTAACCAGATATCAAACAATACCAGTCAAATGATTAATTAAGAGATTCAAATATCTATCATTTGTGTCACATCATGTTGATTAAGATATATATGTTTACCGTTGAGGCAAAGCTAATGAATATCAAACATCAACCAAGCTGGGGGTGGGGGTGTCACTACTATTTATAGTGGCATCATTTTCAATGTGTCGGACTAGAGTTTTCTTTCAACATACCTCCTCACCTCCTCACACTCACGCTCTGGAGCATTAGGTTTGGTGTGTATTCCGATCGATATGCTAATATATCATATTAGGTTTTTAAATTAGGTCTAACTCATTCTTACAAAATCGGTTTGTAAGGTGAGATGTGTTGCTCTTTATAAACAAATTTCAGGTCATTTTTATTCAATGTGAGATTTGTGTTTTTTCACAATATGTAGGAAACCCAACTTCTGTGAAAAACTATGCACTATCCTCTGAAGAACAAAACAAGCTTATTTCTGAGATACAGAATGCTCTAAATGATCACAATCACGTTATTGATGATGACGACAAGCTACAGTTAGTTATAAACACAATCATGAATCACTGTTTTGAACTATTGGAGATGAAAACACGTTCTGCAAATGTAGATTCTGCCACATGTGAACGCAATCTATGGTGGATTGGAGGCTTTCGTCCTTCTCAACTTCTTCAGGTAATGTTTGTTGATATTTTGTAAAGATGAGTTAGACCCAACTCAACACTATATACTGTCACTTGCGCACCAATTTGAATTATGTTTCCTTATAAGTACTATGTGATTAATTTGGATATATATAGGTTATTCTCCCTCAACTGAAACATATGTGCACTCAACAACAACTTTATGATATTTATAATCTTGGACAATCATGTGAACAAGCTGAGTATGCTCTTGGACAAGGCATGATAGAACTCCAGCAAATCATTGATAAAGCAACATCAGCAGGTGACAAAGAGTATCAACAGACGTATGTACCTCAACACCTAAGCTTCTTCAAAGAGGTAACACCTATTTTTTAAACCCTACACACTGTCTAACACGGCTCGATTATAAGTTGAAATTCATGTGAGTCTCATCATATAGAAAACTGACTTGGTTTCTTGTAACTAACTACAGGCTGATAATCTTCGTCGACAATTCTTGCATCAGTTTTCTCGTCTCTTTACAATTTCTCAGCAAGCTGAGCTCGTAGTTACTCTGAAGGAACACCTGCATAATCCGCAGCCTCGGAGCTCACTCTGAGAAGAGTCAAGACAAATGAAATGATCCTATATAATAGAATATAGATCAAATAAACTTCATTTGCTTCCAATTAATTTGGTATCAATGTGTGTCATTTAAATTGCTTTTTTAGTAAGTCATTTAATTTGCTTAGATGTATTTGTAATGAGAAATGTTAGTAACACTCTGTAAGCTGCTATTTTCTATGCACTCTATTTCATTTCATGAGTTTCACAGGATCCACTAATTTAGTATATTGAGAAAATACACTAGAGTGTGTGTTGCTTACTCCTTGTTTGTAATTTATGCCCATATTGAGGTTTAATGTAATGACCAGTGAGCATGTCATTTTGTTTTTGCTGGCCTATCTACTTTAATCTTCATTCAATTGAAGAGCAACTATTGCATAGACATGATCTTTATTTGGACACAAACATTAATAATAAAGTTTAAAAAGGAAAGGTTAAAACAAACACCAAAACATATTGAAAAACTAACATTTTTTTTCTTTTAACAAACTAGTATTAGAAACCAATTTGAATTGCTTAACCTGAGCTGAAATCCAGTTTTTTTCTTCTTCTTCTTTTTTTTTTAAATAATTTTTATGGCTTGGTATGTTATTGATTGTGTTAAGGACTTTTGGAACTTAACATTAATTGTCTAACATTTCATAGTTCAGTTCATTTCATGGATAATAGGAGTTTGAGGTAGAGTCAATTTCAATAAGTTTCTCGAAAAACATTTATTGAAAAAGTAATATTGAAAAAATACAAGAGGGTCGGTAAACTCGATAAACATTTCCCCTATCTTGTCTTGTAGAGTTTCTAATTTTTATGCTAGCATAATAGATACTGAAAGGATTCCAACGTCATTTGTGATAACAATGTAACGCAAAATAGAAAACAAAGAGGAAGAAGATGATTTAACACTTGATAGTTTTTCTATTACACCTTATAAGACAAGTAAATAAGCTATATATATACATGACAATGGAAAAGACTAAACTATCCTTATTAAGCTGTATAAGTCAAGCATACATCTTAACAATTTAATTATCCCTAAGAGGTTCAAGAAAAATAAATAATGTTTATCAACAAATATGAGATGGTGAGCTTCAATAATGGATGTAGTCAAGCAAGACCTAGGCGACAATGGCATAGACTAGTTGTAAATAACTTGAGGAAATGAGAGGGGTAACAAACAAGGATAGATATTTACTATTTGCAGTGTGGGTGCATGGAGAAGTAAACAGAACTGGCCTAGTTGTATCTTTGGCCCACAATCTTTTTGCACAAGTTGTATGAGGGGACACCTACCTCGTGGCAATGGAGACCCCAAAACATAGTGACTTTTCCCATCCCAAAGCGACTTCAAGAAATTTCGGTGCTCTAAATTTTTATGGAACCAGCAAAAGGATATGTAGTTATGACACTTCCAATCAAAGGTGTGCCTAGTGTCCGATGCATGTTAGTGTCCAACACCAACATGACACACACACATATGATTTACATTCAATCACTTTCATTTGCTTAAAATAGTACCGGTGTCTATGTCACTGTCGCATATGCATTAGTGTTTCACAAGTTATATGCAAAACCAAAAAATCAGGGATAAACATACTGAACTGAACCCTCACAATTGCAACAGAAAATGCAGTTTGTGTGCAAAACAGATAATATTATAGCTTCATTGTGAACATACATAGGAGTAATAAACTATATCCTAGTATAACATAACTGCTAATCGCCAGCCATATCCAGGAGGGGAAAAAAGTGCAGTAAAGGGGTGTTTTGTTACTTGTTAGCATTCTTCATAAGGAGAAGAATAGGAACCTTGGGATGTATAAGACAAAAAATGACGATACTGCTAAGAGTATATGGTTAACTGGAAATAATCACTTCCCACTTGAACACATATGAGAGACCAGTTTGATAACTTCCCACATGGGCGCATCATTCTGCAGGGAAAAAGTTGCAAGTTAAAATTAGATACTCAGTCACCCCTTCACCTGGTACTTAACATAAGAAATATAATAATGTTTGTCACCTTATACAAATCATATAGGAAGATCTATCTATGAATTAATTTAGTTTAATAATAACTTAGTTTAATAATAAGTTGTTGTCATGTGACTGAAAGGTCATGGGTTCAAGTCCTGGAAACAGCCTCTTGTGTAAAACAGGGTAAGACTGTGTACAATACACCAAATGGTGGGACCCCTTCCCGGACCTTGCATATGCGGGAGCTCTAGTGCACTGGGTTGCCCTTTTTTTAATGTTTGGAAGGAACAAGGAATCCAAAGATGTGTTATCATCCAGCTAATCAACTTACCATTAAAACAACATCAAAAGCTTCTCGATAGCAGCTAAGTGAGTTCTCAACGTTGTGGTTCCTGCAACAATTTAAAATGGCAGAAAAAAATTAAGTCAGCGAATAAGTCACAATCATAATTCATAAATGCCTTATAGACATTAATTGAGCTCAAATTTGACAAAAATCACAGCAATTAGAGTCTGGCAAATGCTTTACTTACAAAAATCCCACAGAAATTCGAGTATCGTAATTTAAACCATCGGACATTCCCAAGTCTCCAGTGTGATCACCAAGAAGGAGAACATTGGTTCTCTTCTTGAGCAAGTCATTGTCATCAGTTGGACCATCAACATCACCGAATCGTTCGTGAACAGGTGCAGCCATATCAAGAGCATGCTCATTTTTATTTAAGCTGTGAATCAATTTTCCTGTGATCAAAATTGAGAAGTAAAAATTAAGAACTGGTTCTTGTTAAGTACGCATATGAAATGTTTATTTTCAACTTAGCAATAAGCTTTGAAAAACTGATTTTGTATATGAGAAAACAAGGCTATATGTGAAGGTCAATATCAAATTACAGAACTACATCGTAATACAAATGTACTTTTTCACTATCAAATTACAGAATGTTTCTTTTTTGTCGGACTCACTCACCAGGGCTTAAACATAATTAAATAAATAAACATTGTAATACAAATGTGCTTTTCTGTATTATCAGTGAAACCTAAAGGCAATTAATTATTATGTAATGCCTCGGCCTCTGAAAGATATATTTGCATATGAACATTGAGAAGACGATCAAACAAATACACAATAGATGAAAGTTGGAAACATAGAATCACCTTTAAAAGATACAAGTTGGCCGTTGTTAAATACCATCCTGTTGGATACTATCTTCACATTTTTGAAGGATCTGCGAAGCTTCTGCCTTAGAACCTGTTATTATTGGAAAAAGCAAGATAGAGATATTGAGAAGCACAATCAAATTCTTAGTAACCTTTCCAACATAAAACAAAATAGATTTTTCACACCTCTTCAATGATATCAGCAAGCCCTGCAGAGAATATTAATACAGGAATGTCTCTTTCCTGAAAAATAACAAAATGGAAAATGGGATCCAATGTCAGCAATCGAATCTTCACACATGTATATTACATTTCATAAATATTCCCGATATAAAATGAACATATCAACATGTAAGAACTTATATTTGTCAAAGAAAGATGGAATATATACCTCCAAAAATTCAAAAAGCTCGGAAACACCTTCCCTAAAAGCTATGTTAGCATTAGCAACTGATTGTTTTATTGATTCATATGTAAGTCCTCCTTCAACAAGAAGACCATGCGTTTTTCCCCACCTAATAATACACCAAATCTTAAGTTTCAGCATCAAACAATAATGTCAATTGGATATCACTATACCACTGGTGCACAAAATGTTTGAGTGTTGTAACTAGTAAACTCTGTGGGTACTAAATTCGTTTTCTACTCATGAGAAAAATTGAATATCACACTATTCAAGTTAAAGCCTATACATGTAGTCCAGCATTGAGAAACCGAATCACATACCATTCTTCCATGAGTTTCCTTTTCTCTTCAAGGCCAAGGGTAGGAGAAAATTCCAATGGATGGTAATGTTCATATAACTGCTGCCTTTTGGCATCATATTCTGGATTATCCTGCTGCAGAAGGCCATGACTGCCTACAAATGACTTGATTAGATATATAATACATATTCCTAATTTTTGATGTGTAAAGGAGCATTAGAGGGGAAATATAATATTCATGCAACATACTTTGGCCGCGAGTTCCATTAACCCAAAACTTCGTTAATGTGGCATCAAAATCAGCGATCACCTACAAACAAGAAAATAGAAGTCTTGGGATTTGGGTTGAGAGCAAAACTGACGTGTAACGTGAAGACAGCCCACCACTTATTAACATATTTTCAGACATCATTTCACTTCTCAACACACCTAGGGCTGCACATTTGGAGTGTAACTCGAGCGGCCCGATAGCGGGTGGCTCAAATTCATATTGGATCGACTCTGATATCATCTTAAGTTTTTATATTCTGTATAAGTCAACCCTAAAAAAAACCCTCCAAAAATGAGACTCTTACACACCACCTCATGCCCACTAGTATCTCAATTTTACAAAACTGGCTTGTAAAGTATGGATTCTCTAGCCCTTGTAAACCCATTTTCAAGCATTATTATATAGTGTGGGACTTCTCAACAAGAAGCATATTGAACTATTAGTAGTAATGCATTAAAAAAATCGTTTTTTATTTATTTTAATGAGACCCAATTTTGTGTTGTGCAATTACAATGAAATGATGACATGATAAAATTATGGAGGATCAAATACAAAAATGCTAATCATTGATTTGCATGAAACTCAATTATGATTAAAATGGGGTTTGGAAAATACCTGAAGCTTTTGAGGACCGGCGGAACGAATTGCAGCAAGTTTGTTGTGGAGCAAAACAGGATCACCCACCAGCGTCAATTCTGAACCCAATTTGATATCTTCCATTTCCAAATATTTTCCACAACAAAATGTAGAAAACGAAACCCTTTAAAGGAAAATCAACAAAGACATGCAATAAGGGGGTGTAAAAAAAGTAATAAAGAGAAGAGGGGTGAATAAGAAAAAGGAAGGAACCTTGATGTTGAAGAAGTGAAACGGGAAAAGTGACGTGGGAGAAAGTTGGTGGTGACGATGGATTGGAGTTGGAAGCGATAACTCATTTGAGTGTGGAGAATTGAGAGAAAATAACTTAACTAAATAAGTGCTTGCATAGTTAAGTTAAGTGGTGTTACCGTAAAAATGAAGAAACAAAATAAGAAAATGATTCATACGTCTCAGCCTCTGCATGAATTACAGCTCACAAGTAAAATGTATGGATGCTATGCTACTTAACCGCAACAATCACTCAATGAGACGTGTACTTTATCAAAGGTTTGGTCTTTGCATCCTTCTACTCACTTCATAATTGGATATTGGATTCATAACTTCATAATCCATCTAAAAAAATTCACTTTTTTAATATATTAAATAGCAAAAGTATTTTAGTCTATACTATAACCATATACATTAATTATTTAATAAATTTAAAAAGTGAAATTTTGCTTATAATAGTGATTGAAGAGAGTATCTTTTAATTATAAGTCTCTTTTAAACAACAAAAAATGTCTTTAAATATAAATTTCAATCCAAATTATATTTTTAAAAACAATCCAAATCATAATTAGAAATCAACAAGAGAAAATCTCTATATGCAAGAAGAAAAATAAATAATAAAAAACAAAAAGCAATTTATAATAAATGTTTTATTACGCTCAACTTCGTATTTTTATAATAATAAAATTGCAAACTCTCTCACACGATTATAATGGTGTCCCCACTAATTTTATTTTCTTAAAACTGCTGAGGTTGGTGGTGTAGACTTGAAATTTTAAAATATCCTTATCTCAATATTCCAATTTTAAATCCTTTCGATTCTAACAATTGAACTAGTTCATATAATGCTTTGCTTTAGTTTCAATTGGACCTATGCTAGTGGAGAATGAGATTGAGTTCCGAAATTGTGAATTTCCAAAATAAAAAAAGAAGGTCTAGACTTGCGTTTGGTACACACCCTTTTAAATAAATTATAAGGAAATATAGAAAAAGTTTAAAATTAACTAATTTTGAAATAATTCAAAATTAAACTAATAGTGTATACACCCTTTGAAATGAATTATAAAAAAAATATTTTGAAAAGTCAAATGTATTTGATTCAATTTTGAATAAATACATTTGACTTATCAATTTGAATTAGTTTGCATTAACAATCACATGATATAAAAGTTTTACATGTGAGTTTGAGAATATAAAATGCTCTCTCAAGTCTCAAGTATGTGTATATATTTGATATTTCTCCTCAAATTTATATTTTTTTTGACAATTATTTTTTGGCAGTATTTATTTATTTATGTGAAAGACAATATATTTATATTTTTGTTGAAAAGAACCCCACAAGAAATTATAGTCACCAAGAAAACGAAAATAATGAGCTGTTTATTCATCTAGCTGAACGAACACATGGCATGCCTTGATTGGTGAGACTTTTTTCCTAACGTTTCGAATAAAAAACGTGGTGGATAATATTATAGCCGTTAGAACCCTTTGTTGTCACTCATCAATCTCTCTCTGTTTTCGAGAAACCCAAAGAAAATTATCACACTCACTCTTTTCTCATTCTTCAACCTATTTCACAACAAACCCAATTTTATTGTTTATTTTACAAATAATCCCGTTGTAAAATCTCACAGGAAAAAATGAAGGGAGTGAAAGGAAAATTGTTGAAGAAGCTCAAATCAATCAAACAGGTCAATTATCTAATGCCAGAAAAAATTCTTCAGGTAAAATCCATTGATGGGTATGCAGATTTTCTTCCAAAGATTTCATCTTTCAATATACCAAACCCATTTGTTTCTCGAGAAAACGAGTCGAAGAAAAGTTGCGAGAATTTGCAGGAAGAACAACCACAACCAGAAATTATTGATGTATCCGAGCTTATGAAAGATCTTGAAGAAAATGAAGAAGAAATGGATTTGGATGATGATAATAAAGAGAATATTAGTCACAAAGGTGTTGTTTCGGTTTCGAAGATTGGTAACAGAGAAGAAACAGAGTCAAAACAGAGTGAGGTTTTGAGAGAAAAAAGACCACCACTGTTACCAAGAGCTAATACTGATAGAAAAAGGAAAAGCCCTCTTTCGGAGAGTGATAGTTTGTTGTTCCGGAGACCGGATTTGAATTCAGGAAGCTTATTTGATCCGAATCTACTCGCTGCATTCGAGGAACTTGTGAAGGAACAGAGGAAAAACAGAGTTGAAGAAGAGTTTTCAAAGGAAGACAAAATAGGTTTTTTTGATGAAGATGAAGAAGTTGAAGTTGACCCTTTGATGTTGTTCAAAGAAAAGTGTCCACCAGGGGGTGATGGCACTGTGATTTTCTACACAACATCGCTTAGAGGAATCAGAAAGACTTTCGAAGACTGCCAAAAAATTCGGTTTCTTTTACAAAGTTTCAAGGTTTTGTATCTTGAGAGAGATATATCAATGCACAAGGAGTATAAGGATGAGTTATGGAGTCTTTTAGGTGAGAAAATTGTGCCTCCAAGGCTTTTTGTTAAGGGAAGATATATAGGTGCAACAGAAGAGGTTTTAAGTTTGCATGAACAAGGAAAGTTGAAGAAAATTCTTGAAGGGGTTCCAATAGATTGTTCTAATGGACCTTGTGATGCTTGTGGTGGTTTAAGGTTTGTGATGTGTTTTAAGTGTAATGGTAGCCATAAGATTTTGGTAGAAAAGGAAGAGATTGATGAGTGTTTGTTGTGTAATGAGAATGGATTGATGGTGTGTCCATATTGTGGCTAGATGGAGAATTTTGTTCATACTCATTTGTTCAATTTGAGGTAATAGTGTTTATACTTTTGTATTGTGACTAATATTGATAGAGTTTTGTAAGTAATTGAACTTGTTGAAATTTCATTCTTTGAATTCTTTGGAAAGTGCTTTAGGCACTTCATTGGCTGCTTGTATTATTTCTTTGATGAAATCTAAAGTTGTTTTAATATTAGATTTTCTGTGTTTTTTCAATATCTCTAGTTTCATACCTTAAAATAAAGGATCTTACCTGTTGTAATGTATGCATATTATTAGAGTAAATAGAAATTTTACTCATTGAAATTGTAACGGTCTGTCAATTTAGTCCTCAAATTTAGATGCTGTCACTTGGTGCATTGTGGATAATCGAATCGTATATTATTACTAATTACCAGTAACACTAACCAAAGGCCAAGTCTCTTGTCTTTCTTTTTCATCCCTGCAACACCCTTTTTTATATTAATAATCTAAAAAATTAAAAAATATTGTACTAAAAGTGCACCTCAACATGAGTTGAACACTGGACACGCACATCATTCACAAGACATTAACCGTTTGGCTAACTATGGATCTATGATATTTCAATGACTTATATTATATATAATAATTATTTAAGTCAAGTATATGAAAAAAAATTGGGGAATAATCTGGTGTGGCAACTGCCGCACCATGTTTCACGGTGGATCCGCCCTTGTCGACGATGGTAAAATTTGACGGGTTCTCTCATGGATGAGAATCTCCACGGAGATGGCATGCATATCTAACTGGTTTTTCGTCTTGGAAATGATCCTCAAGTCGTCTTTGCAACTCCAATTCCATGTCCATTATCTCCGGGATTTCCTGTTTATTGTTTTCTGCACAAGCAAAGAGTTGGTTATGCTCTTCAATCATTTGTGACAGTTTCTTCACCAGTGTTATCGTAATATGAAGGATGGATTCGCCTGCCTGACCACTGGCTTGCTGAAGGAGCTGGTGATCATTGACTGGTGTTGTGGTCGTTCTGTCCAACAATTGTGGAGGAGGACGAACAAAGGTGCTCGTGATATTCTTCTTTAAGGCGATGGTACACATGCGTTGCACTAACAAACACTCCAACATCAAGTTAGTTTTTTGAGCGAAAGGTTTAATAGAATAGAATGTGTACATTTCTTCTGGTGCAACCGTCCTTTTATAGGTACGATTTAAGGAAAAATAGGTGATCAACTCGTTGAGGTTGTCGAGGAATTGACACTGCGATCGACGGATCACCCTCTGATCTTCATCATGCGGTGGTCATTTGCTGAGAGGTTTCTTACACTAGTGTGCTGGCAGTGTAGTGTTCTTGTGTTTTCCCTCACAGTAGAGTCCATTATGAATTGGGTCCGAAACACTTAACATATTAAAAGTCTAAAAAAAATAGCTTCAATGATCCAACCCTGGTATATTTATTACTTTTTGATCAAAAAAATGTTCATAGATTTCTGATATGCGTTGCACTTTCATGGTTTTAATATTTAGTTTTAAACTTATTGAAGACATCAATTCGTTAAAAGCAGCAACAGTTACACAGAAAATTTCTACGTTAGAGATTATCTGATCAACTCATGGTATTTTGTGATATAAATTAAACTCCAATTGTAGTATGCAATCCTAAAACTAATTAGTTAGCACATACAAAGCTTTAAAATTATTTAATCCTTACCAAAAAAAATAATAATGAGATTAAATACTATAAAGAAATATGGATCTTTTGTTCACTTTTATTTTACTCAATTATTTTTCTCACTATTAAGTCTCATTTTCTTCCTGTATTCTGTAACGTTAGAATCATCAATAAATAGTAATAATTCCTTCCCATCTTAAACACACGGTTACATATCTTGATGTTTTAATTTCCATGT
>Ga0099826_10000715_pt1 | contig 17418 bp, 10 predicted proteins | sample Mtrugardesep15_FD_76830 | JGI IMG/M metagenome (GOLD analysis project Ga0099826, IMG submission 76830) | Root nodule microbial communities of legume samples collected from California, USA - M. trunc garden sep15 | ecosystem: Host-associated > Plants > Roots > Nodule | place: USA: California... | reverse complement strand
TGATTCTTTGTATTATTTTGCTACGTCTGAATGAGAAATTATGAGAGAATAGGTACATTTTTTTATAACACGCTATTTGTAGATCCAACATTTTTTCATGATGACCGAAAGCAACTGCAACAGACTATGGAACCAGATTTCAAACCATGAAAGTATCTCTGCATGATTTGTTTTGGACTAAAAGTACCTCTGAATGATGATTGTTTCTTTTAGTGCTATGAGTTGTTTTGTTTCTGAAAATAGTAAGTAAAAAAATTATGTTCTATTAATTTAATTTAGCATGGATCATAGTTTTACTAACCAAGATTTTAGTACTGAGTTGTTCCAACCAACTAGATGCATTGACTTACCTAAACTAAAATTATCAAACCCTTCAGATTGCATATCTAATCTCAATTATACTGTATAACTGTCATGTGATTCATGTTCCTGTTTGGCAAGGAAAACTAAGATCCAAGTAAGATTAATTAGCTAAGAAAATACTCAATTTTGTTGCAGAGACATTGAATTTCAACTTCCATACACACAAGAAGACATATACAAAGTTAAAAGTATATAGATTACAAAAACTAGTCTAATCATCAAATATGATATGACAGACTGAAAACAGAAAGAACAGTGAGATAAAACTGATCCTGAGAGATAAATTAAAGAGACTTCAACTCTATCACAACAATTGGAGGATACAAAATACAAATCATTTTCGTGTTAGGACCATATCGATTTCGATTTTGATATTCTACTAATCAGAACCATCTGGGAAACTGTCGAGCGCATCTTGTTTCCCGTTGACGTAGAACTCAACTACAGCTTTCATCCTTGCAAGTTTATCAGGATGATAGTTAACATGTACAATCACAGGCTTCAACTTTTTGAGCTTAGCATCTTTTCTCACAGTCTTAAACAGAACCTTACTGTTCATAAAAAGGTACATATCCATTGTTCTCTTGGCTGCATGAAGTCCATCGTAACCAGGATGTGAAGGGTAAAAGAGTTCTTCATTAAAAACTGCTTGATCCCATGCTTTCTCTTTAGAAAGCCGGTTGGCAACGCGATCCAAAAGCTCAATTGAAGGAAGTGTAGGTCTTATGTAAAAAAAGCCAGAGTTATAAACCCATATTCTCATTGTATGAGCATATCTAGCCCAACCCATTTTAGGTTCATCGAAGACATCGTTAAACCCGTAAGCTGTATGATTACTATGACCATCTGACATTGACTCCACATCTGAATCCCTATAAATATAATCAAAGGGGTTCTGCAAATACACAATATCGACATCCGAGAGGAGAACGCTATAACCCAGTTGTAGAAACTCTCTCAAAATGCGAAATTTCAATCCAGAGACAGCATGATTCCCACCCGACTTGGCAATTGAATCAACACCTTGATCCGGGTCTCTTCTATAGACAGGAACATCATTTGACTTACAAAACTCTTCAATTCTGTCATCTAATGCAACAACCAAATAATTAGATATGCCAACTTTCTTGATATTGGTGAACCATACCTGTAACATCTCCAACACATTAGTGTTAGCCAGAACAACAACAACCTCTTTATAAATAGCAATTTCCGCCAAGAGTTTTGCCAATCTAGGGTTCACTGATTCATCGGGAATAACAGAAGGATTTGTTCTGAGAGCCTTGACCGTACCAAAAGGACCAGCCTTGTGTTTCTCACCAAGCACAACAAACTGTTCCGTAGCATGACCCTTTCCTTGCTCTGCCAAACGCAGCTTCTCCATTAGACCTTTCACCTGCTTCTTCAGCTCATAATTCTTCTCTTTAGCTGATTGAATATTCAATTTCAACGCATTAACTTGTTCTGGCGATTCACAATCTGTTGAAACCATCTAACGACACAACAGAACAAAATTAAAAAGAATACTAAACAAACTCTTTTAGAATGTAGCTCTTCTAAATGAGCAATTCATTCTAGAGTGTAAAATAAGTAATCTCAATAAAAATAACAAATCATCAATTTAGTCTCTAAAGTATCATTTTCTCTCCAATTTAACGCCTAAAGTACACAAGTATATGAGTTGTGCTAACTTGTGCCCTAAGGGCACATGTTAAGGATATCAAAAGTGGAAATTTTGCATTGAAATAAACAATATTTTGATTTTAAAACAGTTCAACTCAGATAAATATCCTATATTGAGTATCTTAGGGCACATGTTAGCATTATCTGTTATCTGAAGCATATAAGTAGTCCCTAAAGTGTATAAAGTCCATCAATTTAATCCATGTTATTAAGGACCACTTGTAATTTTTATATACTTTACGTACTAAGAGAGAGTGATACTTCAGAACTAAATTGATGGTTATTCGGAAACATTATATGATTCGCTATACAAGTTAGCACAACCGTTGAGATTAGTTTAGAACTTATTCCAATGCAAATATGATTCGATATAGATGTTGATGTAACATAAATCATTAATGAGATTTTGTCTGAAAGATTTGAGATTAGTTGCTTTCCCTGTAAATTGAATTGTTAACTTTATAGTAACAAGATTCCACTTTTGAATAAAAATAGATAAATCAAAATGATGTTATAGCAATTACCAAGTTTTCTAAATATTAGACCATGTTTTGATAAACAACTTATTATAGCACAAGCTGCTTTCGTATAAGCTATAAGTTGTTTTCATAGGCTATCTTGGAGAACTTACGAAAATAAGCTGAAAACATCTTATGAACAACATCACGAGCTGTTTGCATAAAATCTCTCAAACTGTCGCACAAAACATATGTAAGTATGAGCCAATCCAAACATACCCTTAAGTAGAAAGGAGCTAAAACTAGATATAAACATTTTGATATTCATTCCTAAGCTGAAAACAGACACTTTATAAACAATGTTTATCCCAAATCGTCTCACAAAACTTACGTCAATAGATAAGTTGTTTCCAACAAACTCTAAAAGTAGATTGACATTTTGATATTCCTAAATTGAAGCAGATATAGAAACCAACCTTGTGGCTGAGAATGGTGGAAGTTGAGGTGGTGGAAATGAAGAAACCATGAGGAGAGAAGAAAGCGAAGATGCAACCAAGAAGAACACCGACGAATATGGCAACGGCGATCCGAGATACGGTGATTGAATGATTCTTCTCTCTGGTCAGTAACGCATCTCTGCGACCCGCCATTGATGTTTATCAAATTTCGATAGGAAACCTAAAAGTCAACGGAAACACAACAACAACACAACCACTGGAGTTGTTGTTTCTGGGTGGAACAACTAACAAACACAAACACATTATTACTTTGTTTCTTTTTTTTTTACTCTAACATCATGAATTTATTGCTTTTACCACATTTATGTTTATGTCTGTCGTTTTCTTTTTGGTAATTTTTTGTCTAAAATCTAGACGCACAAGTGTTCAAAAGATTTTCTTAAATTATTATTGTGGTGTAGATGCATTAAACTCTAAATTTATGTTTATATTTTTGTTAAGGAATTTATGTGGTTTAACCCCTAAACAAATATAAATTTCAACGTTATAATTTAAAGATTATTTATTTTTAAATGTTCATGACGTTTATTTGTACAAAGCAGAAGATGTGGCAAGAGATGATCCAAAATTCGTTCAAAAGATAGAGACCGAAGATACCTTTAATTTTAAAATTTGTTGACACAAAAAAACTAGAGAAGCGTAAATTAAAATTCGCTCAAATGACAAAGATAAAAGTACATTTAACCCAAAAATAAAAGTTGATATAGGAAGTTACTTTGATGGAAGACATGTTTCCTCTAGTCATTATTATAAGTAAAATTTCACTTTTTAGATACATTGAATAATTAATGTATATAGTCTACAATAAAAATTAGATACATTAATTATTCAGTGTATCTAAAAAGTAAACTTTTGCTTATAACAATGACCTAAGGGAGTATATACTTAAAGAAGTGCTATAAAGAGTCACTAAACTCATTTGAATCAATGTGTGTCCCACAACACTCACTCTCTACACAACATTCAATAAGAGAGCAAGTATGAGAGAAACTATTAAAAAGAGAATGTTCATAACATTTCTCTGTATACCTATATTATTAAGGAATACATTTTTTTTTTGTGATTTTTTCCTTTGGTAAAAAATACTCAAACATATATTTTTTTTTGAACAAGCTACTTTTAAACGTAGAGTATGTTAATAGTATTTCTCCATATACTTATATACAAAAGGAATACACTTGAGTTAAAAATGGAATTATATAAAATATTTTTTTTGAAAGGAATTATATGATATATATTGTAGGTGTCATTGATAAAGTATATTATATTTGTTATATTCTTCATGTCATTGGAAAATATAAACATAATATAAGAAGTATAATGCAGCTAAGTCATGACATGAAGCAATAATTGAAGGATTTATAAATTATAATGCAGAAGATCCTTAGTATTCACGAAGTGTAAAAATTAATTGCATTTTTTACGTGTTTATAATTATGGAATAGATAGATACTGGAATGAAAATAAAATCTCGATAGTACCACTTCGCAATTTTTATGATGTAAGGGAGTCCACGTCCCACTTGAGAAGATGTTACTATAAAACCAGCAAAAGTCGATTATACGAGACAAAAATTGATATTTGATTTTATTACAACACTGGTGTCAAGAACAATCTCAACCCAAAAGTCAATAGACTCGGTACATCATTGTCAACCTTAATATTATTACATTCAAGTCTAACTAGGCATACATTTACATTTTAGCAACTAAATGGTTGGAAAAAAACAAACCAAAAGATAAAATGGCCGAGCAAGATTTTTTTAAGTTCAAAGGACATCTCAACAGAATGACTTCAAAATAACAAGTCATCACTTGGACAAAATATTTGTGTATATGTACAAGGGGGTACGGCAAAACGAATCTACGCATCCCCAGAACCAGTAATATATGAAACTACGACTGTTGTGTCATCAAGCTTCCCACCATAGTAACGAAATCCAGCATCTTGTGCAGCAGTTGAAAAAGGAGTCTGCCTGTCTTTATCCAGTGCCCGTTGACGTGCCAATGCAGCTATCTTCTGAGCTGTGACCTGAGGGCTGAAGCCAGCTCTTACGCCATGAACCACCACCGCCGTAATCTCATTATTGTATAGGTTATCAAACAGCCCGTCCGTACCAGCAACTATGACATCGCCAGGAGCAACAGCAACTGTAAAAACCTGATATGAACAAAGAACCCATATAAGCACCCTACAAGTATCACAGAACTATATGCATGGAGCCAGCTCTAGTCACCACAAAAAACACTATCATAAAACCTGACTAATTGCCATGGTTTAAAACCATACGAACATAATATTTGCAAAAAGTTACCCCATGGCATAAACAAGACAATATATTAGGCAGAATCTCGTAGTAATGCATGTTTGATAGCAAACACTGTCATGTGTGCAAGTAAATGCTTGGTAGCAAAAAAGCAAACTTTGTCAGAACACTACAGAGCTAAGGCCTCAAATATATACAGCCAAACAGGTAGGGCCGGTGAACAATTAGATCAAAATATCTATGTAACATATACTACATATATAACATGCTTGACTCAACAACAATTAATTAAACGAAAAATAGCTGGAGCTCACTAAGACGAATGAATGGTAGCCATTCCTACTTACTGTCACTCTAACGACCACCATTTAATCAAGCTGAATTCTGTCAAACTCTACCTATTTTATTTTGGCAGCAGCATAACTATTCATTGAATGTCTAAACTTGGTTTTACATTTTTTACGCCGTGACCCCCACTCTATTGACTTATACACTATGGCAGAGTTTACTCTAGTCCTTGCTCACCTTTTATATTAAGTCCCTAGGTTTACAATCTATATCAATAAGGGTTAGCTTTCAATTAGACTGTTTCACATTAGTTTATATGTTCAGCCTGCAGGTTTCACCTGTAATCGGAGCTAAAATATGTAAGATGAAACATGCAAAGGACGAAACAGTTTAATATGTAAATATTTAAACTGAATAAAGATGACACATTTAAGGGACTAAATTGCAAAGCTCAAAAAACAATTGACTAAATAAAACTAATCCTATAAACAAGGATTATAAACTTAATTGAACAAATATATATTTCAGGAATTCTTCAGAGGCTAGTTCCAAATCTCACAGTAGATTCACAGGTGAACAAGAAATTATGGGTTTTTATCAATTGTAAAGTGATATATAGGAAAACCATCGTATCCTTTTGTATGCATTTACAATTGCACAAAGGGGAAGTACATATGAAAGAATAACATTCCAGAAAGGATAATAATTAATACCTGACCAGAACTAGGTAAATCACTATGGCTACTACATTCCAACTGATAGGTGAAATTGAAATCATGTTGCTGCACTGGAGACTGGAATATGGTGCAACCATCACGGATAACCATAAACCCGCTGTCTCCCAAATTAATAGCATGAAGCCCCTATGAAAAGGGAACAAAAAATGAATATACGTTGACAAAAAAATGTTTCAAATAAGACATACCGTACCAAGGAGCATGAAATAACATATCAAAGCTCAACATATTCTTGATAAGTCACTATATACCAAAAAACATCAAAATATCACTCACAGCAAAAATAAAGGTAGGTCAAGTTCCAGGACTAAGTACTTTTGGAGTTCAAAAGTACTCAACATTGGCTGACCTTATGCTTTGACAAGTCCAAGGCCAGCATACTTATATTTCAGAAAATTTAAGAACATCAGTGTCCCTTTTCATGCTGGTTATAAATCAAAAGGGTGACAGGTCTACAGAGTTCTAATTCACTGCCTTGACAAATAAGACTTCCTAAAAAATTATCACTAGACAGTGAAAATTATTTTGAAGACCAACACATCACCAACTAGTTCTAGTTATATCACTTAGTCGCAAATAAATTTACCACAAATAGGGAGTTAATCTGTAAGGGCTGAAAGCAATCACCAAATGACCATCGGATAATTCAAAATAGATAATGGAAATATCAAGTAAATAGATGTAATAGCAATGGAATATAAACTTTATAGTCAATTCTACTCTATCAGCATTCTATAATGTTTTAGCCTAAAAGCATTGTATTCTACAAGTCAGTGTAACAGAATCGAAGTTCTTGCGATACTCCAAAGAGGATGGCATAAAGATGAAGGTAACCTGATCAGTAAGAGCAATGATGCATGCTGTAGATGAACCCTTAGCTTTTGTACTTGAGTATGCTTTTTCCAGCACCCTAGCTGGGTCAACTGAACCTTTGGGCTCCTCCCGAATAGCATCTACTGAATTGGACATGAGCTCACGGGAGTAATATCCAGAATTAACACCAACATCTGCCCAGCCACCAACACCATCTGCCACTCCTACTGCTTGTTCCTCAGAACATATAAAATGAGCATCTTCTCCACCCGTTTCTTCTTTATCAGGATGAGGCAAGTAGCATGATCCAGATACCAGCTTCAGGGTTTTCCCGGAAGGAGTTTTCCTGCAATCACCATATCCAGTCACATCATAACAACAATTAATATTGCAAGTCCAAAATATATTTAGTCATTGTATATAGTCTCCTGTAGTTTTTGTTATAAAATGCAAATTTCAATGGAAAATAGTAGTTTATATATAAAATAAAATAAAAACAGAGATATTCGGGTAAAAAATTTGGCTCACTATTGATGCATGTACACAGATACTATGGGTTAACTAATAAATCCGACACTTTTAAGTCATTGATATGAAAATCACTAGTTTAAAATGTCAAGGTTAAATTATGGAAGCCATCAAGTTTTCTCATATTGAGGGAAACATAGAACACTTCAATAACACAAGGTCTTCGAACCTTTAGCAAATAGACTATATGGCTTTCAATCCCAACAACTAAGCTTTCAACTTCATAAAAGGGTTCAATAGCTGTTTTTTACTATTTTTTTAACAAATGAACCTCCAATCGATTGATTAAGAAAGAACCGCCAATCTGCTTTTTTGTTCTTTTAAAAAACATTAGTAAGAAAAAGTTGTTCCATTTTGAATAGTGGTTTTACAATGATATGACAAACTCCATTTACAAAAAGATATAACACATAAGAACTATTAGGGTCTACAGTCCCCTATGCCCAAAAGCCCCAACTTTCTCTCAAACGATGAGATAGTCTTCCTCTCAGCCCCCTATGATCTATACTAACTAATCCTGAACATAGGAAGGGTTAATCATCATATCATAATCCCAAAATAGCACCAGTCAAATGCAAATGTTCAGTAAATGTCAGCTTTTCAGTGTTCTAAAACTAGTAACACTAAAAGCGCTCAGTGATCCTTCCTATGCAAAGATGGGATTCAATTCAACCATATCTCTTTGCTCACATATAGATATTTTGTTATGCAAATTACTCCAACAGTCAAACTACATATAACAGGTCACTAAGACACAGCACAAAACAAGCAGCGCAACAATTTTTATATTGATTTAACAGCAGAAAATATACATTGCTTCAAACCTATGATCTGATTATAATGGCAAACACGAGAGGGAAACAACTTACAGTTCAGATGAATCAGCAGAATTCTTTTGCTTCTCCTCACGGGCAGCAGTGTCAACAGGCACGTCATGAGCAGGGCCAGCAGAGTTACACGATGTTGAAAAACTATGTAAATCTCCATACCCTGACTGTGTATAATGCCAATAACTGAGCCAATTCTTTGCAGCATTACAAACAAAATATCCAAAAATTGCACCATTATCTGGCCGGTGGCGGTTACTCAAACACATGCTCACTTTTCCACCATTCCCCAAACCACTGTTCAAATACACACTATTGCTACTCTTTGTTGACAACAAACTCCGACCACGCTTCAGAGTCGAGGTATCTAAAGAGCCTTCACCAACAACCATCCCAGGTAAGCGGGCAGCCATTGTTTTAATCTGAAACTTGTCAGCCCCAGAAAGGGCACGATCAATGTGATAACTACAAACCTGAATCGACGGCCCTGATACAGACGGAACCGAAAAAGTCCTAGACAGCGTATCAACAACCGTCAACGTTCTTCTTTTACCTACAAACTCTGGACTGGAATCTAAGGCAACCCCGGGACGCGCAAACAGGGTTGCCTCAACAAAAAATGAACTTGATTTATTCACAGAATGAAAAAACTTAGAACCACTACCAAACCACAATTTCCCTTGTCCAATCAGAATTTCAGCAGAATCCTGAATTCCAGTTTTTTTCCCCAAAATCGATCCGAGCCTCAGAAAATAGTTGGATGGCATTTTACAAACACAGTAATAATTCAGATTCATCAAACACAACAAGACGATTACCAGAACCAATACATGCTAAATACAATAATCTCATAACTTCACACACATCAACGCTTAATTCACCAAAAAAAATACAAAATTCACACAAACCCCTTCAAATCCTGCAATTAATCCATAAAACAATTAAAATAAAATTGAATTAAAGAAAAATAAATTCTTGAGAAAAGGGGAGAATCTTACAATTGGGGGAAAATGGATGAATAGAAAACCCTAACCCTAAAAATAATTGAAGAAAAATAGGGAGAGAGAGAAATTAGGGTTTCAGATGTAGGCGGGAATAGAGAAGGAGCTTGCGCCTATAACCACAACCACAGCTTGATGACCGGTCAGAAGTTTATTTAGTTTATAAAAATTTAATTAATCCGTTTTTTTTAACGGAATCTCGAAATTTCTATGAGTGTTTATGTAATATCGTTATGGATATTGTTATAACTTACAACAACTTGATTAGATTAGATTAGATTAGATTAGGTTATTAATGGCAAATCTGTAACAGAAAACATGTTTAATTTAAATTAAACATGTTTTTCAAAAATCAATATTTATGGTCGATAGATTGATTATTAATTGATTGGTTAGTTTCTTAAAATTAGTGAGAGGTGAAAATAAGAAGGATTTTGTTAACCGATGCCTCAGATATTAGTTTAGGAAGTCAAAAACATAAATTAAATTAAAAAAGTTACTTTTTAAGTTTTTAATACATTGACTATACAACTTTTAATTCAAAATATTACTACTATATTCGATTACTTAATCAGTGTCTGATTAGCATTTTCCAAATAAAAAATAAAAGTTTAAGTTAGTCATTTATAATAAATTGATATGATTATCTAAATAATATGAATTAGAAATTCAACCTATAACTCATTAATAATGTTTATAAAAACCAACTCTCACATACTAATATTTCATTGTAAAGTGGAATATTTTTCAACCAGTAGTCCATACACATAAAAATGTTAAAATAATTATATATGTGATTAAGTTTTCGCACAAAAAGATAATTAGAATGATAAAATGTGTGTGTGTGTGAATTTATATGTGTTCACCTAAAATAAATTACATAACATTTTATACTTGATTAAATTTAGTTATCACACAAGCTCGGGTCTAATTTTTTTAATTCATTTTACTTAAATTAGTAGTATAATAGTGAATGTGTTGCATACATGGACAATAAGTTGAGATAGCGTGTGAAAATGTGCACATAAATATGAAATTTTATCTTTATATTTTTCATCTGAGCAATTAGAGATTCATTTTACATTTGATATGTAATTATTGGCAAAGCTCATATACTTTTTGATTTAATTAAGTGGGAAGATTATTCTTAATTAAAATGATTTTGATGTTCTAAAAACATGTTTAATTTAAATTGAGAAAATATTGGGGGTGCAATTTTTAAATAGTGTGAAGTTAAAAGAGCATATTTATATGCATCAATCCCATAAACTTGTCTTCTTCTTTTTTTTTTTTTATAATTTGAAAATCTTGTTGTTTCACGTGATTTGAATTTAAGGAAAGTGATAAAGTGTACAATATGTAAGTTAAAGTATAAAGTTTGCACTATTTGTTGATATATGCGAATAATTTAATTATATTTGGTGTCTATTCTCTTGTTGTGAAAAATGTCATAAATAGTCTTGATAAATTTTTTGTCAAGATTTTGAAGAAGTAATTTATGGAATTCAAATTACTAAAACTCGAAAGAGAATTTTTATTGAAAACAACATGTATCTTTGTGACCCTAGCGTCAAGATGTTCAAGAACACTAGTTACACTTTTAATTGATTTGAGTATAGGAACATCATGGTCCTGTTCGTGACGCTAATGCATGGGGTTACCATGATGGTTTACTAGTAATGGACACTAATGTGCTATTGAGAGAGTCATAACGTGCCTTAACGACCATGACCCAATAGTTATTTACGGAAGGTTTACACCATTGTACTAGAAAGTTATATGATGATGTTTAATTTCAAAAAGTTTTTCATTGTACTAGAATGTTACAGTGATGTTGATTGGAATAATCTTAGGGATATTCCTTAATATGAAAAGTGAATTTCAGCCATATTGATCAATTGTGATAGTGTCATGACAATTACAAAGTAAATAAGATGAATGTATGATGTCTAAAGAAATTTGATCGGTCCTTTGATGAAAAGATTAGCAAGAGAGAAGGATTGATTGATCATTTGACGAAATGATTAGACAGAGAGGGCTTTGAAAACCTCAAATAGAATGAAACTAGTGCCCATAATAATTTTCTCATACGAGGGTAACCCAACCTATAAAACGGATATCCCAGGAAATAGGTTCAAAGGATAATAACAACTTATATAGAGATGTGAATCATGCGAAGAATTTTTTAAGTCTCATTCATAGTTTTTTGGAGCATGATAGCATGTGGTGAATGGAAAGGTTGAATTATTTTTTTAATGAATTTTGTACTCCATATAGAGTGGAGTATGTAGCTACCATCAATACTCTTAATAGACTCACCTTTGTGAATGTGGAGGTTTAACCGCTTCCTATGAAATTTTGGCAAATTTTCTAGACCGTTACTACATTGGAATAACGTGCATGACTGTAATGCATGGGGCTATTGAACTACACCCAGAAGATTTAGCGTGTAACGTTGAGATAGAGTTCAAGACTACGAGTCATTCTGCATTAATAGTTGGGAGAACTGCAGCACCATTAAGGCAGAATCACAGAACGTCTTAAAGAAAACGATCTAGTCCACAACTCATGCCAATTTTTTATCTAACGTTTCTATGCATTCAAGCCTATTTTTTTACATAAATGATTTCAAATGTTTCACAGATGCAACAAAAATTTAAAGTGTTCAAGAAATATTCTAACATCCACAAATTCTGAACGGATGAGGGTGGATGCACAAAGTTTATTTTTTCAAACCTGATGTTGGAGGTGTTGCCCAAGTTTTGAATATCATTAAAATAACATGCCCAAGTTTAATTTTTTTTAATTGAATAGGGAGAAGGAAAAATAAGGTATAGAAGTTCACACTAAAATAGTAATAGTTATACGATTTACCATTTTGATTGAGAACAAACAAGACAATGATCATATTCCATATGTTGATAATCATTTTCATAATCTTCTAAAGACGATTTGCATGCCATATTGAGGTGACACAGTCATCACCAATGTCGGTCCATGAACATATGTTGGTGAAACAGTAAAAGAATATCTCTGCAAAAGCATGGCAAGAACAATCTTCATTTCAATCAAAGCTAAATTTTGACCCACACAATAGTTGGGACCAAATCCAAATGGAAAATATGAAGATGAATGCTTTTGGGATTTTGTAAATCTCATTGGATTGAATTCAAGAGCATCTTCTCCCCATGTTTTAGTATCATGATGAACTGAAGTTATAGACATATATAATTGTGTGCCAGTAAGAATATCAATGCTCCCAACGTTAACTCTTTTACTTGCTTGCCTCACCATTACTGCTGCTACAGGATAAAGTCTAAGTGTTTCTTGAAGTACCAAGCTCACCTGATTAGAAATATGAGATTCACTTAGAATAATTTTTTTGTTTTTTTTCGTTGTACAAAAGATTGAAAGTGTTTTTGTATACATGACAATATAAATAAAATTTACATACGACACAAATCCAAATATATTTCTATCATCTTGTCACATCATAATACCACATTTTAACACATATTTACATATTAGATAGTAAAATTTATTCTTGACAAAAAAGATAGTAAAATTTATTAAACTAAGTAACAATTAATTGATATTTTTTTTTATGAACCGCCTTGTATTGTTTAACTGATATCTAATGAAATGATATAAGTTTTTTCCTTCTAAAAAAAATTGATTGGTCCAAGTGGTAACAAAAAAAAATGTAATAAAGCCCCACAATTTAGGACAAAAAAATTGTTAAAAGTTGGGTTAAATATATTTTCCATCCATAGGAGCAATGTTGCAAGAAATGTATAAGTGGAGGACAAAAACAACTTTTTTTTTTAAGGAAAATACTAACAAATGATTTAGGACATTGTTTAAGCAATCACAAAAGTAATTTTTGTATAAAAAAATTATGTAATTATTACTTTTCTACGTGTTTGATTTGTATTTTTGAAACAAATATCTGATTTTGAGTTCTTTAAACAATGTCCTAAAACACTTGTAGATATAACCCTTTTAGAGACGGCTTATTAAAAATTCTAAAATGACTGAATGACCTATAGAATTTTTTGACTAAATAAGCAACTATAAAAACATAAGCAAACTTACTAATTTGAGGTCCCTTAATGTCTCTGCAGTTGGGGGTGTGTGATGTCCTAAAACATGAAATACCTCCTCACGTGCCTTGCTTTGCCATTCTTGATTCAGCCCTAAAAGAAGGATAGCCCAGCTTATTGAATTGGCAATTGGTTCCTTTCCTGTCAAATAGAAATTTTTACAATTATCTATAATCTCATCCAATCCTAGCCTTTGTGTCTCATTGTTGATAAATTTGTGGGGAGACATCAACAAAGCAAGCAAATTTTCTGAATTGTTTTGTATTTTATTGTTATTGTCAATCAACACTTGAATTAGTTCACGAGTTTTCTTTTCTATTCTCTTTCTTTCTCTGTTCTTCTTGGTAGGTATATACCTGCATACACATTATACAAAGTATTTCAATAATTTCATAATAACGTTAAATAGTGGAAATATAAGAAAATGTACATGTACAAAACATAAGTGCAAATTCTAATGTTTTGCAGGTTTATTTTTTATGCACAGCCAATAATTCACAATCAACTATATTTGTAACTTTAATAGTTATAATTGAAGTCAAATATTTTTTATGATATAGCGGTTATGATCGATTGACACTAAAAAAATGCTCACTAACTTTATTTTAATTTTTTATATTGTTTATTTTTTTTACATTGTTCTTTTTCTATATAATAAGGGAGATAGCTTTATATTGTTCTTCAATCATATTTTAACACATTGGTTTATATATAATCTAATACTATAAATAGAACTTAATCCACATCACATGTTAGAATTGATAAATAGCACAAATAATAACAACTATAGAACAACAACTAAATTTTGTCTTATAAACTATTCTATGTTTTATGTAGATGAGTTTTTTATATCATACCTAAATCCAGGAAAATAAGCAGTTCTGATAGAAAGACTAGCAAGATGACAATGTTGATCTTGTAAATCGAAAATCTCTTTCCCTTCTTCATAGCTACTTCCAAAAGCAACTTTAGATATAATATCAGCTGAAAGATTTTGGAGATCTTTATTCACATCAATCTCAAATTCTTCAATGCCATTGTTCTCATCTTCCCACTTGTAAAACATTAATTTTGTGGTGTCTACAATTTGGGGAATCCAAGACTAATATGCAGATACAAACAACAATTATTAGTTTATATAAATTGAATTTTATGTCAAAGATGCACACCACCACAGTAGTCGGGTTGATATTGATCAAATCAATTATCCGCCCAATCAAATTTCATCAGTTTAAGCTGGGTCAAAGATCTATATCTTTTTTCCCTCAACCCGACTATGAACAAATTGGTTTGGGTCAAATTATTGGGTCTATGAGACATTTTTTTAAAATTTCCAAAACAAAATATAATCAAATGTCATTTTATTTGATAAAAATTTCAACACTTACACTAAATTCTACAATATAATATTTTAACATTTGAATTAAATTGAAACACTTTTAGAGAGACACATAAAAGTCTTTAACTATATTAACTAAAATAATTTAAATTTTTGAATGAGTTGAATTTACGGGTTTGAAATCATAAACATATTACCCAAACCATGTTGAATTTGAATAGAAGGGTTCAGATTGGATCGAATATAAACAAATTCAAATAAAATATGAGTTGAGTTGGTTTGAGTTACTAGGTTCAACGGATCATCCATAGGAATTCGCGACCCTACATTGTTCCACTCTATAAAAAAGAAGAGACTTTACCTTACTCCGCTCCATTTTAAAAGCATGACTAGCAATTGATCTATAAATGGTCCATTTCTTTCCCTTTGAGAAGAGAATTCCTTCTCCATAAAACCGTTTCAATGACGGATTAGGGTTCAACTTCTCAAACAATTCACCCGTTTTCAATAGCACCTCTTTAATTATAACCGGGTTAGACATTATCAACCGAGGCTTCGACCCATACCAACTGAGGACAGTTTTCCCATACAAAGGAGCCCACCTATGATAAGATGGACACACACGATGAACAATATCGTGGCATAAACCCATTGGCTTAGATTGAACTTCCGCAAACATACCGCGGATCTCATCGGAGTTACCTTTGATCAGATGGTAGGAAGGACCCCTTATGCCTTGTTTGTGAAAGTGACGTGAAATGATGCATGGAAGCAAAATTATTGAGTATGTGATCCTTGCTATGAACACTAGCAGTAGAATAAAGATTAACATGAGTAGAAGATGAGACATGAAGTTGATAAGTTTTGACAACCAATAAAAAGTGAGGAGCTACTACTTATAACAAGTGACTTAGTGAAGTGTTTGGTACATGCCAATGCCATGAATCATATGATGATTCCCATGCGACGGGTTTTAATATAATCTGATAATGTAAAGTATTGCACATTTCAAATGAAAAGCCATATACTAGTGGTTTTATCTTTATGGGAGTCTCGTACGGACATGTGACCATGATGCAATGAGTGACGTATTAGTCCAAGCTGGTTCATTATAGAAAGAAAATGAAATCAAAAGTGTGTTGTCACATTCATGTTACTTTAAATCTAGGACCATAGAGTTTAGTATATCCTATTTAAATTTCAACCAATAAAATGGAGTCTGTTAAAATTTGTGTATTTAGATAGTGTGTCACCACCGGCACTACTTAAGTTTTTGTTCATTTATAGGTTTTTATATATGAAGCAATTCTATTCGAGACATTATCGAACAATAAATATGAATAATTTTTTAGTGGATATTCTAAGTTTAGTTTGCCATGTTAGATTTTAGTCCCTTCCATTAGACCCAACTTCGGTTGTGACAAATATATTTACAAGAATAAAATTAGTTGATGTGTTGTTTCCATTAGTGCATTATTAATATTTTGGCTACATTTCATAAGTGCATTCTAATATTTATGCTAATAATATAAAACTGTTAGAACTGTTTGTGCCACACATAAATTAAGCCTAAACAAATTTTCACAGATACCCCCTGAACCATATGCCATTTTTTAGTAGATACTGACTTCCTGAGTTAGATATTTATAAGCCTGAAGCTCAGAGTTTTCATGCTAATGAACCATATAGTATTTAACAATATCCAAAGGCTAGACAACTTAAATACATGAATGTACACATCAGAAGTGTTGTGCATTTTGAATTGTTGATGGTTTTGCAATGAGTTATAGATCATCAGCTGGATAGTGTACATTTTAAAACTTGGTGCAATTTATTCACAGTGAAGACATAGTCTTAAAATAGAAGATAAAATCCAAAACATAAATCTTAAAATTAATTACTCTATGAATAGAAGATATAGAGTTACTTTTTGTCTTTTCTAAATAGTTTTTTCCTGAGTTCCCTTCTCTACCTCAAACCTTCTCTCCATCATTTTTCTCCCTTCTCTCCCTCAAAACTACTTGTACTTACATCAACCACCAAGCAACAACAAAAATTGCTATGCCTCGACAATTCTGTTGTCACACACACCAGGGACCTTGTAACACGAAATGAAAGGAAATGATTAAACCAAAAAACTTGGAAGTTTTTCACTATAATTTATTTTTCACTTGAAAGCTAAAAACACAGTGAGACATCAAAAGATTGAAAACTAAGGAAATATCTTGAACTAGTTAGAGAAAAACTCATGAAATTAATTAACTCTGCCGCTCAACTGCGATCATTTACAGCTTGATTTCCTACAAACATGCCATCTCTTCTTTTAGGGAAACCGGGAGGATCCATAGTTGATGCCCTATATTTAATCTCCGACCCTGCTCGAAAATCGGGATCAACCGAAGCTGGCCTTGGATTGTGATCAGCAGAACCAAGTCTATAGGTACTTGCTGCTCCAGCAGGAAACCTTGTAGGAGAGCCATACCTTCTTGGCGGC
>Ga0099826_10000713_pt1 | contig 17432 bp, 11 predicted proteins | sample Mtrugardesep15_FD_76830 | JGI IMG/M metagenome (GOLD analysis project Ga0099826, IMG submission 76830) | Root nodule microbial communities of legume samples collected from California, USA - M. trunc garden sep15 | ecosystem: Host-associated > Plants > Roots > Nodule | place: USA: California... | reverse complement strand
GTGCACTGAAGCTCCCGCATACGCAGGGTCCGGGAAGGGGTCCCACCATTTGGTGTATTGTACGCAACCTTACCCTGTTTTTACACAAGAGGCTGTTTCCAGGACTTGAACCCGTGACCTTACGGTCACATGACAAATATCAAATCATCTGGCCACAAAGAAAAGAACAACCTCAAATATGACATACATTTTAAACTTCTACAACTAATGACCATTCAGCAGCAAATATACACTCCAATGGCAATTAGGTTTGTAAAATTACTTCTTTTTTTATTATATTTTCAATCATTAAGAAACAAATTTAACTAGAAAAAGAATGATAATTTTTTTTAGATGTTTACCTGAAAAACCCCAGCAGCCTCTTTCTCCGTCATGTATAGTGGACCAGGAACATGGAGTTTAATAATTTCAAATTTTCTACCATTAGCATCAGTTACACTTGAAAGCAAAGAATATGCTTCTTCAGATCTTTCATACTGAGGATCAGTTTTATCATCAGTCCAAGACAGAATAACCACACCAGGCCTCACAAAACAGCATATGCTGTCAACATGACCATTTGTATCATCATCTCCTGTATAAAACAGCATATTGTACTTCTTAATAACAACATAAGGAATATACATAAACTAAAAATCCCTTTGAACCTAAAACATGTATCGCAATTATTCTAGATCGTCTCATTGGAAATGTCTAATATCCCAGCTTGGGAAATTCTTTAAGCGCGTGGAGATTGACACAGTCATTTTCAACATGCAGATCAGTCTTTGCTTTTAAAATCGGCTACTTCGGTTGGGGTACATGTGAGGATAAAACAGTAAGATTGTAATGAAGTAAGTAAAACCAACATAAGGATGCTCAAAGAAAAAGTTGTCAAAACATCCTAACAAAATAAAACACCGTTAGCTTCATGTTTCTTTTTGTAAAAAATTAGCTAATGAAAAATGAAACAAGCCAAACTCCATGTTATTAATTCCCAGAGACTTCCCAAAAACGATTGAGGCCAAATTCAATGTTATTGATTCCATGTTATTGAGGCAAAATACTATCAGTTCATAAGAAGATTATTAATCTAAAAGATCAGTGTCAAGTTTACATACCATATAATCCATGAGGCAACCATACAACCTTCCTGACTCCAAGATATGCCTTGAGTTCGTCCTCAATTTGGGTCTTACTCAAATGTGGATTCCTGTTCTTGTTCAATAGACACTCTTCGGTGGTAATACATGTTCCTGAAAGAAGAAAAAATTGCAGTAGTAAAACAGAAAAACATACACATTTCAAAAGCAATTTGGTAAAGAGAATGGAGATCTAAGTTTAGATTGGTAAATCTGAGTATATATGATCTGATTTCAGGACGGATTGAAATGAAGGCAACAGAGTAAAACGCATTCATAAATATAACAAATCCAAAACAAGCCTGCCTAACTGCCACTTATCCTCGTTCATAAATATATCGGCACTGAAACTACGTTTATGTGGACAGTATGTTTAATCATTTGAGCTGGATAACTATATCATATGCTGGCAAATCACTGCATTAACTCTTACCTTCTCCATCCACATGGATACTTCCACCTTCAAGCACCATAGATTGTGGAAATCTTGGAATCCTTTCAACTTCCAAAATCTAGAAAACATATGGTGGCAGTATCAAAATCAGTAAGTCATTACCAAAGCTAGAACAGAAATAAATATATGAATGAATGACATAACCAGCCTAACCTTCTTTTTAACAAGGGCATCGAGACTCCAATCACTGTAACATCCATCTTCTAAACCTAAACATTGAATAAAAGTTCATCAGTTGAAGAACCAACAACCAAGACCCAGTAATCAATTCAATGGATCACATTGGTTTTTTTCCTTTAATCAATCCTCAAATTACAAATCCTAATAGATATGAATATAAAAAAATCTCCGTGCTTACCTCCCCAACTATTAAAAGTCCAGTCGATTCCGGCAATCCTATGCTCCACATCATCAGATTTCGACGTTTCTCTCCTCACAACAAACTGTTAAACAAAACAAGCAACAACAAACAAGTGAAAACCATATGAACAATAAAAAAAAACACAATCTACAATGCATGTTTATAAATCCAAACTATTGGCCAGAAAAACCCACGGTGGGTCCCATGTCACGGAACCAAGAATCATTGGCGCAGATCTCAACCACTCTAACATGATCCGGAAGCTAACTCCGTGCATTCTCCCACTAAAATCATGAACCAAACCAAAACACATAATCAGAAAAGAATTATCAGATAGAACAATATATATCAATACTAATCAGTAACAATTAGTAAAAACTTAAAACTTAACAAATTTAACCTACCTGAGAGTAACTAGCACAAACGGTTACTCTCTCAAATCTTGAGATTGCAGCCGCCACCCTGGCAAAAACACGTTGAGCATGAACGGCATTGTCACGCCAATTATCAGCGCGTTCCTGTCCCGCAACAACACCAATGTTACTTTCCATAACAACATCACAAGAAGAGTATGGAGTATGTATGAACTATACTTACAGGCCAACCCATCCAACACTGTGAGTGAGGTTCCCATTCTGCAGGCATGTGAAAACCATAAGATGAAGGCGTGTCTTTCAGATTCATCTTGCAATATTCTCTGTTCAGTTTTCTATCTCTGTGATTCTGCTATGTTCTTCAGAATCGGTTTTGGAGGGAAAAAAGAAATGAAAATGAAGATGATATAAATAATCAAACATGGTGTAATGCAAGTGACGAAAAGAAAGAAAGAAAGAAAGAAAGTTGAAATGAAAATAAAACTTACATTACAGAACAGAACAAGGAGAGGAGTAGAGAAGAAGAGAAACAATTGACTTCTTTTTAGTTTTAGAGGAGAGAAATAATGGATCCCTATTTTAATTTTAAAACAGAAAAAACGACTTGGAACTTAGTCCGTTTGGTGAATCTTGTGCTTCAGGATAAGCCACGTGTCTAACTCCTTTTTTCTCTAAGTACTATCATTGCCCGCCAAAAAAATTACAGTGGTGGTGGTGAGCTGTTACCGGCAAGGCACCAACATACATGAAAGGAGAAGATGCTTTTTTTATTGAGTTGTTTTTTTTTAATCTAAAAAGGGCAAATTTTTATTTCCTCAAAATGGTAAATAGAGTTGTTGCTTTGAGCATAACTTACTTGTTGTCAAGAACGTTGTATTGTACGAGGTTTTAACCCCATATTTCAATTTTTTACTATAATGAAGAATTTATAACTACTAAGCTACTTGCCAAAATAAATGTGGATCGAGTTACTTACGTTGAGTTGACGTAAATCAAAATTATTTATTTGTCTTCTCCATTATTTATGTTATATCTATAACACTTTATTTGTCTTCCCCGCTATTTATGTTATATCTATAACGCAGTTATTTGAGTAGTTTCACTTCGAGGTTACAATGATATGTACTTCGAATTTTTTGCCTCCATCGGCCACGATGCGGCAACCACACTGTCACTTGGGAAATCTTTTGAGCAATCAGTTTCTCATACATGCAATATTCAACTAAGCCTCACCGCTCTATCATAGAAAACTATGTGTGCATCAAAATCTTACAACCCCTCTAGCCTTTTTAGCTAAATCAACTTTTGAAATAGTCTTTATCTTCTCTCTTTTTTTTTAAAAGGTTTGAACCGAATCTAATGTAAACTAGGTTGTAGGTCACTACCAAACGATCTGATTCTGACCTATTTCAACTCTAATGATTACCTATTTAAAGGGACATGATAGAATGAGGTTCCATTTAGAGTTTAGCAACTGTACCAATTTGCTACTTCATAGCTTGTTAAGAGTGTGTTTGAATGAAAGATTTTGAAAGAAAAATCTTGCTTTTCTTTTAAATTACTGATACTATAAATGTTTTTTAATATCAATTAAATTTGATTGAAATGTTACATGATTATTTACCATATTATTCTTTGAATGTTTTTTTTTAAATAACAAAAATATTTTAAAATGTAGATTTAGCCTTCCAAAATCCTCCCTCCCCACACAAACCATAATGTTCACAACTATGTGCTGTTATTAGTCTTAAAAATTGTTAATTGTTAGTTTTTGTACTGGTGCCTTTTTTGTTGCTCAATATACTTTTGCCCTATACACTTTATAATACTATCATTTCATTGGAGACAGAATCCCCCACTTCAACATATAACTTACCCTTTTGTTATCAATTTCTGAATAAATTTAACTTCACATGGTAAAAAAACCAATCACTGATTTTTTATATTTTACTGCTACACTTCATTTTTTTTACACATGTTGCCATTCTTAAACTGTTATCTTGGTTGCAATTCCCACAAATATTACAATATTTATTACCAAAATGTGCATCGACGTGCAACTTGCACGGGTGTCCAACTAGTTGCATTTGAAAATCAACATCCTTGCACAAAAAGAGCAAACCAAGCAATCAATCAATCATCCTAATAAAATGATCCAACAAAATACATATCAAAGTTTTTGAGAGAACATTTCTAAAGGGCTGGTTGTTGCTGAGTGATGCAATGTATATTTCCACCTGACAAAACGATCTCCCTGGAACCTTCAATTCCAACAACCTAGGAACCAACAAACATTATTGAAGGTCATTCGGTATCCAAAACAACTCAAAAATGATACCTAAATGTTACGGTTCACAACGAATTGTAAAATACTAGAGTAAAGATATGATTTAGTATTATAATGAAACTACTAGGATGGTGTACATTTGCGAGTTTGTGGAAAATAATACAATGTCTAATGCATCAGCTATTCAAGACGATTTGGTTGGATGAGAAACAGGGTTTGTTTTATAAAGAATCAATGTGAGAACAACGATGATTGATAGCATTAGCTCTTAGCTATATTTAGAACAAACAGCAATAGTTTGAGCCACAGATCTTGGGACACAAACCTCATCACTCAGAAATACTCCTTCATCTACACTAACTGCAGTAGTTAGTGCAAACAATACATGTCTTTGAAAGATTACCATGTCATAGAACAATTCTTCAACTGAAAGAGTATTTCAACAATCAATTATTTACACTAAAAAAAATTACTCACTTCATGATGAGGGAAGGTCTTAGACAGAACTTGGATAGCTTCATCATCCCACTTTTTATCTCCAAATTGTGGAGCAATGATAGCACCATTTGCAATGTAAAAGTTTACATAGGAAGCAGCAAGTCTAGTACCAGGAAGTCTTGGCTTGGCTCCATCATCCTGAAAAATATAGATTTACACCCAAAACATCCAATAAAGGTTTATATTGTGTAGTTGCGCGGGTAACTTATCACTCAGAAGTGTAATAAATAGTGATATTCATTCTTAACCATACCAGGTATCAATCTTGCTACTAGTTGAGTATATAATTTTTTCATGTAATGAGTTGTTGGATAGTCATTATTAGAATATCATAATTTTATACTGTACTAGATTACAACTACTGAAGTATTCACATTATTTGACTTGTTCCCGTTTTGTTCTTTCAAATCGCAAATTGAAGCTTGAAATCTTCATAAAAAAATGTCTTAATTACATGACTGCTAACTACCTGCATTGCGAAGATTGCAGTGCCCAGCAAAAATCACCCAAAGTACATAGGTCTAATATTCAAATAGAATCTAAATTTAATTCTGATTCCCTTTACAGTGTTAAAATTTAAATTAGTCGAGAGCAAAAAAAATGAGAGGATGCGTTGAATCTGAGTAGTAAATGCAATATATTTTTCTAGTAATTAGCTCTTCTTGACATTACATCCTATTGAAAACAAAACTGGCTTTACTGCAAATGAAATTCGTTAACCTAATTATCAAATTATGTTAGAGATGTAATCATAGGGTTACCACTAGGCCTTCGAGCTTACCATATAACCAGACACGAAGAGACTCCAATACAGAAACACTACACCCAATACTTGAGAAATGCGACTATGCAAGCCAACCAAAACAAATGTTCAGACTCTACATATGAATCCTTCAAAGTGGACGGCAAAAACTGTCAGGTCTACCTATATAATTTTCCATGTGGTACCCAATCCAATGATATACGTTTCGCGACATCTTCACAACCAACGATTAAACTTTGTTTTAACCAATATATAGGGCCTACAATTTGAAAGTGGTAAATCATCTGGCCACAGAGAAAAGAAAACCACAAACATGACATCTTCAACTGATGACCATAGAGAAACAAAGATACACTCCAATGGTAATTGGTTTCGTATTTTGAAAATTATTTCATTTATTAGATTTCAATATTAAGAATTAAATTTAACTTGAAAAAGAAAGAAACAAAATTTTGGATGTTTACCTGAAAAACCCCAGCAGCCTCTTTCTCAGTCATGTATAGTGGACCGGGAACATGGAGTTTAATTACTTCAAATTTTCTACCATTAGCATCAGTTACACTTGAAAGCAAAGAATATGCTTCTTCGGATCTTTCATACTGAGGATCGGTTTTATCATCAGTCCAAGACAGAAGAACCACACCAGGCCTCACAAAACAGCACATGTTATCAATATGACCATTTGTATCATCATCTCCTGTATAAAACCGCATACTTCTTAATAACAACCTAGGCAATATGTTAAAAACTAAATACCTTTTGAACCTAAATTATGCATCACATTTATTATAGATTGTCACTGTGGAAGTGTCTAATATCCCAGCTTGGGAAATTCATTAAATGTGTGGAGATTAACATAGCCATTTTCAACAATGCACATAGATCATTGCTCTTAAAATCTGCTACTTCGGTTGTGGTTGTGATTCATGTGTGAATAAAGTAGTATGCTATGAACTACGTAACATCGACATAAAGATCCTCAGAGAAAAAGTTTTAAGAACATCCTAATAAAATAAAACCACTAACAGCTTCCTGTTTCATTTTTGTAGAAAATTAGCTAATAAAAAAGGGTTGAAGCCAAATTCCATGTTATTAATTCCGAGAGACTTCTCAAAAAATTTATTAAGAAAGATGGAAAGAAATCCGTCAATTTCACCTTACTATGTTTCATTCTAAAATGCAGCAAAATACAAAAAATGGATTCAACACAAGAAAACAACCAAACTTCGTAGGTGAATTCTTAATCTAAAAGATCAGTATCAAGTTTATATACCATATAATCCACGAGGCAACCATATAACCTTCCTGACTCCAAGATATGCCTTAAGTTCATCCTCTATTTGGCTCTTACTCAAATGTGGATTCCTGTTCTTGTTCAATAGACACTCTTCGGTGGTAATACATGTTCCTGAAAGAAGAAAAAATTGCTGAAGCGAACAGAAAAACATAGACAAAGGAGATCTAAGTTTAGAGTGATAAACCCAAGTATATATGATCTGATTTCAGGATGGATTCAAATGAAGGCAACAGAGTAAAACACATTCATAAATGTAACAAATCCAAAACAATCCTGCCTAACTACAACTCGTTCATGAATTGGAACTGAAACTACATTTAGGTGGATAGTGATGTTTAATCGTAAGATCTGGATAACTAGTTTGCCAACAAACCACTGCACTAAGATTAACTCTTACCTTCTCCATCTACATGGATGCTTCCGCCTTCAAGCACCATAGAATGTGAAAATCTAGGAATCCTCTCAACATCCAAAATCTAGCAAACACACAGTGGTAGTATCAAAATAAGTAAGTGATTACAACAGCTAGAGCGTAAAAAAAATAAATTGAATATTTAACCAACCTAACCTTCTTTTTAACAAGGCTGTCAAAACTCCAATCACAGTAACATCCATCTTCTAAACCTAAACATTGTATAAAAGTCCATCAGTTGAAGAACCAACAAATGAATCACGTTGGTTTTTTCCTTTAATCAGTCCTGAAACTACAGTTCTTAGAAAATCTAAATATCAAAACTTTTCGTGCTCACCTCCCCAACTATTAAAGGCCCAGTCAATTCCCGCAATCCTATGTTCTGTACCATCCGATTTCGATGTTTCTCTCCTCACAACAAACTGGTCAACAAAACAAACAACGACAAAAAAAAAAAAAATCAAAAATGCATGAATAAAAATTCAAACAATTGACAAGAAAATGATCAGAAAAATGAAAAAACTCACGGTAGGTCCAATGTCACGAAACCAAGAATCATTGGAGCTAATCTCAACGACTCTAACATTATCCGGTAGCTGATTCCGTGCATTCTCCCACTAAAATCATGAACCGTACCAAACCAAAGCACATAATAAAAAACAAATTACCATAGCGCAATAGGCAAATTCTAATATGGACCAATACTTGAAAATGTTGAAAACTCCATTAACAACAACAGACATCGTCTCTTAGAAGTAGATGTTAATTGTCCTCCTCATTTTCACCACGATTGAGAGGTAGAGGTTGTATTAAAACATTGATTAGACCACCGTATTAGATGTAAAGACAATGCGAATATGAGTTTTTCATATTGGTTTATGGTGGAGCAGTTATGAAGGTGATCCACCGTAGAACACACGAACGCAATTAACAAAGTTTAACCTACCTGAGCAGAACTAGCACAAACGGTAACTTTCTCGAATCTGGAGATTGCAGCCGCCACTCTAGTAAACACAAGTTGAGCATGAACAGCACCGTCACGCCAATTATCGGCGCGTTCCTGTCACGCAAGAACACGAAACTAAATCATCATAACAGAACAAGAGAAGAAACATGGAGTATGTGTGAAGTAAATAAAAATACTTACGGGCCAACCCATCCAACACTGAGAGTGAGGTTCCCATTCTGCAGGCATGTGAAAGCCATGAAAAGAAGGCGTGTTTTCTAGATGCATCATGCAATATTCTCTCTCTGTGATTTCTTCACAATTGTTTCTGTTTCATTGAGGGAAAACAACGAAGATGGTGTAAATAAATAAATAAACATGTACTATGCATGAGAATTTAATTTAGAAGATGGAATGAAAATAAAATTACATTACAGAATTTAGGTTCTGTTTCGATTTTTCTTCGCCAATTAAATTAAAATAATACTTGTCCTTTGACCAAAAACGTATAAATAATACTTATCCACGTGGCGTGATCTAAGTGGTGTGACTTATCTATCTAACGGTGGAAGAAAAGCGAAAGGCATTAAAGTGAGTTCCCGCGTCGCGTGAACGTTAGAGATTCCATGTCCCTTGAATTATGGGGGGTCACCTGTACTTGCCTACTTGCTCTTCATAGATTCTAGATTCGATTCTATTCTAACTACATGTGGTCGTGAGTGAACGACAGTCTACTTTCACGTTCCATTCAAAATAATCTTTAAATAAACAAAGAATCTTTGGAATGATCAACTGCGGCAAACAAACATGTTTTACCTTTTCAGATTTACCAAACACATAAGAAGTTCTACTTCAAAACTATAGGCTAAATTATACCGTCAGTCCTTTAAATTTGAAGTTTATGAGAAATAAGTCATTTAAGTTAGTTTGGTTATACGTTGAAATTTGTAACAGATTAAGTTATTTTGGTCACGTATAAGTATTTTAAGTTTGTAAACGTTTTTGATTTAGTCATTGTACAACATCATCGTTTTTGTAACGTTGGTTAACACAGTGACTAAATCGAAAACGTTTACAACCTTAAAGTATTTATGTGTGACTAAAATAATTTAAAGATCAGATTATTACAAACCTTAAACTTAATGGATTTATGTATAACCAAAATAACTTAAATGATGAATTTTTTACCAACCTTAAACTTAAATAGGTTACTCCCTCCGGTCACTATTATAAGCAAAATTTGACTTTTTAGATACATTAAATAGTTAATGTATCTAGTCTTTATTATAGACTTGATACATTAATTATTCAATGTATTTAAAAAGTGAAATTTTGTTTATAATAGTGATCGAAGGGAGTATATAGGTAGCTTTGGTCTTTTATTTTGCCAAAACTGCGATTATTGCATTGTTTTAGAGATTTTGATCATGACTATCTGATTTAATGGTGTGGCAACAAATTTGGTCATGATTCTTTTTAACACCTTATTTTTTAACAACCTTTTTAACACCTCATTGTTTAAAACTCTAAACAATTAGACACTTGTTTTTAAGATCACTTAATTTATTGACGCATCATCAAATTGGATGATTAAAATAATGAATTAGTTAAAGAATTAAAATGAGAGACCAAAATTATACGGTTAATAATAGAGAAATCAAAATTACATTTAAGTCGATTTTTTAAGATCACCTAATTTATTAACACATCATCAAATTGGATGATCAAAATAATGAATTAGTTAAAGAATTAAAATGAGAGACCAAAATTATACGATTAATAATAGAGAAATCAAAATTACATTTAAGTCGATATAAATAACTTAAAAGTAAAGGTACATAATCTTCATTTTTTTTTGGGTAGATAGACGAAATGACAGAGTCATTGTAAACTCACACACAAGTGGAGGTACCGGGGCTCGAACCCTGATCATGACATCCAGCCTAACAATTTCAACATTTTGTCAGTTGAACTAGGACTTCTGGATACATAATCTTCATTATTATAATCAATATGGGTTTGTCTAACATGTGCAATATTGCACATGTTAAGGTAACTAGAAGTAGTAACTTTTCATTGAAAACTAACAATTATTGATTAAAAGTTACATATTTAATATAAAAAACATAAGTTTCAAGTCAAAGTTACTACTTTAAACTTCTTAACCTATACAAATTTACACATGATAGAAAAACTCAATCAATATTAATCATGGAATAAAAATCAACACCTATTAAGTCACCTCTCATTCTTGAATAAAAAGGACCATAAATTTCTCTTTCTAAAGAGTATAGCATCAGTCGTTATCTTCCTCAACAAACAAAAAAAAGCATTAGTCATTATTGTCCACCACATATCAACTTATCTAGGTGGTTCACCCTAGAATTTGCCTCTTTAGAATACCAAACATACAACATATGCATGATGTATAATTTGCCGCTTCTAGTCTAGAGAATGAAACCAGACACATATGCAAGTAGAGGCTTTTGAGGTCAGCCTTTTTTGTCAATTTTTTTAATCAATAATATCATACTTTTATATGTTTGATCCAACTGTAATTTTTTTGTTTAAGAAAATATCACTTTAATTTTTTAGGTTGCTCACACATGACTCAATTTATACACTTGAGACAAACAATATAAACTATTATATTATATTTGTTAAAAATAATAGCACTACTTTTACTTTATTAAGTATAAATTATTATATAAACTATTATAAACTCTTTGCGTTCTAGTTGCTACTATATACTCCAAACTATAACTTTTTGTAATTTCACTGGTTTGTTTCTTAATAGTAATGACTTCATCATTTTAATCAGAACTGTTCCTTGGCATATGCAAGGAGCTCTACGGAGCCGAGCCTCCAATTTATGGGGGCCTCAATTATTTGTAGGGGTATGAGTATAATTGTTGGGTCATAGGATAATATTTTCTTTCGTTATGTAGGTCTAAATCAAACACTTATTATTTGACAAAAAGAAAGAGTAAATGAACAAGTTAGGTCAAACGCACATAATCTATCAACAACAAAAATTCAACAAAACAAATTGAAATCAAAATAATGCTTATTGTTAATTTGAAATTGTTTAAAATATCATTAATTATTTTTATTAGGGGCCATTTTAATATTAGAGTTGAGCCTTCAATTTTATTGGAACGGCCTTGATTTTAATGGTTATGGTTTTATAAATTTTTATATAAATATTTATGATAAACGATCTTGACCTCACTCTCTGAAATTTCTGGATCCGTCCCTATAAATCGAAATGAAAATTTACATCACATAACAAAGTGGATGCTCAGCCATTTCGAACTCTTCACTAAGCAAGGAGGAGGAATAGAGGTTATTGTTTATTATTATCAATTATCAATTATCAATAAAATTATGCTGATGGTTAAAAAAAATTACTAAACCCTATAACGCAAACCACTCACACGAGAATAATGGAATCTAATTTATGGGTTCCCATGTACTTGCATGCTTTACTTGCTTTTCAAATTATTCTTTACTTTTTTTGTTGATACTGGAAAGACGAATCTATAGAATACCAAGCTTTTTTTTTCTTTAAAGAGAATGGCAAGTTCTAACGTGGACCTTGGTGATCCAAGCTGAACTAGTACTTGTAAGGGGTAACAATATTCCATAAATATCTCAACCATCCATATTATATTTCGGTGAGATCAACATTTCCACTTGAGATGTTAAATTGTTTAATCATCGATTGACATTGACATTTAAAAGAGTTTAGAGTATTTTTTAATGTAACATTCAAGAAAGTGATACGATCGATGTCAATTTGCCAAAAACAAAAGAAACAAAATTTAGTTATAGTTTGAGTAAATTACATTTTTCTCCCTTCAAAGATGCTTAAATTACACACCCCTCTTCTCTTATGTTAAAATATACATTTTCCTCCTTGAAAAGAAAAAATTATACTCCCCTCCCTTATAAGATGCTTGAATTACAACCCCCTCCCTTAATAATTAAATATGCACTACACTTTAATCTATTTTAATTTAAATAAATGTGTTTATAATATATATTAATTTTGAACCACCATTTAAGAAAAATTAATTAATTTCTTTATAATTTAAATGTCAATCATAATTAAATTTAAATATTTTGCTATTAATTTTGTATTTTAAAGTATAAAATTAACTTTTAAATAACCATACTTTGTTGTCTTTAGTATTTTTTCACTTATTTTAATTTAGTTTTGGATTGTTTCATATTTTATATTAGGGTTTAAAATTATATGTTAATGAAATTGTCAATAAAAAATAGCAAAAAAAATATGTATTCAAATTTTGATTATATTAAAATAGACCCGCAATGTTTTTTTTTCCAAAGTATTTTAGATTATTATATTTTTGCTAGATTATTATAAATTAAAAAAATAAGGGATTAAAGTGTAGATTTTAACTTAAGAGGGGAGGAGAATATAATTCAAGCTTCTCTTAAGGGAGGGGGGTGAAATATTTTTTAATATATTTTGAATAAGAGTGGAGGGGAGTGTATATTTTAATATAAGAGGGGAGGGGAGTGTAATTCAAACATCTTTGAGGAGAGGGGAGTGTGATTTACTCTTATAGTTTTGATCATTTTTACTCACAAAATTAGGTCCCATTTTAAAATCATTATATTTTGTCCCTCCATCATAATTGTGTACTTAAGAAAAATGAAATAAAGTTGAAACTGAAAGTTTTTAATTGGTTTTATTGTGCGTTGTCCACTTAAATCATCATATTTAAGTACAAAAATCTTGTAAATGAATGAAAATATAGGAGAATTATAATTGTAAATAAGCCAACAAACAATTACATTTGTTGCTTTGTTTGTTTTTGTAAAATCGACATCTATCAATTCATCTCTTATTTGTGATAACAAGAAAGAATGTGAGTTTCTACTTCTAGATGGCATGTTAAGGTGGGTCTTTTGTAGAATTTGTCTCTCTAGAATACTGAGATTATATTCGTAACTAGTCAATTTGATGTTTTTAAGAGAAAAAGTCATTGATTAAAAATAATAATCAAGGGTCGAATCTCATATATGTTTTGATACTCGTTGCAGGTTAAAAGATCCTTTAAAAAAAGCAACATCACATCGCTCTTCCAGGCCCAAACACCTCCTTAAAGGCAATCTACCCATCCTTCTTCTTATACATCACACCATGAGACAAAGGAAGTGATTGTCCTTCGAAAATGGATGCCTCAATTGGAGAAGCTAGTTACATTCCTCCTTCTTAACAACAAATCTACATTTGTATAGCTCTCTCATTAACTGACATGTTAGGATTATTGACACTAATTTAGATGGGTCGACATCAATTGGGGAAGCTACTTACATTCCTCCATCTCAACAATAAATCTACATTTGTATAGCCCTATCATTAAGTGACATCTCAGAACTATTTTGACACTAATTTAGATGGATCTTGCTAATGAGTGGCCGAAGAAAGGTTAAAGAAGTTTTAAAGTAAACTTTACCTTAAAAATATAATTTTTTGGTAGTTTTTTTTACAAACAAAGGATTCGTAAGGAATCGAACCAAGTATCACATGATCATCTCCAATGGTGAAGTTTTAACTATTTAAGACCCAATACCTAATAGATACCTCCATTAGACGGAAAAGATTGGGGTCTTCTAAAACTCAGGGTCTCATTAAGACATCCATTCTTAAGTGGACCCCACACTACTTTTATTAAAATAATCATTGTATTGTTGGAATGTAAATGATGAATAGTTATTGGTGGGATTCATTCAGACATTTTGTCAGAGGGTATCTGAGTCTTCATTGGAGTGACTGAGTGCTTATTAGATACTGTTATTAAAAAATTATAAAAGAGTGATGTGTACACGTGAGACATATTTAAGAACCCTAAATTGAAAATCTCCATTGTGGATGACAACACTTCACCACTTTCACCGCTAGGCCAATTCCGTTATTGCAACTTAAATAATTGAAAATGTATGATTACATATTTTTCTATAAAAGTTTGGCATTACTTTTCCACCTATAAATTTTTCATCTCGAATTCCGAAATATTTTAACGTGTTTTCGAGATTTTTATAGAGTATTTATACCGTTCAAATTTTATAATCTAAATCATATAAATCTCAAAAAAAACTTATATGATGAAAAAAGAAGCATCTAAAAATTTACCTCATTTGTCTTCTTAAAAGAATACTCAAGAGCACTTTTGAGCATTCTTCTATTAAAATATATTTTTAATAGTTATGGACGGTTTGAGAACGTTTCACAAAGTCAATGACTATCTAACTCATTGGTTTCCTCGAAAAAGAATCTATACGTGCCAAATTGTGTGCACGATGAAGTACTACATTGCAGTCAAAGTAAATTAGTAGGAAAAATTCCATTTCAACTACTTTTCAAGTCATCATAAACAAAAAAGTCATAGTAAAACAAAAGAAACAAGGACCAGTTATGACCGCCTCGTGTGTGTGTGTGAGACACATTTTGTAGTTATTATTATCCAATTCCATAGCCATACAAAACACAAGTCATCATAGTACACAAACATCTTTCATTGTTTTCTAATGGCACAAGACACTGTAATTGTATCTTCTGGTGCTGAATCACCTCAACGTCGTCAAGGTTTACTTCGAGATCAAGTTCAAATAGTTAAAAGAAAAGATGGTTCTGATCGCTATGAGATTGTTCCAATTCAAGATTCTTTATCATTTGAGAAAGGATTCTTCATTGTTATTCGTGCATGTCAGTTGTTGGCTCAAAACAATGATGGAATTATTTTGGTAGGAGTTGCTGGTCCTTCTGGAGCTGGCAAAACTGTTTTTACTGATAAGGTTTTCAGTTTTATGCCAAGTATTGCTGTTATTACTATGGATAATTATAATGATTCTAGTCGAATCATTGATGGAAACTTTGATGGTAACATTTTTTCTTTACAACTTTTCTTTATTTATTCAGTGAATTGCAAAGTTTTGTTTCATGATCTTTATTGTTGCAAAGTTTATTTTTTTTACTATATTTGAATAATCAACTTAATTAAGTGCTAAGTGCTTACTAATTTCATAAGCTATTATGGAGAGCTTATGGAAATAAGCAGAAAACAGCTTATGGATATTTCATGAATTGTTTCCACAAGCTTTCTGAAACAGTCTCAGAAGAGTTTATGTTAGTGGATAAACTCAAACAAGTCAACTTGAACATGCCCATAATCTATTTTTATTGTTAGTCATGAGTATATGGCTTTGACCTTGTATTATGAAATATCCAAAGTTTGTTAATGATATCTGGGAAATTGCCATCCCTATGAAGTTCAAATAACGTAGACACCAACATAAGTTTCTATGATTTCTATGGCTGCATAATTACTATAATGTTGTAATTTCAGAATTCATTAGTTTTGTTTTATACTTGCTTTCTTGATTTTCTCTGGATCAATCTCAAGCTTTTTGTTAAGTGGCAGCTAATTATAGCATTTTTATGTATTAGATAGCGTCCATGTTATCTATAGTGGTAGAACTTATGTCAAGATTTTTTGTTTTTGGGGTGAGAACGAGATTGGTGAAATGTAGATGAGAAGAAAGAATGAATAGTGGCCCCTCCCACTTTCTTGGCACATAGTAAATTCGATAATTATTGCAATTCAGACATATATAAGTGAGTTACAAATTAGTTAACTTTGGTTTGAACAAACAACATTAGTAAGTGATGATTAGACAAACTTACATGCATAGAAAATTTGAAGTGGAATAAAACCATTGAGTGAGAGAAGACAACCGTTAAAGACAAATTGTCTGTCTGTGTGGGAGCGCAAGTGACAATATTATATGCTAAGAAAATTTCAAAGTAGAATAAAATCATAAATGATACAAGATAACCATTAAAAGTACCGACAAATCGTGCATAGCATGTTTGTCACCTATTGCTGATAATTTTATTTTACTCATTTCATTTATTGGAAATGCTTTGACCTATTTATCATCTTAGTCAATAATCAAGAAATAGGAAGGGATGTTATGCAAACCAGAGTTCTGATGTCACCATTATTTGAAACAGACCCTCGATTGACGGATTATGACACCTTGCTAAAAAATATACAGGATCTTAAATCAGGGAAGCCTGCTCAGGTTCCGATATATGATTTCAAGTCCAGTTCTCGCATTGGATACAGGTTGTGTACCTCTCGACTTCACATTTTAAGAATATGCAGAAGTTTCTTTTATAGCCGTGCCATTTAGGTTTTCTCTCACCAATTAGGTAAACCTGAAAAGTAGAACAAAAAAGCAAATAGAATTTAACCATGCCATCCATTATCAAGTTAATGTATCCAAAATTCTTTAAGTGTGGAATTGGGAAGTCCTTGAAGTTTCTGCTTATATGGAATCTTTTGATTGTGTTTGGATTATTTATGTATAAATTATTCAATAATCTATTATGCTTTTGCTTTTGGATATCTAAACTGAAAAGTGATTTGTAGTATAACCTGTGAATTTGTTAATGACATTAAGAGGTACATGTTATATGCAAAATGCTCAAAACATTTTTTCTAGAAACGTTTGTTATTTTATATGGTTCACAAACACATGTATAATGCAATGCAGCAACCTTTTGTAGTATGCTTCATTGCTCTCTGTCCCTCCATTCACCTTCCAACATTCGTAGTCTCTGAGATGCAGAGACACACAACACATACACGAACATGAGTGTCTATTGTGTCGCTAAAAGAGATGCAAGATAGCACGTGTAAATTTGGTTATTATTCCCAACCAAGGTGATAATGCATATAGTTATTTTGTTGATTTCTTTTGTACTATTTACCGCACAGGACTATTGAAGTCCCTAGCTCCCGTATCGTAATCATTGAAGGCATCTATGCCTTAAGTGAAAAATTACGACCATTGCTTGATCTTCGTGTTTCTGTCACTGGT
>Ga0099826_10000712_pt1 | contig 17434 bp, 4 predicted proteins | sample Mtrugardesep15_FD_76830 | JGI IMG/M metagenome (GOLD analysis project Ga0099826, IMG submission 76830) | Root nodule microbial communities of legume samples collected from California, USA - M. trunc garden sep15 | ecosystem: Host-associated > Plants > Roots > Nodule | place: USA: California... | reverse complement strand
GCAAAATTAATTGTTTCTATCTCAGTGAGAAAATCGCATTTTATTTCTTTACGTAACACTGACAGACAATTGTTATTTAGGACGAGATCTTGGTGGAAGAACAACTTGTACACGACATTGACAATAAATCAAGAATACCAGTACGTACCACCATACTGTGGAAATCGTTCCGGAACTACAAGATTACGGTAGGATGCCTGCAGGATCAATTTTAGTTAAAATCAAAAAAATATTCTCAAAGCATCAACAAGCAAATTAAATTATGATGAATATTACTCAATACAATATATATTCAACAAGCACAATAAATAATAAAGATTGCTTTCTGCTAGTCTAAATAGAAATGCTAAGACCCTTGACAAAAAAAAAATGAATAGAAATGCTAAGACCATTTACAATATAAATCTTTGAGTGCTTAAATTGATTCGACTATACATTTTTTTTATAGAAAAAACTGATTGTACACGTCACTCATTTCATAATTAATATATAATAAGCACCTAAGATCTTCAACCCAGCACCTGAAATAAATTATTAAATGAGTTCTATTAATAACTGTATATCATTAAATTTCGACAATAATTTTTATATTCATTCATAATTATATCACTTTGAAATATTGAATTGATTTCATTATAAACTATAAAAAAAATTGAACAATTTTGTAATTTTATTAATAATTCAAAAAAAATTAAAACTTGAAAAAAAAACAAAATTATAATAAATTACATACGCTTGATTTCTTTTTTAACTTTAAGATGAATAAATTATTTGATATAGTAAAAAATAGTCTTTCGTTGAAAATTCAAAGTTGATCGATTAAATATAACACTTGTAAGTATTATTTAATTTATTTTTTTCCTATTAAAATAATATAAGAGAAAAAAATTACAATTAATTGTATATGTGGGACCAATATGTAATAGAAGAGAGAGCGCCTATAAAAGCATTCATCTCTATAGACACCTAATTAATTGATGTCACAATGGAGATGTTTATTTAACTTGATGCTAAATAGAGGAAGAACCTTCATTGTAGAAGATGGTATCAACGTTTTAAAAGTTGAACTATAACGAGACCTATTGGCCATGAATCAATCAATTCAATCATGATTGAACCAAATGACAAATACTTCCTCCGTTGTCAATTCTAAACAAATTTTTATTTTTTAGATTTATTCAATTAATCATGTATATGATTTATATTATAGACTACATACATCATTAATTGAATGAATCTAAAAAATCAAAATTTGTTTATAATTGACAATAGAGGGAGTAAATAAATAATTAAATATTGATAAAAAAAATTGAACCAATGGCGGTTCAATTATACTACACTAGCGAAAAGACGGGCACTCACCTGCACGTCTTTGCGCTCTTTTTACTGCACTAAAATTTTAAAATTATGAACTATGTTTATTTTTTTTATAAATGTGTTTATTTTATTAAAATTAAAAATATAAATGTTTGTTGCTTTCTAGTTATAACAAACCAAATTAAACATGATTATCTATTTCAATAACACCAACAATATAACAAAAAAATATAATCTAAATTCTTTTTTTTATGACACCAACAACAATCTTTATTATAGAAAAAGTTGTTTAAGGGTATAATTGAGATAATAAAGAAGTAAGTATAAATACACTCATCTAGTTTTTTACACTTTTTAAATGATAAAGAAAAAAAATCAATATATATATATATATATATTCATATTGTGTTTGTTATATTTTTTTAATATTTAAATTTTATTTTTATCTATTTGTTATATGTGTTATTTGTATTGAAAATTGAGGACATTTTTAAAAAGAGAAAGAGACAGCCAAAAAATGCTGAAAGAGATTGTTTTCTTTATATATATAGTATATATATTTTAACGAGGACAAAATCAATTAATGAATTGACTAGTTCTTGATTCAGACCATAGAATACTATCCAATTTTTCCAACACTTTTTTTATTGGTTAAAATTCACGAGTTAATCAAATTTATATGAAAACCACGTGATATGATGAAACTTGTATGAATTTTAACTAATAAAAAATTAAAATATTGAAAGTACGTAACAAACACTCAACAAACTCTGTCATACACACTTTTTTATTTATTAAAACTTGTGACTCTCATACCAACCTTCTCAACCATTTTTTAGTCTAAATAAAACTTTTTTATATTTGTTAAAACATTCTTCATAGTCAAGGCATCTATCTATACTATACAGAGAGAATACATGAGTTTGGTCCAGCTTTTTTTCTTTTCTATTTTATCCTTCATTTAAACTATTTTAATTTTTTATAATATTATTTAAATTATTAAATAAGAAAATTAAATTTCATTAAAATAAGAATTAATCCACTATGATAGAAACAATATGGACAAAACTTTGATACAATTCTTTAAGTGCATTTTCTATGATTCTTAACTAAATTCACCATGATTTTTTGAAATCCATAATTTTCTCAAAGTTTGTTATATCTAAAAAAAAGTTTGTTATATAAAAAAAAAGTGGATATTTAGTTAAGAACCATACGAAAAAACACCTAAAGAATTGTATCTAAGTTTTGTCCAAACAATATTATCTATTCATCTATACCAATATATAAAGGGAATACGTCCTTTTAGATGAATTTTTCTTTCTAGTTTTATCCTTTCTTGAATTATTTTTTTATTCATATTTACAAATGTTAACTAGTAAAAAAAGTGTTCGTCTTTACATTTACACTTGAGTTATAATGTTTTTACCACGAACTTCACACCTACATTCATGAACTTTGCACACTCATTTTATCGACATGTTCTAAAGTTATATATACCAAAACAAATGTTGCAAAATATTCCTTCAAAAAAAATGTTGCAAAATATATAACTTTATTTTATTCCTTAAAAAAATATAACTTTATTTTATAAATTGGCATACAAAATTACTTTTATTTGAGTACTGCATTTTTATTTTATTGGTAGTTAACTTTATCTTATAAATTGGTATACAAAATTTCTTTTATTTGAGTATTGCATTTTTATTTTATTGGTAGTTTATTGTGGTAGTTAGTGTCACATCATCTTGTATATAATTCAAAATAACATAGTCTCAATTTTTTTGTAAGGAGAGAAAATAACAACTTCAAATTAGAAAAAGTTTAGGATCCGTTTTGGTTCGAGAATGGGGAGGGAATACTATTAATTTGACGTGTTTGATTCAATTTTTAGAAGGGAAAGGGAGAGAAGAGAAGCAAAATCTGTTCAAGACCCACCTTTTGTTTCTCTCCGAATTGAAGTTTTTCGGAGGGGAGATGATCTACTTAAAATTTTATTGCATTGCCAAAATTATTCTTAAATTAATTTAAAATCTCAATATTATCTTTGTAATAATTTATATGATTAGGTTATATTATCAACAACTTTAATTATTATTAGGTTATATTTTCCTGCAACAAATTTTAATATTATTAGGTTGTATTATCCTTGTAACCACTTTTATTATCAGATGTATTCTTGTCTTTTGTCGGTATATGAAATCGTGAAAACAAACATTTTTGTATATTTTTTTGGTCTTAGATGAAGTGGTAATCCACTGAAATTAAACTCACACACAACTGTGAGGTCCCGGGTTCAAACCCGGGTCACGATGACCGATCTTGCAATTTCGACATTTGCTAGTTGAGCTAGGACTTCTAGACACATTTCTGTATATTTAATTAAATTTAAGGGTAAAACAGTAAATTAATTTAAAAACAAATTCCTTTCCTTTGTGAACCAAACATATATTTAATTAAAATATTTTCCTCCCCTCCCCTAAACCAAACAGACCCTCAAAGTAACTTTAAAATAGTATAATTTGTTAGAGGAGGGAGAAAATAAATGTCAAAAGGTGGAGGTTGTTTTATAACAATTTTTTTTATAGAAACTAAATCATTTTTTGTATAGAATGTGATTTTTATTATGATAAAAAAACGCAAAATAGATTCTTATTTTTCTATGGTAAAATATATTATTATTTTAAAAAAAATCTCTAAAAAATAATATTTAAATTATTAAATGTTTAAATCATTTTTTATTTATTTATTTTGTAGCAACCGAATTATTAAGATCTTTTAATTTCAAATTGTTTCTATTTTTTTAGATTTTGATTTTTGTAAAAGTTGTAACTTGTAACTAGCGGATACAGATAATTTAAAAGTGATTATTTTAACAAAAAAATGATATTTTTTTCTTTAAAAAGCCTATAACAAACGTTCTTTATAACTTTGTAACTCACGGGAACCGATCTTGAATACAATCCAACAATATACACTACTCCTAAAAAACAGATCAGGACACAAAAGTACGCCAATCATTAGAACAAGACTGCTAAACATGTGCCTATGCCACCAAAACGACAACAAACACGAACAATACGGTTAAAGGTTACTCTGCGTAAAAGAATATTCATAGAGGCGAAAATGCAAAAATGAACACAAATTTAAATTAGATGTATCAAAATTGAACAATTTGTAGAATAAGAGGACCATTGCCGAATACCATACAATTTGAATCAAAAGGAGAAAGATGACATAGTTCTTCAATGTCATTCACTTTTGTTCTTGATTATAGTCATTTGGAAATTTTGTAAGTAGTTAGTGAATTGGATCTAGTTAAAAATATGAGGTTAGTTATTGCTGACACATAGCTATTGTATGACAAGATGTAAACAACAAAAATATCTTCTGCATTAATATACTATCTAGTTAAGATTTGAATTCCCTTTTGTAAGTCAATAATATATAATTTTATTCGTTCAATTTAATTAAAGATTATGATCTAAGTTTTAAATTTTTGCAACCTAAATAAAAATCACAGGTAGTGAAACCCCGCTCTTCCTTGTCCTATCCAACTTGCTCTCGTCAATTTTGTTTTCCCTCTATCACCCTCATCTTTTGAACCTCCTGCAAAACAAAAAAGGATAAACCGTTGGATTATTAGGCTTTTTGACATGAAGTGGTGGGAAACTGTTGGAAGAGAAGCCTCAAAACTGTCCTCGTGAGCTTAGCTTAGTTGATAAGAACAATGCATAATATATGCAAAGTCTAAGGTTCAAAACTTGACCACAAAAAAAAAAAAGCCTCGAGGCTACTTATTTGGATCTCAAAATGTATTGTTAATAATTCAAATGCAAAAAAAAAGTAAGAGTGATACCACAAGAAGAGTTTTATGCAAGAAGGATAGACAAGCGAAATAAAATCAATGTAGCATAGTAGGATAACATCAATGAAAAATTTTAATTGACCATTCTCTCCGATGTGTGAAGTTTCTTATTCTCTCCTCTATGAGAAGTATTCCTCAATTCTTCTCTTCCATCCTAGAATCTTACCTGTTGAAACTTGAATCCCTTCATGGCCACTCTACAAAACCTTCCCCTAAGCGATGAAGAAAATGAACTCATTATTCAAACAGATGAAACCCTCACTCAAACTGAACTCATTATTCAAACAGATGAAACCCTCACTCAAACTGTTGATCCTCGCCTTTGCCTGGTAGTCGTTTTCTCATTAACCGACCAATCCGATCATACATGATGATGGAGAAGATCGAAACATTTTGGAGTCCACTAAAAGGCATCAAAATCCAGGAAATCGAGACATGTCTTTATACCTTTCAATTCAACCATCAATTGGATTTTCAAATAATCCTCAAGAAACGCCCTTGGTACTTCGATAACCATCTCTTGGTTCTCGACATTCTCCTAGAAAACAGTAATATTGATCAGGTCGCGATAACTTTTGTACTCTTCTGGATCCAAGTTCACAACATTTCGCTAGGGTATAGGACAGAAAAAGCTCGGAAAGATATCACAAATTATATTGGAGAATTCCTTGAATATGATGTCAAGAACAATTCTAACTATCTCAGAACATACATGAGGATCAGAGTCTTGTTAGATGTCACAAAGCCACTTAAGTGACAAGAAATAAAAATAAAATCAAGAGGCAAGGTGGAGAAACATCTTTCATCAAATTCAATTACGAGCATCTCGGAAGCTTTTGTTATTACTGCATTAGGTCACATAGAAGGTTACCGTGAAAGGCTTTTCTTCTTGGAGTGTGACGACGAGATAAGATTGTGGGCCCAGAACTACGTGTTGACAAGTAGAGTAATTCCGGAGGAGGCGATAGAAGGGAATATCATCAAAGGAGTAAGATGCAAATGGAGCCTATAATTTTAGAGGAGTGTTATTTGAACAACCATTTTTGTTGACAACTTGTGGGACAACCTTAATATACAAAGAAACCTGAGTATCGATACAAAAACCAAAGCAATAGAGAGAGAAAGTAAAAATACAATGTGAGTATGAGAATGAAAGTTGTCACAAAAGTTATCATAAAATGGTTGTTCAAATATCATTTCTCATAATTTTCACCCTAGACATTTTATAGTTTCTATCAGATAGAAGGGAGCAAAGGAGTAACGCATGGAACCTATAATCTTTAAGGCTAGGAATTTTAGGTTCTATAAGATAAGAGGTCTCAAGTTAGAGTAGATCAAAAAGACTAAGATGCAATTGTGTAGTTAGATAGATTATGTCGTGTATATAAGTTTTCTATTTAAATTAACATCTGCTCTTAAGACACATATTAAAATACCAAAGATAAAAATCATGTATTAGAAATTGTACCAATTTATTTATAAAAAAGTTGACAATTTTTTTTTTCTAAATAAATATTTACTATTTATGAAATCCTTAACAACCGCTTTTAGAGCACATGTTACATTTTTACTAAATATAGGTACACAAAATTCCGACTACCTCTCACTCACTCACGTCAACAAGTAAGTTGTGTGATATTGCATTCTTACAATGAATTTCGGGGAGAAATGACAGACATACAATACATAGTAACTTTTTTTTTTAAGAACACAATACATAATACATGATAACTAACACAAGGAGTAAGAGAAATTTGATTATGAGAATTGTATTCTTCTTGGTAGCAACAGCGGACTGTACCCTTGGTCACTAAGAAGAAACATATGCATCCTCATATATGAATACAAACACGATTTATCATCTATGCTTTCATTTGCTTTGAGTAGCAATAGCAAGAGACTCCTGTCATTACTTTGAATGATTAAATGGTCACATATTTCAGCGCATGTGATGCCTACATGATGAGGAACGAAAATCAATAAGCTGAGACAATGAATTCAATTGATCACCAAGGCTTTCATTTGTAGTTAGCCAAACATATTAACCAACCTTAGAGTCTCTTTTGTGCCACGCCGTATTTTGCAGCGAATGGTGGGGAGTCCAAGTCGCTGGTGAGCCTCGTACCGGTGACAGCCAGAGAAACCTATAACAACAACATAATATAATCGATATAGTGAGATTCCGCTGTAAGTAGAATCTTGGAAATAAGTTAGTCAGTCTTCAATGATAAACCTAGTTTCAAGTCATTCAATTTTCTGTTTTGATTGTTTATAGTGATAAGCACTAGCTATAAATGAAAAACAAAAAATCATATCATATTGTCCCATACACAATTCAGAAAAGTACATACCATAATAGTTTCCATCAACCTCGAGCACATCAATCTGCATCACTTAAAAGGAACTTCAATTAGCAGCCGAGCGAGATAATTTTGATGAATGAGAATTTTATTTCAACAAAAAAGAGTTGGAATTGTACGTTTTACTAACAGAAAATGCGAGCAAATCATACAGTACAGAACATTAAATTCAGCAACACATAAAACATAGATTCCCTTAGAGTCATAAGTTTCTGCCCCCTAATCTCAATGGTATTCAACAGTGCGAAGATGTATGGCACCCATCACAGAGTAATTATATAGAACAAACATACACTGGGATAGCTATAGCGATAGTTTATCCAGCAGAGGTATGCCATCTCTAACTAGTAACTACTGACCAATTTTGATTGCATGCACGCAATACTTTCCCCACTTTCAGAACAATGGAAATAAAAAAAGAGCTAGGTCAGTTTTGATTTCTTATTTTTTTTTTTGGAAGCTCAATATTCAGCCCAAGGACCTACTAGTCCAGGGATTCAATCCCATCGTCCACTAGCAAAGGACCGAAATTAAGCTAGAGTATGAATTGACCCAACATAGGAAGTGTTGACAAACGGTGGATTCGAACCTAAAACTTAGGAAAAATGGTAAAGGTCTTCTGATCAACATAAAAGGTCAATTCATCAAAGAAGTTGTAAGAATTGGCATTTAAATACTCACACATGTAATTACATATGATCACTTTTATTTTCTCAAATTATCACCATTGTTCATAACTGCATGTGACATGACATTGCTTCATAAGTATTTATAGCTAAGATCCTAAGAAAAAATATAATAAAGAGCTAACAAAAATAAATATTAGAACCTTAAGGGCTTCTCTTTAGATCCATGGTATACTACTATACTTTTATATAAAACTTAGAAATATATAAACTCGAGAAGGCATACATAAATTTTGAATAAAAATATGCAAAAGAGAGAGTAAGCGATTACAGGCACTTGAAGACCAATTTCACTAATACTATCCATTAGTTCTTGAACTTTGTTTTGATCATTTGATCTTGTCCTCATCATAGGCCTTCTTATCTTATCAAGAGGAAGTTCTAGTATCACTGGACCCACACCACCACTTCCAGAACCACCAGAAAGAGTCCCTAAATTTTAAAATATTAATATAAAGTTAGATAGAAAAATATAAGCAAAATTATCAAAAGATTAAAAATTCAATCATCAAAAAAAGAGTGATGCACCATTTGGGTTGGATGAAGCAGACACAGTGAAACTCCTCAAAGTATTTGGAACCTGCAAAACAAAACTTGCCATGTTTTTTTCTTCTTCTCTGCAAGATATTTTATTTTCTTGTGGTTTTATTTATAGCCAGAAAATTAAGAATGTGAATCATGTTGTAATAAGCTATGATCACATTACAAGCATGGCCCACCATTTTCAACGGCCAAGATTCATTTTTTACAAAAGGGTAAAAGATTTTCCAGAAAAAAATTAGTTAATCTAAATTTACAACCTCACTCTCGTTTATAGGAACCATGGCAGCTACGGTTCCTTTCTCTCTTCTTAGGTAACACTATTCACTCTTTTGATTCATTCATGTGTTTGATGTGTGAAATATTGAATCTTGCTTTGTATAATTTGCAGGAACTACTCACAATTGGTGTCTACAAGAGCTTTTGTTGTAAAAGCAAACAACTTCAATTTCTCAAACTCGGTTCTTCCTATTCAATGTCGCAGGTAATTTTTTATTTTTTGTTTGAATTTTTTATGATCTGTATGGTTAAATTTGCGTTGTTAATGAGATGGGCAGTGAATAAAACAATAAAAGTTGGGAACTTTGATTGTATTAAAAAGTAAGAACTCCTATATAACAATCAATTGCGTTTTGGTGCATGTTTGGTTCTGAAGTAATAAAAATTATGGAAAGTTTTCATGACCTTGCATATATTATGCATTGTCCTTACAAATTGAGCTACATAAAGTGGTTTATGTTTGGGTGCATTACGTAAAAGTGAGTTGAAAAGTGTAAAAATTACGTTTTTATCCAAACATGAAACCAAACATAGTGTCAGAAATGTGCCTGTTTTCTTTATTTTAGATCAAATGTGAAAAATTGGAACTTCTGCAACCTAATTCATGTTTGGATAACCTTGTTTTTTTATTGGTAGCTCTATAAGGGGGCTTTTGGAAAATGAACAAGAAAATTAACTATTTGATGAATAAACCATGTGCTGTTGTTGATTGTGAATATACATACTAGCTATTTCTAAAGATGTTGCTTGGATTTGCTACCTTAGAAAGGATCTTTTGAGTGAGTCTGCATTGTTAGGTGTGTAACAGCAAATACACAGGTTTATTGTCATTCAACACCAAGTTTTTGAGAGCTTGTAAATAACCAGGATCTGTTTTGAAGTTATATGCTGTTTGTTTCCCATTATCTTTTTTTGTCTTCTTCATGTTTGGAGTAACTTTAGTTATTGACTTGGTGTGAATTGGTGTTTCTTGGCATTTTGCTTACTTGTTTCAGGTTGCCATTTAGCGCCAGCGCTACAAACAATGAACAAGCTGCAGCCAAAGCAGCTGCTGTTAATGCTGATAGTGGAGCACCAACAATGTATCAACATTAAACCCACTGAATGCTTATCTTTCTGAAATATGTTTGAAACTTCTAAGTTTTGTATCTTTGAAATTCATTATCACTATTCAAAATCAAAGAACATTGAAAAATTTAAAGTTTAAATGCACGGTCTACTTCTATTTTGCCTAGAATTACAATGTCAATATTAAACGCATTAAAAGAGAGAACCAATCTAATTGGAAGGTAGAAATTTTCCAAAACATTCGACCAATGTTGAAGGACTGAAGTGCCCTTTCTCTCTCTTTAACACAGACACCCCCAGTGATTCTATTTTATTCTTCTTTTCAGATTTGACAAGATCATAAATAAGGAAATCCCTTCAAGCATTGTATATGAAGATGAAAAGGTCCTAGCCTTTCGGGACATCAGTCCACAGGCTCCGGTTCATGTCTTGGTCATTCCAAAATTCAGAGATGGATTAACAGAACTTGGGAAGGTCGCTAATCATCTTGTTCTATATGTACATTAACTCAAAGCTTTTCAGTTTGTAGTTTTTAGTTACATGTACACTAAATTATTATAAAAAGGGTTTAGAGAACATTATTCTTCAGTTTCTCGCTGATAGTGAGCGTTTCTTTTTGTTAGCTTTGAGTTATTATTGGGATGTTTCCTTACATAGTAGTAACAGGGAGCATTTTGATCTACAAAAAAAAAATCTGCATTTGCAGGCTGATGCTAGACATGGGGAGATACTGGGTCAGCTTCTCTATGCCGCCAAAATAGTAGCCGAGAAAGAAGGTATCGCTGATGGATTTCGTGTTGTGATCAACAGTGGTGCCAGTGCCTGTATGTTCTTTTTCTAATCAAAACAATTTCCCTTGCTAATAATGGTATGGTATCTTATTTGCTCTGTCCCACTAATCTCATTTTTCTTATTCTGCTAGGCCAAAGTGTGTATCATCTGCACTTGCATGTCCTAGGTGGGAGACAATTGAATTGGCCACCTGGTTGAAAGTCAATCCTTGCTGATTCCTGCAGATCTTAGAAATAGTTGAATGACAAATGTGAAATGTTTTTTGTTATTGAAAAACCTAAACTTATTCTGTAAAGTACCGCGTTTTGTGGGTTTATGATACTTAAATTATAAATAAGCAATCTCATTGATACTGTTATGACTCTATTTATCTTGTCTCTGAGATATGAATATAAGAATGTCTTAAGCAGATAGCTCAGTTGTGAGCTGAGGGACATCGAAAGAGTTCTAACTAGGAAGTACAGAGTTCAACCTTCAAAACTAACATAACTCAATAACATTGCTTATAAAAAAGTCAATTATAAGGTGCACAAGTGGGTTAAGTCTTGTATTATGAACAAACTAGTTTCCACCATGAAATCAATAAATATCATTATTAAATTAAATGAGATATTATGTGATTTATTGATTTAATATTGAAAAAAAATATTTGTGCATGACGTCCATTCGTTTTACTTATTCGTTTTACTTATGCATGTTAGACAAAACCATAACAATATATTGGACTGTTACATTAAAACATAGTGAACTGTTAAATAAAAACGATGGTGTGAATAATAGTGAACTATATTAATTCTGAACAGTCATGATAAAAGTTATGGAGTACAGATCCCTCTTTTTCAGAAGTTTCCAGCATTTTTTGCTGAGATTTTATTCGAGGTACCCCCTGACTATCTCTGCTCACTTGTTCCTCAGTAAGTTCATGATTTGTTTCAACATAGCTATATTAGAGTTCAAGATTTGTTTCAACATACCAATTGCTAAATGCGCAGTTCTTACTTCTTGTGGTATAATTCAAAGTTCAAACACCAACAGTAGAACATTACATGCTGCTTATGATCAACACGTTACTAACAGTGAACACAATTACGGTTTACATTCAGTAAATAAATTTGACCAACGATAAGAGAGCTACTGGTACATAAATACATACATACATACAACAGCAGAATGAACAGGGAAAGATCAAAATATGATTATAAAGAATACAAATAATCATGCCTTTATTTTATAATATAACCTGTACAATACAATCACGATACAAATTGATTTCATCTTCTTAGCCTAGTCTAATGTGTAATCATATAAGGGGCTCGTGGAATCTACAATGACAGAATGCCTAAGGTATACCTACACAGACGGCAGATAACAAGCAATTTTCAGCATCTAAATATCACACTCATGCCAGCCCAGCAGTAACTAACGGATAATGATAGTTACACCTAATTTCTCTCGTGTTACAAGAATTCGATTGGGACATGAGTTGAGTAAACCGTGGTTGTCAACAATTATCTCCAAGCCACCCTTATGAGAAATGACAGAAAATACATTTACAACTATCATTATCCTTAATTTTCTCATCAACTCAAGAATGTCCCGTCAAAACCAGGCCGGAGTTCATGGGATGCCAAATCCAATTGTTTGGGAGACAAGTGCTATAAAGTTCCAATGGCAGTCTGGTTTGTACATACGCAAGAGCAATCAGGTTCCTTTGTAAACAGCCGTTTCTCGCGGTTAATCATCAATTTGATCAAGGGTAGTTTTTTTGAAACTTGGCGCCAAATCTCATTCACTGTCCCGTCTGGTTCATCATATTCAAAGTATCGCTTCACCTGAAACCAGATATATTAAATAATCAAAAAATGAAGTGAACTAGAATGATTTCTTCAACCCTGTTTTAGAATTAGAAATCATTAACTATAAAAAGAAATAAAAATTTAGAAGAAAAATCAGATAAAGTAAAAAAAACAGAAAATAATATCTTATAACTAAGTTCGAGCAGGTCGGTTGAATTTAGTATAATTACTACTTGTACAGATACAAGGAAGCATAAACGAATTGAATCCATGTACACCATGATACAAGGATTAAATGTCGATTAACGACCAGGGCTGTCTTGAACAATGAGGAAACCCTTCTATAATCTTAGAAATGAGGCTCCTAATAAATAAAAAACAAAAAAAATACTTTTTATGTAAATTATAAATAACATGAAAAAATGCATGGTTTAATCAATAACATCAAAATACAACTTCAAGCTACTTAAAAGTCATCCTTCTAACTCTTTTTGAAACAAATTCATCAATCAAAGCTTCATATTGTATCCTCTCCAAAATATCATCCTCAATTGCTGTCAATGCTAATCCATTTATCCTTTCTCAATGCTAATCATATTATATTCAAATACTTAATTTTAAATGGCTTTCTGTTTCTTTTCTTTTTTGTTCAAGTTCAAGCCATTAGTTTATTGCTTTTTGTTGCTTCTTTATGGGCCAGAGGTAATGTCTTGTGGCCAAGATGCAATCAGCATGTGTCAATTAATTGCGCTGGGCTGGGCATTTGTTAACTACAAGGACACAGCAAGTATTTTTTTTTATCTGCAGATTCATTGGGCTCTACTGGGGTTTGGGGACATATATATATATATATATATATATATGAAGCCCCCTTATTTTTGAGGCCCTGTGCAGTGGGTGCACCTTAAATCATCCCAAACATGATAAAATCAATTCTGCCACCTTTAGAATCAAGTTTGGTCCCTCCAAAATTGAAACCAGACATAAACTAAAGCTAAACTGCATCTCCTCATCAATACCACAGTTTTTGTATATGAAGGGAAACAGATTAAAAGGAGGGTTAAAAAGAATTTGAAACACTTTTTATTGGCTATAAGTTGGCATTTCCATGTCAACCAATTTCTGCCAAATACCTCGTTCTATTTATACATGCTATCATACTTTCCAAGAGATTATTTTTAAAAAATGCAATAGATAGGGGGAATAAAAGACAGTAATAAAAACACATAGATTTTTTTGCAGAAGTAAACTATTGAAATACTACCACTAACCTCTTTTAGTTCTTTCTGATATTCCAAGATTCTATCTGGGGTCATGCCTCTCAAAATTGACACCAAATATCCTGGCTGTATAGCAGCAGCAGTTTCCACAAATACAGCAATCTTTCTATAGTCTACAGTATCTTCAAAAGGCAACTCAATACTATCGCTGACAATCACCGGAACACACAAGCTGACTATAGCATCAAACAATCGGCATGCTGATGGAGTATCCCCAGCAGGATGTAAGCAGAACTTTGATGTGTGCATTCCCTGTGATGCTGCACGCCTACTTTCTCTGGATTGCGCTCCATGCTTTATTATTACATCATCTTCTTTCTCTAGAATTTGAAAGAGCGTGTCTCGAATTTTCCCTCCCTGTAAAACCAGCGATTACATAAACAAATTGGTATAACAAGAAGCCATTAGTAAAAATAAAATGTGTGTATGTTTGGTTATGCGGTGATTTGAAGGTAAAGTGATATATGTGTTTGGATACATTCATGCAAAGGTTAGTTGGACTATAAATTTGTGTGCGAAAATCAATTCTAGAATCAAAAGCTACAAATAGAATCAATTCCGGAGGCAAAATTAATTCTACTCGAAAGCAACCAAATATGTCTGCACCAATTTACAGTCCAGAATCAATTTTGCTCCCTCAATTCATACAAATCATCACCAAAATTTCAAAAAAAATAGGATAGAAAAGACTACATTACCTCTTTACGATATCGATTTCCCATAAAAAACAACAAGGTGTCGCGCTTATCAACACCAACACCACCATCATAAGTTCTTATCCGATGCGAATACGGAACAATCACATCCTTCACCAATGATCCCTGATCAGGTCTCAACCTTCCAAAATCCGAAACAAGCAAAACACAATTCTTAACCCGATCAACAACCCGGTACATTGCATTCGGATCCGACGCCACAATCACATGATCCCTTCCTTTGCTCCTCTTCCAAAACTCCTGCATTTCCAGCCACTCCATCAATGCATCCTGATTCTCCTCATCGCTGTAAGCATTTTTCTCCGGACCAGCCGGTCGAACCGGGTTGACAATCAAACTCAACGATGAAAAAAACGGAACAAAAAACAAATCAGCTTCTTCTGGATCTGAAACCCTAACAACAGGAGAACCGGTTCGTTCCGAATCGGGCCGAGATAGATCCGAAAACAAATACCACTCCGCCATATGTTGATGACCGGGATACTTCAACGACGTTACATCCTTTTCATCAGCATTAGCACGTGAGCCACGCGCGAGGGAATGGTGGTGAATAACTCCGTAGGTAAATCTTTTGGGAAGATCGTAGAGGTAAACCTTGACCGCAGGGGATTTTGACGCGGCGGAGGAAGTGGTGGCGGTGTTGAAAGAGAAGGTGGAGGAATCGAAGGTGGAAGAATCGGTGGGTTGGAAGAAGGTGTTGAAGAGAGCGTAGAGAAGTAAGAGAACGAAGAAGATGATTAGGGTTTGTTTGAAAACTGGTTTTCGTGTCATCGTGGAGAATAGTTTGGGTTTTTTTCCTTTGGTTTTCGTTGATTCTTCTTCGTCCATGTTTTTTGTATACGGCATCATCGCCATTTTCTTCACCTTTCTTACGCTATTTCATTTCACTCTTTTATCACCTCTCCAACTCAACATATTATCTTATTTTTATCCTGAATAGTCTTCTTATATATCTTTTGTCCAAAACACCATATATCATTATGACATCATTTCTTCCAAAATAAACTTATATTTTAATAAAATTAATTCTTTAAAAAAACCATATATCATTTTTTTATTAATAAAACTAATTCTTTTAATATAAAAATGCGAACATTAGTTTGTATAAAATTATTTTGCATCTTCATATTGTAACAAATTATACTCATTTTTTCAATGATACCAATAGTATAACAAATATAATATCTTTCAAACAAAAAATACATATAATATAAGTTCTTATCTTTTTAAATGACAATAACAAAATAATATTTTTGCAGTCAAATTTGTTTAGAGGTATAATTGAAAAGAGAAAACCCCGAGAAACATTTTTCTCTTATCAATGGATCAGCTTATTTAGCTCGATACTAATTAGGTGAAACATTCACCATTGCACATGCTTTGTAAGAACACTCACAAAAGGTTTACATTTATCTTTCTTTAAGAGGATTAGTGGGGATCAAATATGAAAATCTAATATCTTCCTTTCAACCACAAGAAAAACTACCATCCACAGTAGAACATCTTAAACTGCGTGCTTAAATTGATTTAATATGTCAACGTCACTCATTTTACGGTAATATTTAATAAGCATCAATTTTTTTCAACCCAACACCTAAAAAAAAAATTATTAAATAAATCATACAAATAATTTTATATTATTACATTTCAACAAAATTTATTTATTTTATTAAGATTTATTAAATGAGACCCATGAAAAATGGAGAGAGAGAAAGAAATTGTGCTTCCATGGCCACCCTTCTGCATAACTACCCATATATTATTACTGGGGTGCATATTTAATATGATGTTAAATAGATGAAACACCCACCATTATAAATGGTCTTAAAATTTTGTAAAAAAATATTAATTTTAATACAATTAGCATAAAATTGTTAGAATATCAATCAAAGAAGATACATCATATTGGCATCGGCAACACCAAACAATTCAGCAATCATTTAAGTATTTGACCATATAGTCCTATTGTAAAAATGAAAGGAGATGCATCTTGTTTGTAGGCTAATATTACGCTTTGGACATGTTTTTTTAGGAATGTTACATTGTTGATATTAGTGTGCTAATGATGAATTAAAAAATGATCATGCTGACTTGTGTCAGTTAAGGAGTTTAAAATGGAAATAAAAAATAATTTTTTTTATTAGAAGTATAACTTTTCAAATTTTTAAGACATTAAATGCACTTTTTTTTTTAAAGAAAATTACATTTGACTTTGTAACTTATGCCCCAATGACACAAGTTAGTGTTTCCTATTAAAAAAAAAAGGAAAATGCTAACAATTGTCCTAAAGGCATTGTTTAAACATCTAAAAGTAGCAACTTTTGTATTAAAAATTGTACGGTTATGACTTTAACAAATGTTTGACTTATATTTTCAAAACAAAATTTCCTTTTGTGGGTTCCTTAAACAATGCATTTAGAACACTTGTTAGCAAAATCCAAAAACGAATAATGAAAGTTTCATTTTATAAGATTTTTCTTTCTTGCAAGACTATGAATGATTGGATTAACGAATTATGACTACAAAATTGAGGAAGTGATTATGAGCATTGATTTTATTTGATGCAATAATTATATTTTATTGATAATTATTTGATGTTAACCCTCCACTCGTTAGGAGATGGGTGTAACGGTTTGATTTGGATTGGTTTTCGGTCAAAGAGATGTCCTAATCATTGAAATTTTTATTGGTTTAGTTTGTACTATTTTTCTAAAAAGAAACCGAACCAAAAT
>Ga0099826_10000710_pt1 | contig 17437 bp, 16 predicted proteins | sample Mtrugardesep15_FD_76830 | JGI IMG/M metagenome (GOLD analysis project Ga0099826, IMG submission 76830) | Root nodule microbial communities of legume samples collected from California, USA - M. trunc garden sep15 | ecosystem: Host-associated > Plants > Roots > Nodule | place: USA: California... | reverse complement strand
TTCTTTTTAATTGGCGAACATAAGAATTTTACAGGCTTTTTCTAAGTTCTACAAATGAAATGGCGAGCATCATGTTTTTTATTTTTTCACAGTTCTCTATTTCAACTCTATTTCAAATGGGCGAGCAAGCCATTTTGTTTTGTATTTTTTTGTGTTTCTATGTTTAAAAATTAATTGGTGCGAAACATAACATGTGATAAGTATTATTCCACTTGTCTTTTTCATTGATTATTCATTTTTTAATTTGACTAGATACCAGATTACAAGAAGTTGCTTCATCAAAAAATTTCATGGACAACATAATAGACTACTAGTTCTGCAATATAATGATTAAAATATTAAAAAAACATATGGCGGTAATTAATGTGAAGAGATTTGCTATTACATTCAAAATTGGAAATATTTTTTGGAAGAATCACAAACATACTCGCCATTTGTTAAACATAGAAAGAAAAAAAAATTAATAATAATGGCTTGCTCGCCATTTGAAATACAGAACTGAAAAAAAATAAAAAAATAAAGTGATGCTCGCCATTCCATTTACAAAACTCAGAAAAGCCTAAAAAATTCTTATGTTCGCCAATTAAAAAGAAGAACAAGGGCATTTGTAACATTAATTTTGAACTAGGGACAAACATAACAATTTTTTTGGTGATAGGGGCAGAAGAAAAAAAAAATCGAGGGTTAACGGGGATATAATAAAATAATTTTATTATGTTTGTTACGTGCGCAAATGAAACAAATGATATAATAAGTGTATTATGTCACAAATCTTATATGATACTTCTATAATGGCCATGAAGGGCCTAAGTATATGTTTGGTTATGCGGCGAAAAGAATTAATTTTGACTAGTTTGATTAAGTAAAACTGATTATGGATAAAAGTGAACTGAGTGTATGTATGTATGTAAAAATCTAACAATAAATTTAAGGCTAAAATCAATTGTAGAAGCCAATAGCTATAAATTATAGCTTCAAGTAAAATTAAATTTACAAGCAAAATTAATTCTCCTTTTAATCATCCAAACATGATAAAAACAATCATACAACTAATTTTTTATTTTTTGTGAACTGAATATCATCTACATGCAACTATAAAGATTAATCACTCGAGTCGGATAGACTGCACTGGACATCAAACCTCTCTCAAGAGATTTAACGTTGCTACATTCATAGAGCTGAATTCAATTTCATGGTCTCGAGTTATACAAAAGAAGACTCTTGACATCTTATCAACTTGCTATTAGGTCATTTAGAATCAATATTGACCATAAACAAAATTAGAAATAATGCAAATGTTAGAAGAGTTAGGATTGTGAAGTCAGTACTTGACCATAAACAAAATTAAAAATAATAGTACGTTACAAGAGTTAGGATTGCGAAGTTAGTACTTGACCATAAAAATTAATTAGAAACAATGCATATGTTAGGAGTTAGGATTGTACTACTAGGAGTAAATTAGCTTTATGCTCGTCATCATACGAATTACGACCTACCCTTGATATAGAGTAGGAAAATGAAATGAAACGGATGTCCTAAGTTTGGAATTGGACCCCACAAATATCGGATATAATTTTCTAATTTTTGCATGCAACCCATTGGCACCCTTTCTAAACCTAAACCCTCCCCTCTCACCTCTTTGGTCTCTCTCCTTTCTCTCAAAACTTTACCGACATCTGGAGAGAGAAGATCCCCTCCCCGTCATTCTCCGGGGACCCTCCTTCTCCTCTCTCCCACGGGGTCCGTCTGTGTGGTCCCACCCTTCCGGTGTAACTAACGTATGTACATCACCCTCTCATTTTCACTTTCTATTACAACATAATAACATTAATTTATTCATGCTTTGATTCTGGCCCCATCAATCAACATGGGTGCATTTCCGTCTCCTTTTAAATGTGAGCATCCTTTTTGCATTTTTAATTACTATGATGATATCATCTCATAGAAATTGACATACCTGTGTCTCTCATCTTTGACTGGTCCTCATTTTCCTAGATTTGTTTCATGGTACTATAAAACACATTTGTTTGATTCCCAATATTTCCTATATTTTATAGAATAAATTTTTCACTGTTTTGTTTTATTGTATACACATTAGAAATCAAATGCAATTTGAAGATCACATGCATCCAACTGTTTTAAAGTGTCAATCTTGTCCTTTTATGATTATTAATTTTTTTACCTTTTTTCTGTCAATTCTCCATCAACGCGTTTTCATTCATTATTTCTTCCTATTCATGCAAATCCACTTCATTGTTACTATATTAGTCCCTCCCTCTCTTTACACATTACATTTTCTGAGATTTATTCTTCAAATGCAAACACATTTCTCAATTTAAATTAATTTGATATATCTTACAGCAATTTCCTCCTTCAGCTGTGAGAGGAAATTAACATGGGAGCACCATTTGAGGGAATCATTCAAGATGTCAAAGGAAGAGTTAAATGCTATAAACAAGATTGGGTCTGCGCAATCTGTTCCGGCGTCAGGTAAATTTTATTCATTCATTTTTGTTGTATATATGTTGTGTTCATTAGCAGCAACATTTCTGATTTATGATTCATTAATAAAAATGACAGCATATTGGCTCCAACTTTCTACATATTCTTTGCGTCCGCGCTTCCGGTTATTGCTTTCGGAGAACAACTTAGTAGGGATACAGATGGAAGCTTGAGCACTGTAGAAACATTGGCATCTACCGCCATTTGTGGAATTATTCACTCAATTATAGGTGGCCAACCTTTGTTGATTTTAGGAGTTGCAGAACCAACTGTTATAATGTACACTTATCTCTACACTTTCTGCAAAAATACACCTCAATTGGGTACCAAGCTCTTTCTAGCTTGGGCTGGTTGGTAAGTTATTTTATCTCAGCATTGTGTAAATTTCTGTTTAAGGGTTTTTACATTTATTAAATCACAATATGTATTGAACTAAAATGTTCGTTTTTGTGTTGCAGGGTTTGTGTTTGGACGGCATTGATGTTAATTTTGCTTGCAATTTTCAATGCTTGCACAATTATCACTAGATTTACAAGAATTGCAGGGGAGTTATTTGGCATGCTAATCACTGTTCTTTTCTTTCAAGAGGCTATAAAGGTGTTGTTGATCGTTTCCTCTTTCTAGCAATAATAAAAAATACATTGTGTATTTAATTGGCAATCAACTTAACAAAAATTGTTTGAACCACAGGGACTGGTAGGTGAGTTCATCCCTCCCAAGGTTGAAAATCCTTCGTCGGAGGAATTGCAATTCCAATGGCGGTATACCAATGGATTACTTGCAGTCATTTTCTCTTTTGGGCTGATTGTCACTGCAGTTAAAAGCAGAAAAGCAAGATCATGGAGATATGGAACAAGTAAATGATTCCAAAAATCCATTCCACATTAGACAGACCTTACACAAATGTTTTTTTTTCTTTTGGGTGTCGTTTACACCTGATTTACCTTATCATTCCAATGATCTTTATTCTTGCATTTCAATTCAGGGAAGCTACGAGGCTTTATTGCAGACTATGGTGTTCCAGTGATGGTAGTGTTGTGGACTGCAGTATCTTATATAATGCCTGACGGCGTTCCAAATGGTGTTCCTAGAAGGCTGTTTTGTCCACTTCCGTGGGAACCTGCATCTCTTTATCACTGGACAGTAGTGAAGGTACTGTATGTTATTATACTTAATTACAAATTTTCAATCCAAAATGCTTTCTTTTGATACACAGTTGACTCAGCATGCTGTCAATTTTGTCCATGTAATGTAATGTATGTCTGTATAGCGCCAACACTTAATATTCAAGGTGTGTCCGATGAATGACACATGTTGGTGTTCAACATTGTGAACTATTAGTTTGTGACTGTGATCATTTTAATTTAGGCAAGTCCTAATATCCATATAAGTCTAACAGCTTCTACAAACTGCAGGATATGTGGAAGGTACCCGTGATTTATATATTTGGGGCAATTATTCCAGCTTTGATGATAGCAGGTTTATACTTTTTCGATCATAGCGTGGCTTCTCAGATGGCACAACAGAAAGAATTCAACCTTCAAAACCCATCTGCCTACCATTATGATGTTTTCCTACTTGGAATAATGGTGTGTTATTTTGTTTTCTTCCTAGAATTTGGATTTTATGTTATTCTATGTTGATGATAAAGTTGATTGACATAATTATATCTATGGTGAGTCTTTAGACTCTGATTTGTGGTCTCCTTGGCCTTCCTCCTTCAAATGGAGTCCTTCCACAGTCTCCCATGCATACGAAGAGTTTGGCGGTTCTTAGGAAGCAGGTAAGCATCAATATATTTTGCATCAAGGCTCCTGGTTCTTAATTTCTTCTCAAATTTAAACTCAACTCAGATCCTTGTGTTGCGCCATTGATTTGCAGCTGATCCGAAAGAGGGTTGTGAAAAGCGCCAAGGAATGCATGGAACAACAGAGTACCAGCTCTGAATTATATGGAAAAATGCAAGCGGTGTTCATTGAAATGGATACAGCCCCTACCGTATGTATTGTTAGGTTAATAGCTTTGTTTGTGTGCTTGTGCATCCAGACACAAGATTTGTTCAAGAGTGATACTAATACATAGAGTGTTGGTTTTTTAAATTATAACAGGTTAAAGAATTGGAGACTTTGAAAGAAGCTGTAATGAAATCTGATACCAAGGGTTGTGCAATGGAACCTTTTGATCCTGAGAAATACATAGATACTTATTTACCAGTCCGAGTTAATGAACAAAGAATGACCAACTTATTGCAGTCCCTCCTGATTGGTTTATCGATAATAGGCATCTCCGTTATCAAAAGGATACCAACCTCCGTTTTATGGGGATATTTTGCTTACATGGCAATTGATAGTCTTCCGGGGAATCAGTTCTGGGAAAGGATATTGCTCCTCTTCGTCACCCCAAGCCGGCATTACAAGTAATTGAGTAACCTTGTGCATAAACTTTTTTTTCAATGTAGAAGCTAGTGTTGTACTAATTGTTGTCATTGTCTTGTATGTTTTGGGCAGAATATTGCAAGATACACATGCCTCATTTGTGGAGACAGTACCATTCAAGACCATAGCTGGGTTTACAGCCTTACAGTTGGCATATTTTCTGTTCTGTTACGGGGTCACATGGATACCAATAGGTGGAATATTGTTTCCGCTACCATTCTTCCTTCTCATAATTCTAAGAGAACGCCTCCTTCCAAAGATATTCAAGCCTAACCATCTTCAGGAACTTGATGCTTCTGAGTATGAGGAAGTTATCGGCGCTCCATGTGCAGTACGTAGTATGTCACTCAGGGTATGAATTATTATGAGTATTCATTTCTTGCTATGAGTATGTTACAGTGAGAGAGAGAGAGAGAGAGAGAGAGAGAGAGAGAGAGACCAAAAATATATTTAAGCATTATTCTTTCTTTTTGTTAAGTTGTATACTCCAAGCTTTCCAACTTAGGATTTGAATTTGGTTGATCAGGATAGGGAGCCACGTGATGGTGATACTGATGGAGGCTCGGAAGATTACTATGATGCAGAGATATTGGATGAGATGACAACCAGCAGGGGAGAGTTGAAACTTAGAACTGTAAGCTTCAATGATCGAAACCGCAGCAACAGCTTTAATGATCGAAACCACAGTAACAGCTTCAGGGATCGAAACCACAGTAACAGCTTCAATGAAGATAGACACAATTAAGTAAGTTACTTGTGTAATCCCTTTAGTTTTAAGATTCATTTCAATTTACAATACATAGTTTGTATTGATTATGCTTGTGTTTTGTACTTGGGCAGATTAGAACTGGAGGTGCTGTCTGAATATTACAATTTTTTAGGATGCAGAAAAGGTTTTGATTTAATTGTATGATCCTCTGAAGAGGACTGCTCTCACGATTCTTTTGTAATCAGTTAAGCTTGAAGATGATCTTCTTTGGAACAAGAAAGGATTCAATTGGTGAAAGAGAATAATGGCAAAAAGGAACAAAGAAATGGAAAAATTCATTTGAACTTTGAAATGGGTTTCAAATATATTAGTAGGAAAATTACATTGAAATATTGAGATGAATGGTCATTTCCTTCCTTAGTTGGCTATGAAGTTCACAAAAAAAGGAGTTAGGTTGGGGGGAAAAGATGGTACGAGAGTTAAAGGACAAGGAAAAAAAAGACGGGGGAGCAAGGAATGAGACAAATGAAGCATACTATTACTGTTATTCTTCAAAAAAATTAGTTAAGATTTTTTCTTCTGTTGGCAAAATACCATAATACCAATAAGTTTTTTGAGAGGATAATCACTATAAAGTTAGAAGTTGATACAAATAGAACCGAGCATTCACAAACATACTCACGATGTCAGCCTATCTCTAATACAAACGTGGATTTTAAAAGAAAAAGAGTCATGATAATGGTAAAGTAAGATTAAGAATGATTTCGATCAAGGATTGAACTCAAATAATATCCAAAAGATTCAAAAGCAACATATAGTATTTGAGTCTATGCTTGATCTCGTGTTAAGTTGTTTGTTGTCGTTACTTAATAACTTGTGAGCAATTTTTTGTAGGGTTTTTCTAACCCATGTAACATTGCATAGGTCAAGGACTTAAGTTGCAATAAATACACCACTTTAATCAAATCTTATTAATCAATTTTTTCTTGAATTTTTTTTTTTATCTCTCCTATTAACCATTCTATTTATTTTTTTAAATTTTTTTTTTCTAACCTGACTAAAGAATGATGTGTTTTTTTTTTACCCAAAAAAAAATATGTGCTTCATATATGTAATAAAATTATACGTTTTTTTTAAGGGAGAAATTATACGTTATATCGTGATAAATTGATATGCATAATATATTAAATTATATCATCCAACCATTATTTTAATTTGATATAGTGTCATTTATTTTGGTATAAAAAATCAGTAATAATCCAAGTAAGTAAAAAAATTTCAATATTTACGTTAGGATCAAATGCAATCTCATATATCAATTTAAAAAAAAAAATACAATCTACTTAATTTGATCCTACGTATTGTAGTTTTGAAATATACTAAATAAGACTAATTAATCAAAAACAATTTATGTTGGATAATTTTTTTGTTTGCGGGTACAAACTAAAGTAGGAGAGATAAAAAACAATTTTCAAGAAAAAGTTAATTAATAAGACAATTTATATTGATCAAAGTAGTGTATTTATTGCACCCTAACCTATACAATGTTATATTGGTTAGAAAAACCCTTTTTTTATTACCCATAACCTAGGAGGAATCTGCTTATGTACCATTTACTATTTTTTTGCACACATCAAAGACCTTCTAGTACCTTAATGCCTCGACTTAGATTATAAACTTGTATTATCAAGCTACCCAATTTACTATTTGTTCCATCATGCATGCTAGCTAGTTTGTATTTTATAAGAAAATCATTTTTATTTTGGTTCTGGAGTTTTAAGTCTCCCATCTTACATCAATGTATCATTTTTTAATGAATATCAAACTATCATATTTGCTATTATGGACGATTTTTTTTAGAAGAATATGGACGCATTAATCATGCTAACTGCTAAGCGATGTCCTTGTAGAACTCATAGTCATGGCATAAGCTTAAAATATTTAGGTCCCCTATTTTAAAAAATGTTTTTATTTTTATTTTTTCAAATATGTTCATTTTAACATAGGTTTAAGAAGATGTGAGACTCTTGAAGTGAGTCATATTGCGATAGAGAGAAGATGAAATGTTAGCTAAGGATAATACAATTCTACAAATAATCAAAATATTTTTTGTCACTTTCATTGTTTCCAAAAAAATGCAAACAATTATTATCTTTTTTGTTATCAAATATAATTAACACAATTTTTTTGAAAATAAAAATAGAGAATGTTTTACAGTAAGTGTGAAGAACACACTTGATGCAAACATCACTTACAAGCCCCTCTCAGTAATATGGACCAAGCTGTATATAACATTCATCTCAACCGTCACTGATTGGATTAACTTATCATTCTCATCACCTAAGCTTGGTATCCAAGGATTTTGAATGAATGATCAAACTTTATATAACCATAGAATAATAAAATCGGAAATACAAGATATCTTTGTTTTATTGTTATGGTAAAAGCAAAACTGTTTTTCTAAAAATATACAACCAAAAAGGCAAAGAGTTATGTTTTTATTGACTAATCTGATCTTATCTATGTCATTTTACAAGTATGTTCCAAACTAATATAGGAAACTAAGAAAGTGGAAAAAAGTTAAGGGGTGAGAATGTAAGACATTACTGCACAAAAATATGGATACACATGAGAAAGAAAAGTTTGAGAATCAATTATTGTTTCCCTTTCCCTCTTCAGTCACTTGCAATAATAAGATGATCACCGTCTCTTATAAGATCTATATCGTCAATTTCAGCTCCTTCTTTGGTCAAAATTTTGGTGGGTGAGAAATCAAACTTTTTGGCACCAATGTCTAGCAGTTCTTCAAGGGAATTGGGCAGAAAAGCAAGCTTTGCAGCATGTTCACCTTTTTCTGGACAAATAAGTGTCACTCTAGCTACTATTCCATTCATGTTCGCAGTATTAGTGATTCTGCTTTCAGATACTCCAAGATCTTTTTTATCTGCTTAGTTAAAATCAAAAATCATCTGGTTAACCAGATAACCAAAGGAAAATAAATAAGGAATTTTTTCGTATTTCTCAACTCAAGATGAATGATGTAAGTGATATACTACTTACCGTAATTGGCAGCAGATATCATCCCGAAAATTGAATTATGAAAGGTGTTGGCCCTTCGCCTCCGATGACTATCTAGCCATGGCAACTCTTCTTGATTAGGTGGCTGTAGCATGTTATCTAGAGATCCACGAGCAGCAGGCATAACGGGTGCACTTTGAAACCTTCCTATGGATGACACATTAGGCATACCATCTTCTGGTATTGGACTAACAGGTGCTATTTGTTTGTTTTCTTTAATGTTTTGGAATATATTTTTAATTTCTTCGTGGCCTTGATGTTCTGCCAAACCCCTTGGAGTCCAGCCATAATCATCTTGCATATCAACTTCTGCTCCTACGTCCAAAAGAAACTTTACCATCTCTACATTTCCGTCACTTACTGCTTTATGCAGGGCAGTCATTCCGCTCATTCCGGGTTTTGTCACATCCACACCGAGTTCTTTGAGTTCCTTAAGCAATTCAATGCTATTTTTATCAACTGCAGAGCATGCTAGATGCCCTGCATCAGCACAAAATATGTCTGCACCCTTGTCTATGAGTATTTTCTTGACAGATTTATGTCCACCAATCATTGCTTCCCATAGTGGGATACTTCCATCCAAATCTGTATAAACAAAAGCATCACAAGATGTTTTCACCAGTACTAAGTACTAACACAATTAAATTCATTGCATTGTATGGATAAAGTTGTTATTAAATTTTAGGGCTAAGTTTGATAAAATTGGAATAATTATTTAGGACTGTAACATGGTTTGAACAAAAAAAAATGGTTTTAGCCGATCGAATAAAACAGATGAGGCTATGTTATGGAAACTCTATAACATCATATATAAATTTATATTTTAGATATAGAAAGAGCTGTTGCTAAATGCATACAACGCAATAACCTCTCGATCTCATGCTCTATGTTATGACTTATGATCAGCACTTGTTTTTATTTTTGAAAGGTATTGTCTAACTGCATTAAGTCATTTGTAGGAGTGAAGAGTACCTTTGGTATTTGGATCAGCAGCAAACTGTAGAAGCAGATTTACAAAATCCTCATTACCATTAGAAGCTGCGATATGCTGTAACATTAGAAAGTAAAGCTGTAAGCGTCTAGTATTGTATCTAATGACTCTAAACATATATGGTTATGTAGGTTTGTGAATTTGTTCGTGCAAGGAAAGAAAATCTACAAACCAGTGCTGTTCTTCCATTCCTGTCTGTTTCATTTGGATCTGAGCCCTTCTTCAGCAACCGTTGTAACAGTTGTTTGTCACTTCTGCTTGCTGCAAAGCATGTGCTGATAGGTAGATCCGTTTTACCACGAGCCAACATGGCCTCTGTTTCTACCAAAATAGCATCCAACCCTGGGATCTCGGAATTTTGCAAATACTGCAACAAAGTATGGCATATATCATGACATAGTATATACGTTATAATCATTAGATACAATTATTCCTTGAGTAAATATGTAATTTTTTTAATCTGAAAAACAGTGTTTTTATATCCTAATTTGAATTATAAATGCTGATGACAGTGACACAATTTCGATTCCTAAAGAAAACAATAGTGGAGAGATTTAACTTTTGTCTTAAAACAGTAAAACTCACCAAGAGGATCATCATAAACATTATGTTATTTTGTAGAAAATACATTATCCAGTATTTTCTCGTCGTTAATATATGAAAACATGCAAGGATGGTCAGAAAGAAAGAAAAAAAGAGTGTTCAAAAGTAAAAACAAATGGCAATGAAGTTGAGATCTAGTATCTTAGGTCTTCATCAAATGTAAGAATAGGGAAATATGAGAAGACTCTGTGAATACAACATTATTTGAAACTAAAACAGTAAAACATGTCCAGGTATTAAAATCATTTTTGGAAGAAAACATTCATAATTGCACAAAAAACCTATATACATTTAGGAAGTTGTTCATGATTATTGCCCCATCTCCAGCACTTGAATGAAGAATATTTAGAAATGTAGCACGACTCAAGCGCAAAATTTGGCTCAATCGTTTAGTCCGGACTGTATATGGCTGCGGCCTGTAACATAGAACTCCTACTTCACCAACAAGATCTTTTGCGTGTACCTTACCAACGACCTGCAATTGTAAAACACTTGTTTTGTTAATCATAGGAACAATTTAATTGGATGATGATCAGCATCATATCATATTCCAGTACTCCTGTATATATTTGGAAATCACATATTCTGTCCCAAAACAAAATTCTTTCGTGTTTAAGTTATTAGATTTACCTGTTCTACTCCATTCACCCGTTTGATAAGTTCCTGTTACTCAAAAGAAAAAGAAGGTTCAGTTTGAATTTTCCCCCTATATTATAGAAAAAGACATTTGAGAAATACAAATTGTATATACGTTCAAAGAAAATTAATCACAACCACAATAAAATGCAGATTTTTAAATTACATATATCCTTAACTTCACTTGCAACATGACTCCTTTCTTTTGTTGTTATCCTCAATGTTCAAATATCACGTCGAATTATGACTAACTCAAGTCAATGGATGGAATAAAACTCTCCTGACAATTATTTTTTCAACAGTGAAACTCAAATTAATTTGCCACATTACTTAAGAAAAGTTAAATAGTAGAACTTCTGAAAAATTGAAATGCATAAGCTAATTTCAAAATATTATTTTAAAAACTCATAGTCACCCATTAACAATGTTTTTAATATTTCTATTTCCATGAGTGCTTGAGGAAAGGACATTCAGAAGTGGAGTTTAATGTTGTTTTTTTTTGGAAAAAGCCAAAGAAATTTTATTAAGGAACACTAAACCAAGTACAAGGTGTACATGGTTATGAACGAAGTTAGCAATTCAAGTGTGTTCTTCACACCTTACAACACATAACTTATCCAAAGTGATACACAATGAACTAGTTTAGTCCCAATATACATATGCCAAAACACCTAAAGCCACTTTTACTTCTCTGACCATATCAAAAACCATTGAACAAACACACAACAAAGAGTTTAATGTTGGTGAAATCTATGTCAGTGTGATGGAAACTGCTTAACTGGTATAACTAAATTGAATGTTTTTTTAATAAAAGCAGTCAATCAACAAGATACTGCAGTAATGAATGATGTATAAAACAGCTTTAATTGGAAACATATCTTGTCAAAAATAAAATGAAGTAGAAGATAAATGGGGTATAGTTTCTTACCGCGCTACCGGTGACAAAGATATAAAAGTCTGTTGGTGCTTCATTATCCAAAATCACATCTTCCTTTGGAGGAAAATACTCCGCCTTCATCTCCGTGACCTTCAAATTTCAATAGGTATGCACATTAAACAATCTGTTCATAATCTAATAGACAAGAACCGACAACAAGCAGACCTACAACAAAATAAACATGTGAAGAAAGAGTCTGTCTCATTTTTATTTTCTTTTTGCTCTCTTGCGAAACTAATTGATTACCGAATACTAAAAGATGCTCATTGATCACGGACCAAAGTTTTATCGCATACGACCTCAGTTTTTGTCAAACCAATTCCAAGGATAACCAAAAAGAAAATATTACCAATTGAAAAATTAGGTCTTTGGATACTCCCTGAAACAAGTATACGCTGTCCATCATTGAATAGAATAAGTAGTATGAGATACTAGATCGAATAGCTTTTGGAAGGGAATCAATAATTTCTTGTTGCTGCACTCCTTCCAAATCGGTTCGGTACTTCATGAACAAATGAGAAAGCATCTGTTCTTCCAAGTGGATAGGTATCTTATTCCGGCGGGCAAAATTCGTGGCAGCTTCTACTGTGTCCCTCTGATATAACACAAATCCAAAAAGAAAATATCCAAATATTAATAAACATCACAGAAAGAAATGAAAGACCAAATATAGAACTTATCACCGCAATTAAGTGCATAGTTTTCTCAGACCTGTAATGCAAAGTAGGGGTTCCTGCAAAGATAAAGTTAGGAAGGTTTAAAAAAGATTATACTCACATATTGCCTAGTTCTGCTTGTGGCATGAACAACTAAATTTGTCATGTTTCCAATGATGTATGCACTAAGTCCCTCAATAAAGAGTATATAGAAAATGTCAAATATCATCTCCCTTGTATTTACAGGATGCAAATCACCATAACCAACTGTTGAAACAGTGACTATGGACCAATATACTGACGTTACGTAGAGAGACATGGTATTCTTGTCAACCGTATCAGGAACAAGCCCAAGCCACGTTGTGCTTAGGTCTTTGGTATAATGGTCGGCAAGAAAGTAGAAAATGCAGGCAGCAAAATGTACTACAAATAGAGTAACCTACAATTTAAACACAAGACAATGCTTGATATAAACTCATTCACCTTCACCAGGAAATTAAGTATGCAATTAACTAGTAACTGTTGTAATAGTAAATACTCACACAAATAAGCTTTGAACACCGCAACCAGAAGTAGTTATAATGTCTATCCTTTTCTAATCTGAACATTGAAATATCAATGAAGAGGAGTTATTGCCATGTTAACAAAAAAGTGCTACAAATTGCAAATTATGCGGTTAACTAATATGCTTCACTTGAAAATTAATTCGTTTGAGCAGCATTTGAGTTATGACTGAGACAATCCTTTTTTCCGTGAGAACCGGTTAAGACTTAAAAAAATAGTATAATTGCAGGAAAATTAATCACACTGACCTTGCAAACATGGCACTGACTCTGCGGAGACGCCAAAGACGAAGCATACCGAAGTAACCATAAGTGTTGAGACCAGGAAATAATCTGTGGGCGAGTTCATAAGGAATAGTGGAAACGAGATCAAATAGAAACCATGTTCTTAGATATCTCGTCGCAATAGGCCCATGTCTATCCACAAGCAAATACGTAGTTTTGTCATAATAAGCAACAAAGAAGGTTAACCAAATATCTAAGAAAAATATTATATTCACAACATTATCAGTAACTGAAAGAGGTCTCATAGGTTCTTTCAAGAACCCGAATTCAAATGGTGACACCCATGCAGTGTAGAACACTAACACCACCAAAAACATCTGCCACCATCTGCATGCCAAAAAACAAGAAATTAACTGACTAATTAATTACAAAATGATTAGTTTATACGGTTTCACGAAGATATAAGAATTATATAACAAATTAAGGTTAATAACGAAGCATACCTGTAGCGATGGTCATTGGGGGAGATGGTGCGTTCACGGAGTTTGGTTCTTTTGGCTCCGAAATCGCCTAGAGGCGGAAGTGGAGCACCACCGGTGAGGCTGTACATGCTGCCATCGTCGTGTTCCGGGAGAATTCCATCTCCATTATGATTTTCCATCATGTTCATATTTCTCTCATGATCTAAGGCATCATCCTCGTTGTGGGTTTCATACATCATTTTTGCACACCGTAGAGATTAGTAACAATGTATCAATGAAATTTCTTAATGTCACGATTGTACGTCTATGGTTTTTGTGAAGCTAGCTAAACTTGTTCAATCATCATTATATGATTAATCACCATGCAACGCTAGCTTCTTTATTAATTCTCTGGAGATTGAATTTGTGTTGTATTGTATGGTGTTAATTGCTTCTTCTCTTTCACGTTAATCAATGAAGCTCATTTGCAATGATGGTTTAATTGATCATTCTTTTTTCTTTTTTTTTTGAAATAATTGATCATTCATTGTGACCAATATCTATGGGGAAAAATATGCATGTCTCTATAACTACCTTGGACCCGTCATACTTTCTTTCTATTATGTATTACGTGTATGTTTTGTTTCACGGACGTCTAAAGGGGAAAAGACAATTTTACTCCATAAAAATTGTGTGTTGATTATTTTTATTTTATTTTTGCAAATTAATTTTGATAGCTAAAAATTCTATTTTAAGCTACAAATAGTAGCTTAGGTGAGTGAAATCAATTCTCTATATTGTATCTTGTGAATGTTCTCTAGCTGTCCTAATATTTTCTTCACATTAGTGCGAATAAAAACGGCCCAAACAGTTCACGAATTGATTTCGATCATTAGATAATTGTATTTATAGAAAATATGGATGGATAAAATAAAAAGGGGTCATATTAAGGTTATATGTTTGTGTCGTGACGTTCGTGAGTCATTTTTACGGGACAACTAGCATTTCCTTTTCCTTTTTTTAGTGTATTTTTACCGGAAGTGTAACATTATTTTCTTTTTTTATTACACGATAGTATTAGTATAAGTTTTTAATAAGTTAGTTATACAACCTTCTTTCAAAAAATAAACTAGGATACAACCAGCTTGTTAGTGAAAAAGAAAATAGTACACCAAATTTTTGTTGAAATGACGTTGTGTTTTAGTTCATTGATTATTTGAAAAATTTATTACATAACTTTATGTTTGTCAAAAAATTACATAACTTTATGTAGATAAATTAAAATGAAAAATATATTATTTTTTAGTTAAATCTCTTATAAAGAACAAATTTAGATAAGTTAAGTTTTTGATTTAAGATTTGATGTATATATTTACGTATCTTTGTAGAATATTATATGAGTCATCTTCTTATCAACTAAATTAATCTTTATTAAAAAATCCTTTAAATATTTGAAAAGGACTTTTAGATCTGATGAAGGTATTTACGTGTCCTTGTGGGGACAAGAATATTTTTCTTACCAATTGATCAATTAACCTTTATAGACATATTTTTTGAATCTTTAAAAATGAATTTTATATTTGAAGGAGGGTATTTACTTGTTCTTGTGGATACCAGTATTCTTCTTAATTACCAAATGAATTAACCTTTATTGACGGATCTTTTGAATCTTTGAAAATGAATTTTAGATATTATGGAGGAGGTATTTACTTGTTCTCGTGGATGTCATGTGAGTCATCTTCTTACCAATTGAATTAACCTTTATTGATAGATCTTTTGAGTCTTTGAAAAGGAAAATTTATTTTTAAAAATAATTTTTAAATTAAAAAACCCATTTTAATATTAAAAAAATAGGCATCAATAAATGAATATTTCAGAAACTTGACAGTAATTATATTTATAAATTTTTTTTTACCAAAGTAAAGTTAATTATTATCATTAATCAACTAATGTTTAATACAAGAAGGATAAAAAAAAAAAAATGTGGTGACTAGCCCAAGAACAGACCACCCTAACTAAAGTATGAGCAACCATGTTCATTTGTCTTATTATATTTATAGACTTATACACTTTGTTGTTTTATGTTATTAACATGAATGTCAGTGAGTTTATTCACATCTTTATCTTATTGGTTTTAGCGACTTTAAATTTATGTTGTATTGATTTACTCTATTGGTTTGAATGGACGAATATAATTTATTTATTTTTAAATAAAATAAAAACATGCCTTAGGGTTTAACAATGGATCTTATAGTATTTTTTAGGCCAAATACCTCTCTGGGTCCTTTAAGTTTCACGTTTGTTTTAGATAGGTCCTTTAAGTTTCTAAGGTTTCAGATAGATCCTTTAAGTTTCAAGTTTGTTTCGGATAGGTCCTTTAAGTTTATAAGGTTTCCGATATGTCCTTTAAGTTTCGAGTTTGTTTCGGATAGGTCCTTTAAGTTTCTAACGGACATATCAACTTTGGCTTAAAGAGGTTGATAGAAAGGACCTATCTGAAACAAACTCGAAACTTAAAGGACTTATCTGAAACCTTAGAAACTTAAAGGACCTATATGAAACAAATTCGAAACTTAAAGGACCTATTTAAACACAAACGTGAAACTTAAAGAACCTGGGGAGGTATTTGGCCTATTTTTTAAGAACAAAAATAAAAAATTATCTTTATCACGGCGATGATCAATCTACGCACGCTTGTCATACATTAAAATGGAAACAATAGATTATTATGAAGTCATGTTCGCATTTTACGTTTAGTTCCTTTCTTTCCATTAAGGAAGCCGCATTCACTAAACATTTTGGAAAATCAAATTCATAGAGAAACTAAAATAGAAAAATATCAAATTACATAACTGTTTCAAAACGTGATATTTTAGCTATACTAAAATCAAATTCCAATGGACCAAAATCACAATTAACCCTAAAAAAAATATTAAAAAAAAGTTTTGCGTTGAAACACAAAAGAAGGATTTTATTGTGTGTGATTTGACCTTGCGATTGAACGCGTAGGATTTAATCGAAGGGTGGAGAAAGCTGCGTCAAAATGACGCTAGAAGAAGCCTCACTGAAATTCGAAAACCCTTGAAATATATAAACCCTCGCTCACTATCTCATTGTTCTTCTTCCAAGTGCTCATTTTTCTCTCCTCTACGCGACGAAACCAAACCACTTCATTCCATGGTACGTTTTTCTTCACCGACTTTACCGTTCCTTTTCACCTTGATTTCTGAATTCGATTGTAATTGATTTTATCATTGTTCTGTAGGCTTTGCCCAATCAGCAAACCGTTGATTACCCGAGCTTCAAGCTTGTCATCGTCGGCGATGGTGGCACTGGTACCAATCGCTTTTTCTTTTTCAATTTTTTAGTTTATTTTCGAGAAATTCTGTCACATAAAACACCGATTCGCTAGGATCTGACTCATTGATTTGGAAATTAACTGTATGATGATTTGCAGGAAAAACAACATTCGTGAAGAGGCATCTTACTGGAGAGTTTGAGAAGAAATATGAACGTAAGATTCGTTATTAATTTAGGGTTATATACGCAAAATTAAGTGATTATACATGTTTTTTCTTTTTAATAAGCGTGTAAATGATTAATTAGCTGATTTGATTTGATTGTGAACAGCTACAATTGGT
>Ga0099826_10000709_pt1 | contig 17437 bp, 4 predicted proteins | sample Mtrugardesep15_FD_76830 | JGI IMG/M metagenome (GOLD analysis project Ga0099826, IMG submission 76830) | Root nodule microbial communities of legume samples collected from California, USA - M. trunc garden sep15 | ecosystem: Host-associated > Plants > Roots > Nodule | place: USA: California... | reverse complement strand
TTTTTTTTTTTTTTTTTTTGCAATTTCTTATGTAAATTCCTTTGAATTTCTTATATCCACCCCTCTAAATTAGGCAATTTCTTTAGATTTTTTTTCTTGTAATTTCTTATGTAAACCCCTATAAATGTGTTGCAATTTTTTTTTGCCCAGGCTTCATAATAATCCTGGCTCCGCCACTACAAACACCTATCGTCCACAACTCGCACCAAAAGCCCTCCAATAAACCGACCAAAACTCCTTATAAAAACACCTCACCTTATCTTCCCACAACTGAGCCAAATAAACACTCGAAAACACTTATTCTAGCACTCATTTGGATTCCACCATCAATCGACCTCCGATCCGTAGGAAAGACATCACAACAAACCCAATTCGCTTTAGTCTAAAAATTCATTTTCGGTCTTAAATATGAACACTCTTATATGCAGCAACTGTCACATTAATTATACTCTCTACTAGAAACATTAACAGGTCCTTGTGAACATAACTTAGTTGGTAAGGACAATGCGTAATATATGCAAGATCCGGAGTTCAAACCCCGACCATCATACAAAAAAGAAAAAAGAAACATTAACATAGGAACGATTTTAATGGACACTTAAATTTTAAAAACATCTTTACTATTTTGGAAATTTCAAAAATGAAAATGACCAATCATTATTTCAACATTTTTACCTATGATTGGTGCTTTATTCTTGATGTAAAACTTTATAATAAAATTCTTAAATACTTTTTGGTCGGTTACTTATACCACGCAAACGAAATTTATTCAAAATTTGAATACATTTCAATATAACTAATGGAAAAATATGATATGAGATTATATATGAACGGATAATAAACACGTAATTAACCAAACTAGTGACACATTTGGCTGCTCTTGTACAACACGTAATCAACCAACCTTGGTCTTTTTGTGTTTTATATGATTTTGAACGAAACTTTGCTTAGCTTTTTCCAACAAAAAAAAGTGAAACTATTTTGTTTCCATTTCTTGGTGGCTCACAATTAGCAAAGACCAAAGACCAAAGAGGTGTATTCAAGATATTTTACGAATCTTTTTTGAAAAGAAATTGAAAAGGGAAATAAACACAAACACAAACAATTGAATAAAGACAACTGTATGCGTAACATATGATTAGAGAATCTTATAATACAGGCAAATTCAATTTCATTTAAACCGACAATTACTTTTTTCTCCTCCACGCTAGCAATAGCTATATGCCAGCTGATAATATTTCCTTCCTTTATGTGAAAATGAAACAAACGTTGCAAGGTTGCAACTAACTTTCAGTAAGAAAAGGAAAGAAGAGAAAAAATAGATCAAAATTAAAAAAATGAAAAAGGAATGTGATCAATACTTACGTGGCATCGACTCAGTGATTAACCAAATCTCAACTAATAAAATAATATTAAAAACGACTAAGAATCTGAAATAATCAATACTAAAAATTAGTTTTTTTTCTTTTTTTAATAAAATAAAACTAAAGATTGATTTACTTTTTACTTTTTTTAATGACAAATGTAATATTGAGGTCAACTTTGACTTTGATCCTAATGAGCTCTAAACCGAATTCAACAAGAATGTAGATTCAATATTTGTTGTCATCAGAACGACCTTGTAATTGATGATCTGCATGTATCTTTGTGTTTTTCGAGTTTTGAAATCTGTTCCAACTATAGTGAGTTCTTAACCTAAACTCGTGTGTTTTTTTCCTCCATAATAACAAATAAACAAATAAAAAAGATGAAGAATGCTAACTAATGGCCAAAGGACAATGATTAAACATTCAAAAACATGTAAGTTTTCATAAAAAATGTGTGTAATCGTTATTTGATTAAAAATAATATCTTATATTTCCAAGACAAAAATTCTATTTGTAAAATCTTTAACCATTGCTCCGAGGATACTGGTTAGCAAAACCTAAAAAACATAAAACTAAAACATGTTTTCTTAGATGTTTTTCGTATAGTTGTTAACCGAAAATAATTTTATTTTTTATTCAACAAATTTTCAAAAGATTATGGATTTTAGAAAATCTTTTTGGCCCAAAAACATCTATTTAAATTAGCATTAGTTTATTCAATAAAAAAAATAGGGTTAATGGTGGTATATACTCTCCCTTATATAAGCATCTCTCTCATTCTCTCTTTCTCTCTCTTAATTTGGGCCCAAAAAACACTCTCTCTTTCTCTCACATAGAAAACATCAAACAAATTAAAACCACATCCTCGTTCTTCATCCTCCATCCACCACTCCCAACCAAAACATCATCGTACCGTAATCAAAAACACACTTCAAACAAAAACAAATCAACCCCATTTTCGTTTCTTCATCAAAGAACCCATTTTTAACGCTCCATTTCATAGCCATCATCAATGGCTGACGTGCTTTTACACAAGGTGAAAATATCATCAAACAGCAAAGACAAGAAAGAAACATCGACTCTCTTATTGGGTCGTTTCGAAGTTGGTAAGCTTCTTGGCCATGGAACATTTGCAAAGGTTTACTATGCAAAAAACATCAAAACCGATGAAGGTGTTGCAATCAAAGTGATAGACAAGGAAAAGATTCTGAAGGGTGGTTTGGTTGCTCATATCAAACGTGAGATCTCAATTCTTCGCCGTGTTCGACACCCAAATATCGTTCAATTGTTTGAGGTAATGGCTACAAAAACAAAGATCTATTTTGTTATGGAATATGTTCGTGGGGGCGAGCTTTTTAACAAGGTTGCTAAGGGTAGGTTGAAAGAAGAGGTTGCTAGAAAGTATTTTCAACAATTGATTTCTGCTGTTGGATTTTGTCATGCTAGAGGTGTTTATCATAGGGATCTTAAGCCTGAAAATTTGTTGCTTGATGAGAATGGTAATTTGAAAGTGTCTGATTTTGGTTTGAGTGCTGTTTCTGATCAAATTAGACAAGATGGTTTGTTTCATACTTTTTGTGGTACACCTGCTTATGTTGCACCTGAGGTTTTGGCTAGGAAAGGTTATGATGGTGCAAAGGTTGATCTTTGGTCTTGTGGTGTTGTTTTGTTTGTTTTGATGGCTGGTTATTTACCTTTTCATGATCAAAATGTTATGGCAATGTATAAGAAGATTTACAAGGGTGAATTTCGGTGTCCTAGGTGGTTTTCACCGGATTTATCCAAACTGCTTGTTCGTCTTCTTGATACTAAGCCTGAAACTAGGATTGCTATACCTGATATTATGGAGAATAGGTGGTTTAAAAAAGGGTTCAAACAGATTAAGTTTTATGTTGAGGATGATAGGCTTTGTAACGTGGATGATGGTTTTGGTGACAATGATGATGATACAGCTTCGATAACATCTGTAGCATCGTTTTCTGATTACGCAGTTTCAGAATCTGATTCTGAGATTGAGACTAGAAGGAAGAATGCTTCTTTGCCTAGACCTGCTAGTTTGAATGCTTTTGACATTATTTCATTCTCACCTGGTTTTGATCTTTCTGGTTTGTTTGAGGAAAAAGGAGATGAGAATAGGATTGTGACTGCTGCACCGGTTTCAAAGATCATATCGAAATTGGAAGAAATTGCTCAATTGGTTAGTTTTACTGTGAGGAAGAAGGATTGCAGGGTTAGCTTGGAAGGTACAAGGGAAGGTGTGAAGGGACCATTGACTATTGCTGCTGAGATATTTGAGCTAACACCTTCTTTGGTTGTTGTTGAGGTGAAGAAAAAAGGTGGGGACAGAGCTGAATATGAAAGATTTTGTAATGAAGAATTGAAGCCTGGATTGCAGAATTTGACGGTGGAGGAATCAGCAGCAGCTTCAGATTTGTCACTGGAATCAGCAACTTCTTCAGCTTTGTCGTTGTCAGAACGGCCTTCCTTACTTCGCGTGCTTTCTGAACCAGTTGACAACTTTACTTCGGACATTGAATCGCCGATCTATACACCTGAAGAGTAAGATAGAGAAGAGAAAAAGGTTCTTTCTGTTTGTTTGTTCCTTAATAGATTGTGTATGATAAAATTGATAATTGATCATTTTTCCCCCCGGATGGTCCCCCTTTTAGATTTGCTCCTTGAATTGAGCATTAGATTTTACAGTATTTTCTATGTCCAATTGCTATACAAAGAAGGCTAATTGAATTTTAGCTAATGGTGGATATTTTTCTATGTTTTTATTTTGGTGCATTATTCCGTACCTGTACATTACTTTTGCTTCTTACAGGAAGTAGGAAGAAAATACCAAAAAAATTTAGTGCTAATTCATGAAGTACTACAAATGTCTTTGGTTTTGGTACTATATGTTAATTTGAGAAATTTGAGATTGATGGATGATTTTCTTTTGAAGGCTATAGAAACCACAAAGGTCTGTTTTTGTGTATGATCAGTTTAGTAAGTGATTCATGTCTCCCCGCTTCAAATGTCTTTTGTAACTATTCTAGCTGATGGTAGGTAAATACATTCATTATGATTCAAGAGTACCCCCAAAGTATATATCTTGGAGGAGGAAACTGTTCTAATAGGCATGAATATCTAGGCAAGTTTTGTGGTCCACCGTGGACCAGTACCTGAAAATTACCTAAAATATGAATGATGACGATTGTCGCCTTTCTCTAGAAGTGTAAGTTCACGAATTTTTTTGTCATCACGACTGAGATGGTGACCTTATCGGTGTTGTTTTTAATAAAAACAAAGGGAAACAAATATGAGCTGAATTTTGAGGCACTTATATATGTTTTCTCTTATTTTTGTCAAACTAACACCGATTTGGTCACTATTTCAAACCTTGCAATAAGGAGGACCTTGGACTTCTACTTTTAGTGCTGGCGTCTATCATTGTTGGAGTTTCGTACGCTTTTCAAGTATTAGTTCAAAGTGCAGTAGAAGTTGTCCAATATCTAATCATATACCCCATTTCACTAGTTTTGTTACTTTCTTTCGTGTCTGCTTGAAAATAGATCAGAACTTGGTTTGTATGTGCAATCTGTCGTAGAAAATAGTTCAGAACCTGGTTTGGTTATATAGCAAGTTAGTTGGTTATGTTTGTGGATTGTTGTTTAGTTCTTAAGAAGCAACTATTTTTTAGAACCGAGTCCAGTTTTAAGGCTGTGAAATTGAGGGTTATGCATCTCAAGTTGTCAACACTTTCATCGTGATTTGAATGTTTGCTTTGGGAAATCTTTGTAGGTTAATCAAGGTTTGAATTCATTGAATTAGAAGTATATCATATCATATCATATATCGTTTGATACTGCTAGCTCATCGCTCTTAGCTTAGTCGTATCGAAAGATATATGGAACGATGCATAGTTTTGTTTATCGTCATTAGTTCCATAAATGAGCTATGGTTGAAATTTTTGTCGTTGTATTGAATGAAATATCAACTGTTTTAGAGTGCCATTTTTGTTGTATCCTAACGAATAGAAGTGTAGTCATTTTATTACAGTTTGATTTGATTGCTGTAATGTACATCATGCTATAAGTTCACACTTTGGCATCCAATCTTTTGATCCATAATTCTATTTTGTATAGTTCACTATACAAGAAGTTAAGTAATGGTGATGCTCTAACTTCTAAGCATAAGAACAATCAAATATAAAGTTTATAACTATTGAAGCAATGATGAGAACAAAAACTAGGACTTTATAACACTATTGAAGCAACGTAACACCACGTGAAGTGAATGTAAATGAAAGTGGTATCTTACCTTAAAATGCTTTCCATTCATTCTTTCATGTGAATAAAGGCCAAAAACTGTTGCTTCTTCTATGAATGTGCTGATTTGCAACTCCAACAAAACCTTTATAAAACGAATGTCACTGTTTATAAACTCTAATCAACTTTAATCAAACATTATCTTTATTTTATGTGGAGTTAGAATTGCGTGAATATAATTTAACTCATCATTATAAAATTGGTTTGCAACATAGGAGATGTCACTTTTTATAAACTCTAACAAAACTTTTATCTTTGTTTAATGTGTGACTTGCGTGTTTTTTTTTTTCAAGTAGTTTTAGTTATGTTCGTGTGTAAACTTTAAAAAAATATTATTATTATTTTGTTAAAAATGATTTATATGCTAAAAGTGAAAAACTAAAAAATATTATTATTTTGTTAAAAATGATTTATATGCTAAAAGTGAAAAACTATTTTGATTAGTTTTTTTTTGTGAAGAAAATCATGTCTGATAGTAGAGATAGAAAGTCATAGTTTACAATGTCTGTCTTTTTTCAACCATAGTTATGAAATGCTATTTTGACATGCATATTGTTTAAAATTAGTGTTTTTAAATCATAGTTTATGTTTTTCTTAAAAATCTCTAATGAATAATCTCTAAGTTTATGTTTTACGCTAGAAAAATATTATAAATCTCTCAGCAGACCTATCATCAACTTTTTTAGGAGCCCCCCTGAAAAGAAAAAAGAGAGGCTTTTTTAGTAGGAAATCAACATAATTAGGTGTTTGATACCTAGTGACCCCACAAAGCATCCCCACAAACTTTGGACCCATAATGAGATTAATCTAACTTGGAGTACTTAGGTCACAATTTAAAGTTTTTTACATCTTTTTAGATATGTGGTCAACAGGGTTTGAACCTTAATTCTTTCTATAAATTCAATGTTGTTTATTCAATAAAGGACAAAACTTAAGTACAATTCCTTAGATGCATTTCGTATGGTTCTTAACTAAAAATACATTTTTTTTTTGGATATAACAAACTTTTCTTTGGATATAACAAACTTTAAGAAAATTATAGATTTAAGAAAATCATGGTGAATTTAGAGCAAATAGTAATCGTTATTTAAACAGACGATATGTATTTCCTAAAAAAAGTGATAGTATATATTTCTATTTCTATTTTTTTGAGAGATTTTCTATTTGTATTTTAATCGTTGTACATGGATTTAAAAAATAATCAACAAAAATAAATGAATATCATATTTAACATCTTATTTAGATTACATGAAGAAGGATTGAAATTTTGTTTTGAAACATACTCTTCGTGTAAGAAATGCTTGCATGGATATCATGACAAAGATGTGTAGATTTTTTATGATTCTTGAATCTTTTCTTTGTATGTCTTCGACATTTCTAACAGACATCGAAGAAGTATCTTTTATTATGACTTAGTTCTCTCTCTCATTCATGTAACTAAAAAAAATGTTCAAACATTATTTCGTTGTTGAAAGAATCAGATGTCCAAAACCTTATTTGAGTTTCTTTTTTCATCATTCTCACCTAATTTAGATTATGAAATCCAAAATATTTTAGGAATATTGAATGATATTTTTAACGTCTTTTTCCACAGTTTGAATTGTATAATCTAAAACGTTGTAAGATGAAAAAAAAACGAAGAGAGTTGGAAAATAAAATCTCAAACCTTAGTCCTTATTTGCATATCAGACTAATCCGAGAAGCAAACATAGTTGGACGAACCACGTGCCAAAGACACTTACCCATCAATTTAGTACTCATCAAACACCTCCATTTTTAAATTACAATAACTATTTCTCTTCTCATTACCTCTTTTTTCTCTATAGGAATTTGTCACTTTCTCTATTTACTATAGTTTTAGAAACATAAACATAATTGATTTGACATTAGGTGAGTTTAGGAATAGAGATAAGAAATGAAAGTGACGTATTTTTCATAATTACGTACAAGCTTTGGCAAGATGTATTTATCGTAAGATTGTTAAGTAGGTCACATCATGCATTCAAGACCGTATATATAAGGTATCATTGGAATATTAAAAGCAAAACAAAGTAATGTTAGGTAAGCAAGCTTGAATTATGGATGATAAGTGGTTATTATAGATAAAAAGAACGAATCAAAATAGAACTTTATAAGAAGATAAGCTAATCTTAATATCAAGCTTGTCCTTCCAGGATTTGCTGCAGAATAATAATTTATAAAGATACATTATCTGTTTGGATGTTCCTTCAAAGTCATAAAAGCACATCACGGTTAACTAATCTTGCACTCTTGGACTAATTGAGTTTCTAATTATACTTTAGTTTTCATAATTTGACTTGATTAATCTGCCTCAGCATAACAAACATAGGATGAATTTGACGCTAACGAGCATTTTTGTATAAATATAGTATCTAAAGATATGGATAATAAACTAATATATCTAGATAACATTAAAAAAAATCTACATCACTTTCGTATCTTTTTATTGCTATATTAATCTATAATGATCTTTTAGTTATTTTTTTGTTACAATAATGCTCTTTTAATAGATACATCATCGATCGAGGAAGCTCCATCATAATCAAGAAAACAACATCCATCTACGTATTGCGTGAACAAATTCCTCCCGTAAGTGCACATATAAAATTTTTGGACTGAGAAAAATATTTAACTTGTTTCTCTTTTTCTTAAACTCTGTATTTAATTTAAGGATCGACTAATTTAAGAGTTCAATATTAATGAGACTCAATTTTATATGAACAAATCCAACACAAATTGTTGACACATGAGAAATTTGATTTAAAACCTAAAGAGAAGCATTTTTTTCTCTTATGACAAGGCTCACTTGCAACATTAACGGGAAAGAAAATAATAATAGTAGAGAAACATAATAAATTTACAAACCACCACAAAATCATTGTGGTAAAGTTACAACCCACCACAAAATCAATGTGGTATGGTAACACACACATAAAAACCTAAGATGGAATTCTCATTGATCAGACAACACAACTATCAAGAATAATGTAAGTGATTTGATGTAGCCTTTTCGTTATAATAATTATGTGTATAATTACAATTTTGTTCTTATATCAATATTGAAAATATAGTATATGTCACCCCTTGTATAGTAACAAATAAGTTCAATATCTCATATATTACTCATGCATTAATGTAGAAGTGATAAACCTCATCTAAGCCACTTATATCACTCTCCATGATTTGTGGAGTGCCCAATTAATCGATTTTATAATTGTATTATTACAAACAATGTTTTAGGACAATAATACATTTAACTTCTCATGTAGGAACTATAGTGATTTTAGATTAAAAATGACATACATTCAATATTCTCATGTGCACATCAAACAAATAAATATACATTGTTTATCATGTCTTTCTCCAATAATATATCTTCATCTAACTCTATGTTGTAACATGTTTCTATCATATTCTAACTGTAAAAATAGTTGTTTTGGTCAAATATCGCAATTGTTAGAATCACACACATAAAATATGGAGAAACGAGGAATAATGGTTTCGAACCCGCACCCCAACAATCAGATATCTGACAACACGTGGCCATGTAACGTCATCTTCCTTTGTACCAGAAAATACTACACTACTTGCTGACTGTTTGGCCACCAATGTCTATAGTTTGAATTTAAAAAAAATGTGGAGTAGGTACCTTGATAAGGACTCTATGATTTTGCGTGTGTTCACTGGCAGCTTTAAATTTTGGAGTTTAAAAATGAATTCGATCCAAAGATATGGACTTTTGAATGAACTCCTTGTTATTTAGGGAACAATAGTTTTCAAATGAAAATATAATTGAATAGAAACATATACGCATTTTCTAAGGCTCGGATAACGCCAATGCAAAATAAACCACAGATATATATGGCTGAGTTGAGCTGTATCCTCTCTAGAAAGTTTGAGATGCTTCTTCCTTAGACCATGATGAAATTAGAGCCATATATACAAGATAAATGTAGCAAAGAATCACACACATATACATGTCTTCCATTCGTAATCTGGCTAATGTCCAAGTTAAAAGTTTTTTTTTTTTTTTTAACAAGGTCCAAGTTAGAAGATTTAAAGGGCAGTTGCATCATGATCTTTAATATCGTCAAAAATTGCAGTTGTGATATCATCACAGAGACATAATAAAATCTTGATGTCACGACCATGATTTTGATCGCATATAGTTTTTTAAAGTTTAGTTATATTACTACATCTGTTTCAAAATAACTGATTCAATTCACCAATTGACACATATTAAAAAAGAAGGTATAATGCAAAAAAAAAATGTAAATAAGATCAACTATAAGATTAACTTTTGGAGGTGTAATTTTTCGTAACTATAATGTGGTTTGAACTTCCAAACAATTTCCACTTACAAGTGAGGGAAGGTTGTAAAGTAGTATAAGGATTAACATAATATTCAGATAACAAGTAGAAAAAAAATGAAGTGAAATAGATTGGTTGTATTATTCTATCCACTTTCATACCAATGGTGTTTGAAATTTCACAAGCACTTGTCATGGAAATATATTACTTTGTATGAATGCATGAATCTTATCAAATACCTCTAAGTCAATTTCCATTCATCCAATTTTCTTTTTCCTTTCATTTAGTTTCGTAAACATGTCTAGCACCAACAAAAAGAAGACAGACAATACACCGAATACAATGGCGGCAATTATTTATAGGCGATTTCGTTAAAATGTAATCTAGTTGTCGAATATCAAATCAATAGCCGAGATTAATAAATATGTTTAAATCCGTTTTTTCTAGCAATAAAGGTTGCCACTTGCGCCAGTTTGATATAATTTCTTACCATCAAGAGCCACTTTAATGAATATGAGAGAAATAGAAACTACATTTATATGTACCAAAAAAAAAAAAAGAAACTACATTTATATACATAATATTTTTTTCAACTTTATATATCAAGAGAAATAGCAAATCTTGCATGATGTTTTTTACTCATATATTTCTCAAACAAACAACAAAGATCAATTCCTGAAGAGAGTGATATGATATCAAATGCATTGGAAAAATATGGCTTCGTAGAACATTCTTCATCTTTAACAGACATTGTACTTAGCCACTTAGGTATTCCTCTAGGTGAAGAATAAAGTCCTTTGGAAAATATGGTTAATTCATTAAACCGTTGAGAGAGATATTTAAGGTAACTGATAACTAAAGCAAGACCCAAAGTAGATGTAATGTATAAAAATAGTGAAAACAAAGATATGAATATGAGGAATGCATTGATGTACCCATACACAAGTTCATTATCAACCATAAATTTATGAGTTAAAAATTTTAATGGATATGATTTTACTAGAACAACATAGGACACGGTGTAGATTTGCTGGTCTCTTACTTAGAATTATAAATAAATCAGAATAAAACGTTTTGTTAAAAGTGAATAATTTGCATTTCTTTAAAATAGAAAAAAATTCAATACCGAAGGTAACTTATATCTTTCGTCCTTTTAACAAAAAAAATATTATATCTTTCGTTTTTTCCTTTTTTATATATCCTTAACATATTTTGATATTACAATGCAAATTAGTTTATAAAAATTACTATACGTATGACGTCAAAGTACCAATAATTTTTTTTATAAACGAATATGTATAATAATATATTTATTTTTTGTCAAAAAAATATGTATAATAATAAATAACAAAATATATATAGTTAAAGATATAATATACTTTTGCTTTCAAAACATATTTCTTTTAAAAAAAAACACACGGGCATTGTAATTTTTATTTAGCTAATGATACAAAAAAAAGCCTGAAATAGACATCCTTTATATAAAATTCATATGAAATTTATTTACAACTACGTAACAAAAACTTCAATTATTACCGTAAAATAAATCACTAATTCTTTAAAATTAAATAAATAATTTTATTTGTACGAAAAAATCACCATCACTTTTTTATAGTTTAGTTATTTTAATGGCACATAGTGTAATTGATATTTCTTAACTAACAAAGATGTATCATATCTTATGTTGTCCTTACAAAGTTCTATCCATTAAATTTTAAATCCACATATCAATGGTTGCAAATGTTTTGTGTGTGGGTACACAATTTAACAATTTGTGACCGTGATTTTATGAGATCATATTTATGTGTATATTTTTTATTTTTTGAGAGGATCTATATGTGTATATTTTGTTTTCCATGAACTACATTAGCATATAAAACTCTATTCATTTTCGAATAATGGGACCCTAGTTAGCCATCGCACATCAATATAACCTGAAGGACTTTTCGCTTGATTTGGTGATAAAAACTACTCTTTTTAATCTTATTTATAAGATACATTTGCGTCAATACTTTTTTTTAAGTTTTCGAGGAGTATGAGAAATGAGTATCCCCAAAATTTCTTTCATCTTTGGTTTTTGGTTTTTCTCTTAAGGAGTAATCCCCCGTCCCATAATAAGTGAACTTTTTGTAAAAAAATATTGTTTTAAAATAAATGACCCATTTCACTTTTCGATGCAATATTAATTATTACTTTTTTAATTATAACTTTAATTAATATTACTTTCATCACTCTCAATTCAATATTTTATTTTGCATTTATGATAATGGTAAATACACTAATACTTGACAAAAACACTTAAAACCATTTTTTTCTCTCTTTCCCTACTACATTTTACTTAATGAGTATGAAATGAATAAAAAACTCATTTAAATTGAGACGGAGGGAGTATAAAAAACGAGTATCATCAAGTATTTGACCATAAAGCAAAATATATATTATTGGTAATTTGTTCGCTTAGTTCTAGAATTGTTAGGCAGTTTCTATTAACACCTCCTTTTTTTCCTACCAAATACCTTCCTGTCAATTTCCATTCATCTAATTACCTTGTTAATATTTCATAAGGTTGTATTTGAGTAATACATTATTGAAGTTTTTAAGCTGTACAATGTATATATGCGTATGGACACGCTCATCTTATAAGCTAGATTTTGAGAGTGACGATTAAATCAATTTAATAGTTGATGCATATATGTGCTCATACATCTTCATTGTGAGATTCAAATTTATTAAATATTGTTTGACTCTCGACAATTACATAATACAAGTAGGTTTAGAGTGTTTCACTAAGTATGTTAACACTATTAGAAATTCTCTAATTGCTATGAATTTTCCTGCAGATTTCGGTGACAATTCCATAGGAAACATTTACCTTCGGACTTTGCCAAAGATTTAAGCGCCCAAATAGTGCACTTTCTTCTATCCAAGAAAAAAATATCCTATAAATACTTTTTTACTACTATATGTAATAGTCATATCCTCCTGGACCTTGCGTATGCAGGAGCTTTAGTGCACGAGACTGCCTTTTTTATATGTATTGTTCATATCCTTGAGAAACCCAAACAATTTCACTAAGCCCAAACAATTTCACTTAGAGAAGGCCTTAAGTACTGGTTCCAGAATTTCCTATATTCCAATGTGTCTCCGGAAATTTTGTTCACCTCAACAATATAAAATGAAGATGCAACTTCAAAAATTTCTGTATCAATGGTGAGTTGTTCACTTGTCCCTGTCTCAAATCCCTCTACTCTAACAATCCCATTTTGCTTCATCACCTTAAATCTACCAACTAATTGTGCTGTCTCTTCAAGTTTTGACACAATTGTTGAAGGTGGTCTTTTTGTAGCGAATCTTGCATGATGTCCTTCACTCGTATCTTTTTCAAACAAACCCGAAAGATCAAGTCCCGAAGAGAGTGATATGATATCAAATGCATTGAAACAACATAGCTTCATTGGACATTCTTCATCTTTAACAGACATTGGAGTTCCACAAGCACTTGATGGTGGTGATAAATCATCAAATGCATCATGAACATCTGAGATATCGCCGTGTGTAGGCGATAAATGTGGTCCTTCAATCTGATTATACCCTTTTCTAAACCAACTATTTTGCATAATCTTGTTAATAGTAATTCTTGTTCTTGGATTAGGATCAAGGATTCTATAAAGAAGCTTTCTCACATCAGAATGAAACCATTGTGGAAACTTGAAATCAGCATTTGAAATCTTCTTATACATCTCCATTAAATTTCTATCATTGAAAGGAAGAAAACCTGCCAATAGAACATAGAGAATAACTCCACAAGACCAAATATCTGCCTTGGCTCCATCATAACCTTTCTTCTTGATAATTTCAGGTGCTACATAAGCTGGAGTACCACATGTTGTATGAAGAAGATCATCTTTCTTTTTTGATTCCAATAATGCACTAAGACCAAAATCAGCAACTTTAAGGTCACCATTTTCGTCGAGGAGAAGATTTTCCGGTTTAAGGTCGCGATGATAAATCCCTCTTCTATGACAATGATCAACAGCTGCAATAAGTTGTTGGAAATATTTCCTAGCCATATCTTCCCCCAGCTTCCCTCGGGACACTTTATGGAAAAGCTCACCACCTTTCACTTGTTCCATTGCAAAATATATCTTTGTTTTGCTTGCCATGACCTCGTAGAATTCGACAATGTTGGGGTGTCGAACAAGACGCATCACTGAGATTTCACGCTTGATTTGCTCCTTCAAACCGACTCTCATGATCATCGCTTTGTCGAAAACCTTGATGGCAACATTTTGTCCTGTCTTTAAGTTCCTTGCATGGTAAACTTTGGCAAAAGTTCCTTGACCAAGCATGCGTCCTACCTCATACTTGTGCATTAGAATTGTTGCTTTGTTCTCCATTTCTAATTCCTGTTATCTTAACTGTAATTAAATGCTAAAGAAAAACAAAGACTTGGCTTAAGGAGGAGAGAAACATATAAAATTTCCTTGATTTTATGCTTTCCATATGAAACTTGAAGAAAGGAGCATGGAAAACATGGAAGCTTGGGAAGCTGGAGGGACCACAATGACCTTCGAAAGGGTTGAGACCAAAGGGGCACTCCTCTTGGTGAAGAATGACAAACTCTTATGGTTAATACATTGAGAGAGATATTTAAGGTAACAGAAATCCAAATCAAGATACAAAGTAGTTGTAATGTATAAAAATAGTGAAAACGAATATTTATAAACATAGGAATGTTTATTGTGACCGTGAATTTGTGTGATCAAATTTTTAACTGCACCTATGTTAAGAAAATAAATAGAGGGATTTGCTATTATTGTGTTTATGGTATGAAATTAGATGCTTTTGCAGTTTAGGGAAAAACAAAATATACCAAGATAAAATTAAATTTACTCTTTGAAAGCTCAATAAAAGGTTAATCACTTCAACATACAAGAATTTCTTTTCTCAACTTTTATTAAAATTCACTTCATTCTTTCATTCATCCTCCGGATTCATATGAAACTAAATTAAATTGAGATGAGGGTAATATTAAACCTGGTTTAAAATATTAAGCTAAAAAATTAAAAATAATGAACAAGGTGCCTAATCATAAATTGGGCCAAACTAAATATATCATCCAAAAATTAGAATTATAAGAAAATATTAATTATTTTATTTATTTATAAAAATTATTATATTATAGAACTATTCATCTAGATGATTTTACATCATCAAATCGTAAAATATGTAAATTACCATTTTGTTAGTCTAGAAATTTGGATGTGGGACCAAAACTAGTGAATTTTAAAATAAGGGAGCTAATTTTGTGACAAGATACAAATACAGGGACTAAAATTGTAATTAAACCAATCAAATATAAGCAAAAAAAAATCTAAAAAATCAATTGTATTTGATCTAAGATTTGAGCTATATACATTTGACTTTTTAAATTACTTATACTTTCTCTATTTCCTTTATGTTTTCGTTTTAAGTTTATTTTAACAAATCAAAACAACATCTAAAGTATGAGGGCTAAAATTGTAATTAAACCAATCAAATCTAAGCAAAAAGATCCAAAAAAATGAATTGTATTTGATCTAAGATTCGAGCTATATACATTTGACTTTTTAAATTAGTTTTCGTTTTAAGTTTATTTTAACAAATCAAAACAACATATAAAGTATAGGGGCTAAATTGTAATTAAACCAATCAAATCTAAGCAAAATGATCCAAAAAATCAATTGTATTTGATCTAAGATTCGAGCTATATGCATTTGACCTTTTAAATTACTTATACTTTCTCTATTTCCTTTACGTTTTCGTTTTAAGTTTATTTTAACATATCAAAACAACATCTAAAGTATGGGGTCTAAAATTGTAATTAAACCAATCAAATCTAAGCAAAAAAATCCAAAAAAATCAATTGTATTTGATCTAAGATTTGAACTAAATACATTTGACTTATTAAATTACTTATACTTTCTTTATCCCTTTTGAATTTTCGTTTTAAGTTTATTTTAATATATCAAGACAACATCTCAAATATGGGGACAAAAATTGTAATTAAACCAATAAAATCTAAATAAAAAAAGATTTAAAAAATCAATCGTATTTGATCTAAGATTTGAACTAAATACATTTGATATTTTTAATTACTTATACTTTCTCTATTCCCTTTCGGTTTCATTTTAAGTTTATTTTAACATATCAAGACAAACTAAATTTTGTTACTTTTTTTTTCTTCAAATTATTTATCTTTATTTTATAATACTCTTTAACTATTTATCATTTCATTCCTTAAAAAAAAAACAATTTCTCAATTTATTACACTTATTTTTTTCTTTACACTATATAGTTTACCACTAAAATAATAGTTTTTGTCGCATTGAACTTTACAAAAGTGACACTTATAAAGAAAAAGAAGGAGTACTTAAGACACTATTTAATTTTTCAATTTTTGATGTATATAGAATACACAATTTTGCTTAAAAGCTCACTATAGATTACTCCATGTCCCAAAATATATGTTATTCTAATGAAAAAAATATCTCAATTTATATCATATTAGTATTTCTTTTTTCTATTATGTTTTTTACTATTTAAACATCAATTTTTTTTAATCTTGTTAATTTCCCTTTCTCATACTATTAACAATTATTTTTGTGAAGTTAGTCCTAAATTCTTTTTACTATACTAAATTAACTCAGAGTAATTTATAGATGATATAATTATTTGTTCAGAATTTACTTATCCAACTTTCTAAATGAAACAATTCAGGGTCACTTTCTTTAAAAATTGGAAGATAAAAACACAAAAATACTTTATTTTGTGCGAAATACGTTAAAGTGACATAAACAATATAGTTAGCACATTCATTAACATTTCTCTATATACTTATTTAGAGTACCTTAGAGATTTGAAGGTATATATACTTCTTTCGATCATATTTATAAGCAAAAAACAATTTTATAACTACATTGAGTGATTAATGTATATGACCTATAAATGTGACCGGATACAATAATTATTCATTATATCTAAAAAATTGATTTTTGCTTATAAATATGACTGTATATAATAGTTCACAAGTCTTATAATAACTGCCAATACCAAAATCATTAGGTTGAATGTTGTGACCCGAGCCCAACTTAAGATTCCTACTAATACATGTGAATTTTCAAGTGATTATTGTTTCTGCGTCTATTTAACCAAAAAAGATTCCATAGTATATTCTTCTATAAATGTTATTTTTTTTACAACATAAAGTTGTGTTTTTGCCTCAAGGAGGTGGATGCCGCCCATGCATCTCCTTGCAAAGACCCACTCACTCTGCCTAATCACACTCCACGTGGAGTCCTAACAACCTCACACAATGACACGTACGTTGGTCTCTTCCCAACACCACACAAAAACAAGGGTTCAGGTGAGTTGTTAATTTAC
>Ga0099826_10000708_pt1 | contig 17440 bp, 15 predicted proteins | sample Mtrugardesep15_FD_76830 | JGI IMG/M metagenome (GOLD analysis project Ga0099826, IMG submission 76830) | Root nodule microbial communities of legume samples collected from California, USA - M. trunc garden sep15 | ecosystem: Host-associated > Plants > Roots > Nodule | place: USA: California... | reverse complement strand
GGTAAGGCCATTCAAATTTCATATTTAAGTTGTGACATTACAAGTTATCGAAAAGCTACATACACTGACAAAAGCTGGGGTTGACTCTGGAATTGATGGAACTTCGAGCAATAGTCCCGATCCTTTATCTACCCTGACAACTTTTGAGTTGTCATATATATCTCCAATTTTAACATACTGCAAACCAATGTTGATTCCTCAGACTAACATGGCATACAAGATTATATACGTAAACTAACAGAAAACTGCCTTAGCCAAATATCCAACAACAGCCAAATAACCAACAACGGTTGCAGAATAGAGAAACATTAAAAAAAATTAAAAATAAAAAAAAAACTTATGTCAAGGAAACCAGGCAAGTTAATAACGGCTAACTAAATTACTGCTCATACCAGAGCAGCTAAACCTAACAAAAATCAAGAAATAAAATTTCACATAGACCTTAACCTTACTATGAAAACATCAATGGAATATTTCCACACCAGTATGGTAGTGTGTATTAGTGCTAGTCCTACTTCTGTTACCATAGGGTCAATAGGATTTTTAATTAAAATAAAAAAAATGTCAACAAACTAATTGTTGGAATTCCTATATGGATATCATAGACTCGACAATATTTTACTAGACACCACTTATCTGAGAACTCATCAGCCTTTTAAGCTCCCTGAGACTTAACAGAAAGAGTTGAGACTCTATCATTACTACTTGTGTGCAAGGAATTTTATGTATTGCATAAATTGGTTCATGGGAAATAACATATTGTTGAAGTAGAGACTTGGGTGAATGTGAATCCTGTGTCCTGGAAGCCCTACCAATTGTATCAAAAGCATTGGGGAATTTCCTTCAGCTAATAGATTTTAGGCCATAATATTGTTTCCTTTTTTTGCTTGCCGGAGTTTCACCAAATTATATTCAATAACTATCTAACTTTGGAAGAAGTAAACAGGGGACATGCAAAAATGTAGCCCCATTGGATGGTTACTACCGGGAACAAGAGTAAACAAAAGATAGCATCTATTTAAAGGGATGAAATATTGGAGCAGTAACAATTTAAGACAAACAAACTTACTGAAGGAGGGGCCCTGTTCTGAACAAGATGTGGATTCAGCGTCAAACCAACGGCTCTACTTGATGGATCAATGAATAATATCCGACATACAACCTAGATAATAAAAGGAGCTTAAAATATAGAAACACAACTTTAAACCCACATAACAGCATCATCTGCGAACACGTGAACAGTATTTCAAACAGAAACATGTGAATGTCTAAGGTACAGAAATTAATACAAATGTATAAGCAACACAATCTACATAGTACAGAAATTAAACTGCTACACAGTACAAAAAGAGTTTGCAACAGAAGTATTAAGGTGCATCAAGCAAATAACTAGCACTAGTGGGATATGATTTCCAACATTGAGTGTGGTGCAAGTTGTTGCAACCAAAGGTAAATTATAAAGTACCTTCTGAGATTCAATGTACTTATCCTTCCAGTTTGTTGCAGGATATATATTTTGCAAATGAAATTGATCAACCTACAATTAAAAGACTCAAAAATTAGTTTTGTGAGTATACTAGGTTTACTAAAAATAAACTTTTTACTCAAATTGTCTGATAGACCCCTAACACATGAGCATATTTAAAAAAAGAAGAATTGGCTGATATGTTTTGCTAGAAGAAACTATTATTTTTACTGTAGAATATATCCATTGTTATTTTTTGGCTATATGTTCTTCTCCAATTCACATTAACGAGGGCTACCCCGGACTACCTCTACTTGTAGGAAGCTTGGTATCCCTATTTCTTAGTATAATAATCGCAGGATGCACTTACAGTTCCCGTGAAGTATGTGAGAAACGATAACAAAACACCATTCTCAAGGACTGACTTCACACGGGCATTAACCATCATTCCTGGAACTAGAAGATCAATTGACATGCCCTTAAGATCCTTCGTCTGTACCAAATCCACAAAGAAAATGACCAATCAAAATGGAAAATGAGAACAATAAAAGAAAGATACTATTAGACAACATAATTAATAAAAAGAAATCATACCACACTTTTGGACATTGTATCAGAGTCAGAACTCAAGTAAACAACTTTACGAACTTTATCAATACTCTTAACCAATCCCTGCACATGTTGCCCAATTCTAACTTCTCCATTCCAGCCTTCTGCAAGCATTTAAAATTATAGAAAACCATAAATTAAGCCCATACAAAGCAAGATAAATCAACAACATTTTGCAACAGTTCACTGGTGTTTAGCTTTAGTGCTACCTTTAGGTAGGAATCCCGTGAATGAAGGCAGACCAAAATGAAGAATGAAACCATGATCTTCGATGCTCTTCACATATGCTGCAAGGACCTGAATATACATATATATAGTACAAAAAATCAAAATTTGCATCTTTCACTTAGTCCTATGACACTCAGGCAGCTGAAAATTGCATATGGACCATGAGCAACATCAAATTATAATATGAAATGCATTGCAATTATCATTATGAATAGAAATAGCATAATAGAATGTGTAAGATACGAACAGCAGAGAAGTTTTTTAAAGCTTGTTAGAATGCGAAGAGCTGATTTAAAAGTACAGGATGTGCTTGGAGCCTTGGACCTCTCTAGGTAAAGATTTAAAAGCATATATTTCTCAAATGTCATTGAGAACATTCTTAAACATGAACAGCCTTATTCATTAGCTACATCATAATTAACGACATCAACCCAAGTCGTATCCCACACGGTATAGTCGGCTGCATGGATCAAACGACGCCATAATGCTCAATCATAAACCACATCTACAAAAAAAACTTTGGCCTAGTATATTTATTAATAGTTTCTCGTTAATTTTGATCGGCTTTCTTCTGCTCCTTGGACCTCTCTAAGTAAAGATTTAAAAGCATAGGATTATGTCACTGAGAACATTCTTAAACAAAAAGATTTTAATAGCATTTTTCATTGGCTACATCATAATTAACGAGAACAACCCAAGTTGTATCCTACAAGGTAGAGTTGGCTACATGGATCAAACGATGCCTTAATGCTCTATCATAAACTGTATCTATAGATCGGCTTTCTTCTGCTCCTTGGACCTCTCTAAGTAAAGATTTAAAAGCATAGGATTATGTCACTGAGAACATTCTTAAACAAAGATTTTATTAAACAAAAAGATTTTAATAGCATTTTTCATTGGCTACATCATAATTAACGAGAACAACCCAAGTTGTATCCTACAAGGTAGAATTGGCTACATGGACCAAACGATGCCTTAATGCTCTATCATAAACTGTATCTATAATAAAACCTTTGGCCTCTATGTATTTATTCATAAACCGTATCTATAATAAAACCTTTGGCCTCTGTATTTATTAATAGTTTCTCCTTAATTTTTCTTGGTTTTCCTCTGCTTCTAGTGATTGGCGGCTACCATCCATCTGATATACTCATTACTACAAAATGTACAGGTCTTCTCCACCCACACAAGTCCAAACCACCCTAGTTGAGATTTACCCAAATTTACTACAATAGGTGTTACCCAACTCTCTCTAGTTTTATCACGTCTTTTCTACAATAGGTGTTACCCCAACTCTCTCTAATTTTATCATGACTAATCCTATCTCGCCTAACGCAAAATTCTCATCTCTACTACAAAGCGTTTATTCTTGTGTTGGCTTTTTGGTACACAACACTCCATTTCATAAAACATTGTAGGCCTTCTAGTTGTACAGCAAAAACTTTCATTAATCTTGATTGGTACCTTTTTCTCACATAATACTTGAAACTTCTTTCATGTTAATTATCACATAAAGCTAGTCATAATTGATGACAACTTAAAATCATAGGAGTTAACTAAATCATACTCTGGATGGAAAAAATAAGTAAATTGACTTACAAATAATTTTATACATTTTATACATATAATAATGACATACCATGCCTTCCTGAACAACATCTAGGTTGAAGTTCTTGTGCAACAAAGAAAGACGCAAAGAAAGCCAAACTTTCCTGTGTCCTTTCTCTTTCTTGTCATCGTCCAATCTAAGCACAATGCAAGAAACTAGCTTCCCAACACAAAATACACTAGAAAGAAAACTTTCTCCAACCTGATGATACAGAGAGGGAGAAAAAGAGGTAAGCTAAAACAGGGGAAAATTATTATGAAATCAGGCAATTTCACGAAAAAAAGCCTATTACACACCTCTGTTTTGTCATCGAAAATAGGATCTAATGCATCTGAAGCATTAACAATACCACGTAAACCCCCTGGTAAACTAACTACAAGATCTTTATTATTTACTTCAGCAACAACTCCCCACAGCTTCATTCCAGGAGTTATATTCTGGCATTCAAGAATGAGCAAAAAACTTTAAGCACACACGCTCACAAAGAATCTCAAGATATGACATCAACAATTAAAAAAAAATGACCAGAATGACATTAAAAAGCTCGGTTTAAACATTCCGTCTTGTAAAATTAGGAAAACTATTACTCAATGGCTAATTGATTTAGAATGACATAAATATATAAAGTATAAATATAAAAACTCAGCGGTCAACCATAAAATCCAAAATTTTCTAGTTTCCTAGTGATCACATGTTTCAATTACACATTATATTTCATTCATTTAATATATATATTATATTTTTGTGATTCTTTGTCAAAATAATTCCTATAGATATATTTGTATCTTATATATTAGGACATAATGACGACTTTTGTATTCCATGGAATCAAATTATCATACACGTGTTTCTGTAGCAATCTAGCCTTTCTATAATCAATTGTTCATCTTTGAAATTTCTTTTAACTTTAAAACATGTATTTAAAAAGAAAAAATAAAATAATACATCCACCCAACACACGTAGGTTGAGCATTGCAATCTACTAAATATGAAATGGTATTCACCTCAAAATGTTTGCTGCCAAACATTCGCGGTAAAAAGTGTTTCCTTACAATTCTCCTTTGCAGTGAAAAGCTTATTTACACATAGATGCATTTCACAATTTACATTTATATTTATTTTTTGAACAAATATTACATTTATATTTATTATATATGTTGTGTATACAAATACAAATTAAAATCATTGTCCCTGTAACTTCCTTCACCAAGCATCGTACAGGACATTGTCTAGTGTTTTTTACGAAGAGTTACTTAGTAAATTTCAAATTTAAAAAGATCAATAATAATCCATGTCATAAATCTAGTGTTCTTTAGTGCATGCTTGGTATCTCAGTGTCTGCCAAAATCGTCGCTGTTATTTTGCAAAATTATGGTGACTCACCGTGATTTCACCAATGATACCCAAAATGTATTTTACTAGAGTTGCTTAGTAAATCAGTGTTCATTAGTGCATGTTTGGCATAATAATCACAATGTCCACCAAAATCACGGTGACTCACCTCACCGCAATTTCACCTGTGATACCCAAAATGTACTTACTAGAGTTACTAAGTAAATTTCAACTTTACAAAATGTCCGCCAAAATCACGGTGACTCACCGCGATTTCACCCGCGACACCCAAAATGTACTTACTAGGGTTACTATGTAAATTTCAACTTTACAAAGATCAATAAACCCTTCGTTCCACCAAACTAAAAAATGTATTAGCCAACATTTTGAGAGTAACTCTTGACATGAAGTATACATCTTAAAATTCAAAATTCAATAAAATTGATAATCAAAATGCATACTCCATTACACAAATCATGTTACCTTGAGAGTAACTCTATTGACAAAACGCGGCAATTTTCCAGTGATGCCAGCACCAGAAAGCAAGCCCCAATCATTTTCAGCTTCATCACTCTTTTTAAACACTTTTTTCCCTTTCTTCTTCGTCTTCCACACTTTCTTTGAATCATCGTCATCACCATATTTGTCATAATCATCCCTACTTCGCTGCACCTTAAACTCACCACCTAAAAGTAACCACCCAAAAAATCCAAATCAACAAAAATTAAGAAATTAAAATCAAATTAACGATAACTGCAACAGAATTAACAAAACGAGAGAAGAATCATTGATAACCTCGTGGAAAATCAGGAACCTCGTCTTCGAGCTGCATAGCGAGAGATTCTGACTTCTTCACAACGTCGCCGCTTTTAGGTTTGGAAATTTTCTTAGAAGCTTTATCGATTTTAGGTTTATCATTGTTCTTATGCTTAAGTGATTTTTCAGAACGCGGTGCCATGGCTTATTTCGAGAAGTTCTTACCTTGTTATGGTAAGAAAGTAGCTTTTGCGTTTGCGTTTCGGTTGAGGCGGGTTGAAGAAGAAGAAGCAGAGCAGGGTTTACAAGGGTTTTAGGTTTGAAGTGAAGAAGAAGAAGATTATGAAATGGGCTTGATTTATATAGGCTCAATTACACAGAATGAAACATTATGGAACTATTATTTGCACCCCTGATCTGACTTATTGAAAATAAAAGCTTAAACGCACTTTTTACCCCCCTAAGTTTGCAAAAGTTGCAATTTTGGCCCCCTATTAAAAAATGGCAAAAGTGACCCCTTATGTTTAGCCCCTTTTGCAAAACACCAATTTTGATTTGGTCAAGCCTATGTGTCATGCCACTTAACTTTAAAAATTGTCAACTGTGTATTTTTTAATTAAAAAAAATGGAAAAGCCACATGTGTATTTACAGAATTAAAAAAATGAAAAATGAAAGGATTAATTGAAGAGATTATGCGACATTCATCTTCTTAACCTAATTCCTTCATCTTTTTCATCCATTTCTTTTTAAAAAATGCAGAATATTACATCACCACACCACCTCAACCTTCATCTCCGATCTTGTTCACCACCACCACCGCTATTCTCCTATCACCACCACAAGATCTTCTCAAGAAATATAAATATTGATATATACAAGGATGACAAAATTTATGCCTTGTGACCAATATACATATGAGGACAAATGAGTAATTGTACACGTGAACATTATCATGGAAAAGATTTCGTCAGACACTTAACATTTTTGTCACTTGGGTAGAAGTGATGTGTTGTTAGGTATCACTCACTGTTTATAATATTAAATATAGGATTTCATATTATTACCAACGTTACAAGAACTTACAGGGTCAAACACAAGTGAATGGTCAAAAGGAGAAATATAAGTTAAACTTATAACTTTTGGTGCGTTTAGCAAATAACATTAATTAGTTAGCAAAAGTCTAAACGGGTTAATGAGCTTAAGAAAGTTCAGTACTGGTTATTGACTTGCAAAGGAGTTATATAAATAGAACCCTTGTGCTAAAGTCAAGAACACACGTTTATGAAACTCTAAAGGCGAATTCAAACCTTAGTTTTCTCCTAATCTCTTATCGCTTGGCTAGCATCGGGAACCGAAGGAAAACCGTTCGTGTGGACGAGTAGAGGCTTTGCTATGTTGCTCAGCTGTGATCGAAATTAGTTTCTGCACTTCAAGAGGTAACAATCTTTCACTGATTATGTCAAACTCGTAATGATCCAAGGAAAGGAAATTGAATTTTTTTATTCCACTGCCTATTATTGTACTCGATTTCTCTTCAATTATGTGATTTGTACAGACATTTGATGTTTGAATGATATATGTTCATCTACCTTATATTGTTTGATGAATACGAATGGAATAGTGGAAGTAGTGTACCGAGTATAAATAAAATAGTATGAGTAGTGTGAAGGCAAACATTGTTTTTAAATAATTGTTTAGTCCTAATTCATAAATTTCTCCAAATTGTATAAATATAAAACATTCATTAATTACAACATCACATGAATAAACACACTACAGCTTTGCACACAAACATGCATTATACACACACACACACACACACACACACACACACTAATAAAAACACTTCTCAAAACCATTGAATCAATTAGGTGATAATAGTGACTGTTGTGCATAACCTAAATGCCATGAATCTGTATTTGTCCGATTTGGGGAAAGCATGAAAGATGTTTCGACACGATTAAATTTTTGAGGTCGGAGACGGTGTCGTGATCGAAAATGTTGCGGGCCAAGTGAGTATCGAGGTTTGTGTCGATGAAGACGGCGGTACCATATTCAGAAATCGGCGTCGACATTTTTCTCATTGTTCACGCTAAACCCTAATTTACAATCTCACTGGTAAACTATCATTCAATAAAAATATCCCTTTTATGTTGTTCACAAAATATATTCCTTTCCACGTTAAACCTTTCTATAACCAACAAATTGGATAACGGATAATATTTTGTGTCAACAGATCCTGATTCTCTCTCTCTCTCTCTCTCTCTCTCTCTCTCTCTCTCTCTCTCTATATATATATATATATATATATATATATATATATATATAAAATATTGTTAGAAATTGTCGCTACCTTAACAAGCTTCCTAAATCAAATGATAACTATCGCGTGTCAGTGGTACGACGTATCCTAAACAATACAATTAAACTTAAGTGAATAATAGAGCTTCTAATTAATTTCACCTATCTTAAATGTTCAATCAACTAATGTCAAAAAATAAGCTCAATCAATCTTAGAACTCATATTTTTCAAAATTAAAAGAATTAAATTATTACATTATACGTGAAAAAGTTTGTTAATAATATTTTGAGATGCATTGTTAAACACTATTCAAAGAGGCAACAATTTTTTCACAATTGATATATGATGATCAAATATATATCAAAAAATTTATCTGTTTAATATCTCAAAATAAAGTTTATATACAAAATAAATAAATTACGAACCAATTTTAATTTCAAATAGAAATTAAACTGCGTGATCCAATAATGATATTTGAAAATAAGTCAAAGTGATAACCTTTGATTATAAACCTTTCAAATTTCAATAAAAAAATCAAATCAAATTCCTTTAAAGCTAACAACTTATTTGTATTGTTGTAACAATTGGTATAACAACGTAACAATCTTTATAAATAAGTGAAACTCAAAAATTGATTTGAAAGAAAAAATTAAGATTTACATACAAATATCAGTCACATGAAGCACAAAACATGATAATCATGCATATTCACTTGACAAATTTGTTGACCAAAGTTTATCAAAACCACAAAGATAATTAACAAATATATAATCTTAACTATTCAAATTATACTAAAAAATGAAACTGAAATTTCCCAAATAACAAAAAAAATATTGTTTGTGCAAAATAGAGCACAAAATCATTGCAGCAACATCCACTTCTTGAATCCGTTGAATTATACCATAAAAAATGTCATATACTGAAAGTTGAAATCCGAAATCACATATAATTATCAAATCAATACCAATGTATTAGATTCAAGTCATGAACCACACATAACACATCAAAACAATCAATGAAAATATATACAATTATTCCTTAAAAAAAAAATACAATTATGGTTGGATAAATTGCATGATAAACTACCACGAAATTTTCAATTATTATGTTCATATGAAGTAGTATAACATTAAAATCAAACAACAAACATATAAGCCAATAATAATTATATGTATAATACTAATCGAAACATAATTAGGATTAACACAATTGAAAATTATATTCCAAAAGAAATATCGATCAAGACAACAAACCTGTACTTGAATTAATGATAACAAAATTTGAGGTGGCGAACTTATAAATTATAAAGCCAAATATTTGGTTGAAACCTTACTTTTCTCATTTCCTCAAATTCGGGTTGTCATATTAAATATTTTGTTATAAGGATTGTTTAACTCAATACTTTGTTCTAATTTTCAATAGAAAATCAAATAATCAAATTTTTGTTTTAAACTGTCATTGCCCTCACTATTTAATCCTGAAATTTAGATTTTATTACTATGGTACAATTTGGTTATAGGAATAAATATACGTGTCTTAGCTATGTTTTTATGGAAATGAATTTTTTAACTTCATATTTATAGACAAACCCGAACTTTGTAGTTGCTCTAAGTTTCAAACTTACTTAACTATGACTTTGATGAAGAAAAACATAAAACACAATTGTTAATTGAAACCTTATTTTCCTTGTTAAAGTTGAAAAACGTCATAGTTTGAGTGAGATTGAGCTATGGTGATAAAACGTCATAGTTTTATCACCATGCTTGGTAGTTACACCTAGAGGTAGAGCTATCAAAACAGACTGTTCGGCCCGCTTCAGGTTACCCCAAACGGCCATCGGGCTTTTTCGGCCCGGACTAAAAAACTCGGTTTAAAAACGGGCTAGAAAATTAGAGCACGAGCCCTATACGGGCTACCGGGCCAGCCCACACATATCTTCTTTTTTTATTATTCCTTAAGGGCTTGCACAAGCTAACAAACAAATTAACATGTGAACAAAATATGACAACATAAGCTAAATTTTGCCTAACAAAATAACATAAACATCCTGCCTTATCCAAATGACACAAACAGTGAACAAAAGAACAATAAGCTAAATTCAAAATACCAATTATCCAAAGTAACATAACAGAAGTTTTAATGATCCAACATAACTCATCAAAAACAAGATTGATCCAAAGCAACATAATAAACTAAGTTCAAACTTCAAATGATCTCTAAAAAGTCACTCCCAACATAGCCACCTAGTCTTTAGTAAGGTTCACAACATCCACACTGTTTGATGTTTGTCCACTTCCATGAGTGTCATTTTCTTGTTCGTCGTTGTCATCATATAATTCTACAAATTAAGAAATTTGTTTGTTAAAATTTTTCTTGATCGTCGTCGATTCATCTTTCATTGAACTTCTATACTTATTCACAACTCGGGCGCCAATGCTAAACACAGATCCTGATGCCACCGTTGTTGTTGGAATACTCAATATATCGCAAGCCATCCTTGCTAGATTGGGACTTCTACGACTTATTTCCTTCCAAAAGGCCAAGACATCAAATTCTGCAGATCGAGTCATCCGAACCTCATCTAAATAAATAAGTATCAAGTTCAGATTTTCCAGTATTGTTACTTGATTGGCTTTCATATTCTTCAAATTTCTACAAATCACCCAACCCAACCAAGTTACAAAATATTCATACAAACAAAAACAAAATAATTAATAAAATAAAGAAAAAATATAAGAACTTCCATCATATGAAGATGACATAATTCGGGTTCCTCCTCCATAGCTAGGTTGGACTTGTGAAGAGGTTGGATCAGAAGGAATCCCATTTTTGACATACTCGGCAAAAAGCTTCCCCAAAGTTATCTTAACTTTTTTCAAATTCTCCTCACTAGTGAGTGGGTCAAGTTTTTCATAAGCAAATTTCAAAAAGTTAAGCTTTTTGGTTGGATCAAGAACAGACCCAAATGCCAAAACAACATTATAGCCACTCCAATATTTATCAAATCATGCCTTTATACTTGCAGCCATTTTTTGAATCAAAACATCTTCACTTGTCAAATAAGATCTTAACTTATCAAATAAGATCTTATAAGGCACTCTATCTTCCATATTTCACCAAAGTACAATTTTGATGTAGGATATGATGAGCCAGATATCAAGGTTGTAATATTGTAAAATGGCTTCAAAATATCACACATTGTTTCAGTCTCCACTCCTCACTTGTAGAACAACACTTAAAATTTGAATCGCGCAAACTTAAGCTATAAAAAGCATGACAATAATTAATCGCACTTTGAAGCATTATAAAAGTGGAATTCCATCGAGTAACACGATCTGATCTCAATCCGATGGTTGTATCAATATCACCAACATTTCTAACACATTCAAAAAAAAGTAGTGTTTTACTTTCTGTTACCCTCACATTCAAGATGTGAGCTGAGCATCTTATATGAAAAAATTCACCATCAAGCAACAAACTATTTGACAACCCTAAATGTTCTTTCAAAAAGTTTTGTATATTGTTGTTTGAAGAAGCATTATCTAAAGTGATGGAAAAAACTTTCTTTTCAAAGCCCCAGTCATCTAACATTTCCAACATTTTCAACGTTAAATATCTCGCCCACTATGTGGGGGTTCCATGTGAGCAAATGCCAAAATCTTATTTTGCAACTTCCAATTCACATCAACATAATGAGCAGTTAAAGAAATGTAACCTTCATTAGTGCATGCAGTCCAAGAATCAGAAGTCAAGCAAACTCTCCCACGAATTTGAGTTATCTGTGATATCAACTTTTGTTTCTCATCACCATAAACTTTCAAAATCTCTTTGGCAAGAGTATTTCTACTAACAAAAACACAATCATTATTCAAAAATTTTGATATTCTCTAAGAGGAGTGATATTTGTACAACCAAATGCAAACAACTTTTGTAATAACCACTTTTCCTTTCTTCTTATTGGATAAAATTAATAGAGAGAGAAAGAAGAAGAGAGAAAATAAAAATACATGTGAGTATGAGAGAGAGGGTTGTTGCAAAAGTTGTCAAATTATGGTTGTACAAATATCATTTCTCATTCTCTAAACACCCTCCACTCAACCATATTAAATGGTGCACTGTGTGTAATCATTATTCTAGCTAAAATTTCTTGATTAGCCTTAGGGTCAAACTTTTTCTTTCTCAATTTTCCTTCAGCATCAATCATCATTTCACCAACATCATGATTTTTAATAGTCTTATTACAACCATCTCTATGACGCTTTAAATGAGTAGTTCCGTTTAGTGTACTACAAGTAAATAATTTGTCACACCCCTTGCATCTACATTTTTCTTCTCCATCTACAATACCAACTTTCACAAAAAAATGGTCACACGTCAGATGTGAAGGCCTCACCCTTACCGTTACCCTTAGCCTTGCCCTTACGCTTCTTATCTTTTGGTTCAGATTCAGAAGACACTTCTTGTTCACTTTGATCAAATTGTGGTACCGGTGGAATTTCCCTAGCTTGGCTTTCAATTTCCCCATCAACACACATTTCATGACTATCATCATCCGCCATATCTCAAGCACAAACAAGTTGTAATTCCTACAATGTTATATGCCAAATTATAAGCCAAATTAAATGTAGAATAACGACTTCTATTATATGCCAAATAGATTGTAACAGTTCCTTATAAGAAGATATATCATTAAAAAACCACTTCGCTGTAAAATCTAAAACAAACATGCATAAATGTTGTATAGTTAGCAATGCACTACCCATTCACTTGCCTTAATTTATGTAAACTACGCACACTATATTCTCAGAGTCAGACACATTCTCAGACTTCCAAAGTTTATAAACCATAATAACAATTAAGAGAAGTGGCAGCTAGTAGAACATAAAGCAGAAAAAACTACGCACACTAGTTTTCCCGTGTACATTATATTTTGTAAATAAACCATTTGCATTTCTTTTTCTTTGAAATAGAGGGTGCATTCAATTAAGATATATTAGAATATAATTGATTCCAATACAAGGTAACTACACACACTATTTTCTCAGTGCCATGTTTGATTATAGATAAAGATACCTCAATGCCATATTTAATATTAATTTCCAAACATGTACTTTTAGGATATAATCAATTGATCAGAAAATCGTGTACGAGTTTAATGCAAATGGTATTTCAAAGAAACATAAATGCAAATGGTATTATTTAATGAAACTTTTTCTTTACACAGAAAGAAATCAATCCAGGCAAAAAAAAAACCATATTGTACACAGGAAAAATTTGAATCTTATAGTGAAATCTTTGTTTAGATAACAGAACTAGCATCAAGTATTACATAAAAGCAATGTTGCAGACATTGTTCATACAACAACGTGCAAGAAAAATTAGTTGAAGGATCATTTATGTATAAGAAGCAAATAGATGTCGTAGAGGTTTTATATTAGTTAAAAATTTACAGAACATAGATAAAACTAAAATTGTAAACTATATTTCTCAAATGATTGATTCTCAACTAAAATACGAAGAAGAATTTCGAATTCAAATTTCAGACTAATCGAGAAATACGAAAAAGAAACGAACCTGGACGGCTGGACCAGAAAGAAGAAGTTGTTGAACGAAGAAGTTGTTGAACCTGGCTGCTAGATCGTGAAATTTCGAATTCAATCTCACTCACAAAAAATGAAAAAGAAGAAATGAAGCAAGCGTGAACTGGAACTCAACAGATGTGAAAGGCGGCGACAATGGTGAGGCATTGCAGAACCGACGGTGGTGAGGAGTTGTTGAACTGGCGGCGGAAGTTTGGGTTCATTTGACTGAAGATAGAGAGGAAGGCTGAGTGAAGTGTGAAGAGTTTTGAATTATGGTTTGGGTTTTTCACTTTGTTGTTGAATTAGGATTTGGGCCGGGTCAAAGTAAAATTGCCAATTGGGCTAGTCCAATCCAACCCAACTTTAATTTTTTTCCCGGGCTACCCGTAGCCCGTTACCCAAACGTGTTACGGGCTTTTTCGGATCGGGCTAAAAGCCCAGAATCTAATAGGGCTGGAATTATTAGGCCCAAGCCCGATATTTTATTTGGGTAAACGGGCCGACCCGTTTTGACAGCTCTACCTAGAGGGAAAACCCCAATTTTTATTGAACCTTAATTTTCCTTACCTTCAAATTCCAATTTTAGCATTTTGTGTTATTTGGGATAGTTTCGTTTCCACACATAAAGTTCGTATAAAAGCTACAACAATGGCTCTCCATCTCTCTAAAGGTGTGATAACTCTTACATGCTTAAAATAGTTTAGTAAGGAGAAGCTAAATTATACACATGTCCTGCAAGTTCTCAATTTCAACAACAACAAATTTCATCTTTCATATAGAGTTTATTATATGGAGGCGAAGTATGAGTCATATGTTCATGTGAAAAAGCTGAATAGCGGCACGATTGTCAAACTCATCAACCACAATGCCTATTATTCAAAAAAAGAAACTACGATGTCTTTAAAATTAGAGACTACATGTAAGCTTATTTTGTCTACTGTTGCATTTTATATCTTTATGAACAAGCAAACTCGATGAATGTACCATTTGATTGTCCTTTTTTAATTATAAGCATGGATACAATTATGACAAGGGACCTTGATGTTTTATACCAATATGGTATGATCGGAAATCCTGAAATCGATTAAAATAATTTGTTAAACAAGCAAGCAATGACTTTTTCTCAGGTATCCAAACATCAAAAAAGGCACACATCCTAGGTTTTCCATTATCTAAAAATGGTCATTCTTTACCATATGTTTTAGTTTTTTCCCCTTTATAATTAATAAATAATACCTTATTGTTTGTGTTTGGTATGTATGTGTGTTCTATGGATACTATGAGAATTGTACAGGCATTTGATGTTTTATGGTTATATGTTCATCTACCTTATATTGTTCGATGAATATTAATGGAACGGTGGAAGTAGAGTACCAAGTATAAATGAAATAGTATGAGTATTGTGAAGGCAAACAATGTTTTGGTTAGTCGTTTGTGATGTTTGTTGTCATCAGTTCTCTTCCTTAACATTTTTCTATTCGCTTTTGTTTAGTGAATTCACCTTTAAGGACCCTAAATATAGAAGGAATTGTGTTGTTAGTATGGTTGTCTGTTCTGCGGGTTTTCTTCTCTTGACATTTTATTATTATGTGTTTGTAGTTTCTCGCTTATTTATGTCGTCATGAAAGTTTCATTCTACAAATTCTTCTATTTTTATCAGTTTCAGTTGCCGCATATTTTGTAGGTAACTCAATCTCATGTTGAATCAACTTAAAGGCATAAGGTGTAAGAGTAGATGCGGCATGTTCCTCAATTGGAAAACACGTTCTAATATGAGGATTGTGATACTTTTGGCGCATTCTTGTTTCTTCTCCAGCTTGATTTCTAATTTTGACAGCAACCCCAACCTGCACAACAATATATTAATTATGTGTAAATTAAAACTAATAGATCCAAGTATCTTATCAGAGAAAAATCAATTAACTCATTTAATATCTTACTTGATTTATGAAATTAGTCAGACTTGTGTTTGCTCCCAAAAATCTTTTTATATATGAATTTATAGATTATGAACGTCCAGTTGTAGTCATTCCAGCACAAAAAAAGTCCTTCAAATAAGCCAGTGCCCAAAATTGACGAAGCAAATACAGCAAGACAATATGATTATCCATGCTTATACCAAATTGCTCAACCATCAATTCTCATTCCCTCTTAAAATCATCTTCACAATCTAAATGGTATAATCAATAAAACTCATCTTTAAAATCATTATATCTCGATCCTAATGGAAAAGAAAACCAAGTTGATAACTTTTCTAGGATATGCCAAATGCAAAATGCATGTTTTGTGTTTGGTAATTCCATTGCAATGACTTCTTTCATTGCAAGATCCTGATCTATTAGAATTATTTGTGGATATTTTCCTTTGACAAAACTAAGAAAATTCTGAAAAATAATAAAGAAAATATAAAATAACTTACTAAAAACTCAAATTTAGAAATTGAGAAATGATAATCACAAGTAATTAAAAACATACCTTTATAGCCCATGTAAAAGAAGAAATCTTCTCATCTCGCAGTAGAACAAAACCAAAGAAAATGGAATTTCCATGGTTATCGACACCAACCCATATTCCAAATGGCATGTCATAACGATTTATTCTATAGGTGGTATCAAAAACAACCACATCTCCAAAAGCTTCATATGGTCGAATTGAATCACCAAATGACCAAATAATATGTTCCAACTTGTTATTCTATCTATTGAAAATTCATACTCAAATCCATTATCTGCATCTTTCAGACTTTTACATAATTTGAGAACATTTGAAACATCAAACTCTTTACCAACACCACTTTGAGATTGGATAAAATTTCTAATATCTTTCTCCAAAAATGGTAGATTTCCCGCATCTACTTGTTTCTCTAACTCAAGCACTCCCATTATTAAATTTACAGAGCAACTAGCTTTTGACAACAAAAGAATGCGATCTTGATCAATAATTGGAATGTTTCGATAAGTAGGAAGAAATTGAACCTCTTTATCATCTAATAACTCATGGTTATGGTTATTATTGAAGTATTTCACGATCCACTTCTTCTCCAAGTTAATTGTGGTTATATTTACCAACAATTTTTCACCACATTTACATCTTGACGACTTTCGTTTCCTTTGACCTTCCACTTCATTATTTTTTTGTTGGTAAATAGTTCCACCACGATGACAAACAAACTCTCTTTTATAAATACGTAATAGATTATCCTCGGACTGATGCGTAATAGATTTGTAAACATGATAACGTCTAATTGAAAAACCATTTTTTCATGCAAACAAACAATAAAAGTTGTAAGCCTCATCATCACTGTTAAATACCTTCCCTTCATAAGGAACTGAATCATCAATGTGATTGGCTTGAGGCAAAGATTCATGCTCTAGCTCTTGAAAGGTCAAAGAATCAATGGCCTTGTCATACCCTAATTTTTGACCTAAGACACCACTGACACGTGTCATCGGACCCTGAATAATGTCTGACTTGTCGAACGAAACTTCGACAGAGAGGTATTTTAAAATACCTCATTTTTGTTCCAATTCGGGCCCTTTACTCTCTTTAATTTTAT
>Ga0099826_10000706_pt1 | contig 17463 bp, 12 predicted proteins | sample Mtrugardesep15_FD_76830 | JGI IMG/M metagenome (GOLD analysis project Ga0099826, IMG submission 76830) | Root nodule microbial communities of legume samples collected from California, USA - M. trunc garden sep15 | ecosystem: Host-associated > Plants > Roots > Nodule | place: USA: California... | reverse complement strand
GGCATTAGTCAATATGACATGATGTCAAATTGAAAGCAAACTCACAATGGTTGACTTTGGTCTAATTCTAAGCCTCGAGGAAACGTGATAGCATGCTATTTGCTAGCTATCTGTTAATAATGGACATGGTTGTGGTGGGGACGAAAGGGTTGATGAAAGGAACAGTGTGGTATGTGCTAATATTGCTATGCATGAACCTTGCCAATCTCCATTTGTTTATTGTCAACAAAAAAAAAAAGTCTGCATTTGTTTAATTGTTTTATTTTATTTTTGATGATTAAGAATCAAATAAATTTGCTATTTTTGAGTTTACAACACTTGTATACCTGCATCAACTATTTGTGTTAGACCTTGGTTATATAATTGTTTCATTTTATTCATTAAGTTAATTAGTTAGTTTACTCCGAAATTGTGGCTTCTAATCTAAGAAATACCATTTTAAAACTTGATTGCAAGTAAGTTGTTCATCATGTAGATAATGTTTGTAGAACCATTATTCAATGTTGTTTTTACTATGTGACAAGTTAATGGTAGACGCATGCCTTAGAAAGGGTGTATATGTCTTATGCTCCTCACGATGTCTTTCATTTTCCTTTTGATTGTATTCGCAATTGTTGGGTCATTGAGGGGAGTTAGGGGGACCGTCCACATCGAGGCTAGAACAACCACACAAGAGGGACAGACGCCACACTCATACTAAAAACCTCAATAGGTTTATTGGTCCTCTTACTAATAAGGTGTTCAACCTTTACTTTTCTATCGGATGTGAGACATATATAACTCACACTTGCACACAATACTACTTTTCTATCGGATGTGGGACATATATAACTCACATTTGCACACAACACACCCCCTCAAGTGTGAGTCCATTTATTCATCATGCTCCCCCTTCAAGCGGAAGCTCTTACTTGCTTGTATCGCCGTTGTTGGTTTCTCCTCAAACAGATCGACACTGCTTGTACCGCCGTTGTTGCTTTCTGTGCAACGGACCGGAACCACACAAGAGGGAGAGACGCCACACTCTTACCCAAAACCTTAAGGCTATAGGTTTATGGGTCCTCTTACATATAAGGTGTTCAACCTTTACTTTTTTATCCGATGTGGGACATATATAACTCACACTTGCACACAACAGCAACAACAACAACATATAATTCATAACCAAGATAAAATTACTATTCACACTTAAATACTAAAGGACACTGCCACAAGTAGCTCTACCGTTATGCTGAGATTTAAGGCAAAAGATCATAGTATAAGTATTCCATCTGACCTTAATTATATGCAAAAATAGGTAAAAGGAAATTAATGATATATTTAGTCTAAAATTTGAATAAAATACATCAATTTTCTTTGTCTTGTTTTTGCTTATAATTAAGGTGAGAGAGAATATGACCCTAACGCAAATATAGAATGAGATTTACAACAAAACAAGACAACCACCAAACCGTAAACTAACAAATACTCTTAGGAATGAAGGGAATGTTGAAGTTACTGTTGTGTGCAAGTGTGAGTTATATGTCCCACATCGGATAGAAAAGTAAAGGTTGAACACCTTATAAGTAAGATGACCCATAAACCTATAGCATTAAAGTTTTGGGTAAGAGCGTGGCGTCTTTCTTGCTTGTGCGGTTGTTCTAGCCTTGATGTGGACGCTCCCCCGAGCTCCCCTCATGACCCAACAGTGGTATCAGAGCCTGGTTCGACGAAGGGTACGACCGAGGCAGCCGGTCCGTTGGGAGAAACCAGCAACGGCGGTGCAGTGTCGGTATCAGAGCCTGGTTTGACGAAGGGTACGACCGAGGCAACCAGTCCGTTGGGAGAAACCAGCAACGGCGGTGCAGTGTCGGTCCGTTGCGGAGAAACCAGCAACAATGATACAAGCAAGTAAGAGCTTCCACTTGAAGGGGGAGCATGATGAATTGATGGACTCACATTTGAGGGGAGTGTTGTGTGCAAGTGTGAGTTATATGTCCCACATCGGATAGAAAAGTAAATGTTGAACACCTTATAAGTAAGATGACCCATAAACCTATAACCTTAAGGTTTTGGATAAGAGTGTAGTATCTCTCTCACTTGTGCAGTTGTTTTAGCCTCGATGTGGACGGTCCCCCGAACTCCCTTATGACCCAATAGTTACTTCATACGAATACACTCCAAAGGATCCAAAAACCACACCCATAGAAGAGACATGATCTTGACTTAGTTTTTGCCAAAAACGATTTTTGAAAAAGAACCTTAATTTGCTCCACAATGACCACTACTTCATATACCAAATAAGAAAAGATGCATTTATTCTTCACTTCTCTTCCATATTTGATTTTGAAAGAAAGATTAATGAAAGTTTCTTAAGCTTAGTTGAGAGAAAAAATGCAACTACTTAAGGGTTAAGATCTTTTCTATTTCTCAAATAAATAAAAACTTTAATATTATGAAAGAGTCGGAGTTTTCAATTCCAAGTTACCAATATTCTCTTCATAATTAAAGTTAAATGAATATTACTAATTGAAAAAATAACTTCCACTAAAGGACGAATTGTTCGAGATAACCCAAATTCGAATAAACATTACTTATCTTCAGACTGAAATCCGATAATTAGGGTTCATTTTGCTAACAAACATAAGGGTTAATATCAAAAGTAAATATTTACTATTTGAAATATCGTTAGATGCTAACACGTGAACATCTCTTTCAACTGAGATTCAAACAATATTGATTTGTTGTGTTATGAAAGACTAACTCGTTCCACTATACTCAACTCACATTGATAAGATGTCGGAAGATTTAATAGCCAGGCTGGGATTTTGCAAGATGGATGGAAGCATTGCTTTGCTTGCAGATTCTTGGACATAAACTTAATACTACTTATTCATAATAATAACATAAACTAATTATTTAATGGATGGAGTGATGAGAAGTAGTAGCTGGCTCACTACGGTAGTGTACTGGAGGGTGTATTTGACTAGTTGACTCTTTTCTCCAATAATTGTTCTCTTTAATGCTTGCACTAACTTTCACACTCTCTCAATTCTTCTTGTTTTTTTTTGCTTTCATAAAGTCAGCATTAGATCTTGAAAAAAAGAATCCGAAGCTCCTGACAAGCTAGCAGCATGCTTGTTTACCGGGTTCAGTCCTTTGAACTTTGAATTATATGATAGTATTATTTTGAACATTAATTTTTACCATTTTAATGAAAAATATTACTCCACTTATATTTGAGGTATAAATTATAATCATGTAACAATGGATTTAATTCAAATATTTACAAAAAGATATTTAATCCAAATACATTATCCATGTAAAGATCTTTTATACTCCTACTATTAATAAAATTTAATCGTCAAATCATTAAAAATATTTGATTTAGCATTACTTTGACATCATATCAAAACTAAACTCATATAACAAATCTTGATGCAAAAGTGTCAATATTGTTAGGTTTAACATTTTCATTCGAATTTTGTACGTGAGGCTCGCAATTGTGAATACGTTTCAGTGTGTTTGTCACTTCGTCTATCGACCAACAAAAATTACCACCCTCTATTTCTCTGAAAATAAGATATGTTATATTACACATTCATTTTCCATAAAAATATATTCGTAATCTATAACATTGCTTAAAAAACATTTCCTCTCGTGAGTGCAAACAAGACAAGTAGCCATTGCTGTGTTTGTTTGATTGAGCATTTGACAAACATGGTTTTCAATAAAGTTGATTTTCTAAAAAGAAAATTTGTGAAATGTAAAACTGAGTTAGTCTAATATTAATTTTGAAGTTGACTAATTTATTATTGAATATTTGTACTCTAAAAGTAATTGTAGAATAAAAATTAGTGTGAAATGATTTATGTGCTCAATTTTGTCCGTCAAAAACAAAACAAAACAAAAAAAGTAATAGACTATTTACTTTTGTGGAATTCTTTTCTATTTTCCTTTCGGAAAAGAAATGTTTGTCTTAACTTGCTAATTAAAAAGCGAGTTACAATCATTTACGATGGAGAGAAGATGAAAGTTAGCTAAAAATGATGTATTTTAAAGAAAAAATGAAAACAATTCTTTTGACATTTTCATTGTTTACATAAAATATAGACAATTGTTCACTTCAAGAATCTTTTATCTTCTTGTTAACAAGTAAAATTAACACAAATTTTAAAAAAAATAAAATAAAATATTTTCACAAAGTAAACAACGCAGTATGTCTCCACTTTCCTCTAAAAAAAGAGAGTATATTTCCACTAAAATCTCGTCACTTTTTAGAAGAGGCAAAATCAATCAATTATGATACAAATTGAAAAGAATCCAAACACACATTCAAAAATTGCCCTCTCAACTCATGTACTTCTTCTGCCACATAGTCAAGAATCTAACAGAACAAAAAAAAGGTAGAGGGAGATAGAAAAATAAAATGCAAAAACAATTATATATTGATCTTGATGAGGCAGAATTTATGATTTCACTCTTTTCTAATCTAAAGAAAACATATGACATACCATATGAAGAAAACATAATTAACATTGTATTACACAAAAAACACCATTGAGTTTCCTTGTAATTTGTATCAATATTTGATCATAAGAGAAGGAATAGTTAAAATGGTTTGTTTTTCTCTCCCAAACAAACGCTTCCATGTTTTCAATTGACTCACAACATGTCCATGAATGCCAACTCTTGCTGCAGACACACTTGACATAATTTTCTTTCTAAGCCTCCTTAATCTCTTTCCAATCTTCACCTTCAACTTAGATATTTTGATTCTAAGACATGATGATTTTCTACGAGAATTTGCTTGTTCCAACACCTTGTAGATCAAGAATTGTGCTTTTCTATGGATTAATTCTTCAGGATCTTCTTTATCCATCTTTGAGTAAGAGTATTGTTTCCTAGAAAGAGCCATTGTTTCTTCAATGTATTTTTCTTCCTATAAGAATTTTTTTTGTTGATGAAAACTTGCACTAAGAAATTAAGAAAGAGGAAGAGATAGATGTGGATTTAGATTTGGCTTATGGGGACTACTACTATATATAGTAAATAGATTTTGAATTAATATTTGTAGTATATTTTTTTCTGGGGGGTGCAAAAAAATAATTAAGGTGGGGTCATTCTAGGATGTCATATGGTGATGAAGAAGATCATGTGCACCAATTATGTGTAAACAAATAATGGAGATTATATTAAGGGATGCCCCTGAACTGGCTTACATCATTTAGTTAAATTTAATTCATGCCCAATGGAACCTGCCTTAGAAAAACATAGCTAAATTTATAAGTAGTGCCAATGCCACCTCAAAATGTAATTAAATTTGAGCGAATAATGTTGTTATCATCCTTTAATTTCTTTCTTTGTCTTTTGGCTGCTAAGTAAAACCCGCACCAAATGTGACAAAAAAATGTGTTAATTTATATTATCCATCGCTAATCTCAGGGTTAGCAACTAGTTCTTTTGCTGTTTAATTAGTTCTTGTTAGGAAGATGAAAGTTTATAAATTGATTTTGAGCACTGTGATGCGAGATTAAAATTTAGGGGTGGCAAAGTTAGTTAAAGGAATGACATCATTGACGTCTATAATGCTAATTTAAATAAAGGTACGTTGAGAACAATAATTCAATATAATATGTCTATATATGGTAAACATTTTAATATGGTAATTTCAACTTCCATTCTCCCTCTTACTTCTTGGTTCTTGACCTATAAAAAATTAATAAATATGTTTTTAACTATTTATTTATTAATTCATCATTTTAATCCCACAATAATTTAAGGGGCTAATTTGATAGTATAATGAAAATATTTTTTCATAATTTATATTTATTACTTATTAAATAAAACTATCTACATTTATTTTCTTTTTAAATAAAGCTACGTTGACCACAATAATTCTGTATAATATAACTATTAAAACATTTGAGACAAGTAAACATCTGTATGACTTTGTATTTCAAATATGTATAAAGTATGATGACACTTTGCCTACTTCTAAAACACTTGATGCATACGTTTGAAAAACATTACTTTTGAGAAAATAACTATTGAAGCTTATTTTAAAAGTTAAACGATAATTTCATCAAATTAAGTAAAGTAACCAAGATTACATTAGTCATAATGTAATTGGATTCGGGCCTCTAAAGCATTAATCTATCAAATTTGAATTTGGTGGATAAAAAAAATAGTACGGAGGGAGACTTTGCTTATAGTAAAATGGTTTTTTTTTGAAGGATTATAGTAAGATGGTTATGAATTTTTAACACTCTAAAATTGAAGACGTATACGTATTAGATGTCAATACTTTATGGCTATTTGTTGATACACATCATAGAAGTATAAGAATTATTTATTTTATTTTAAAAAATATTTTATCAGATACAAATCAAATACTTTAAAGATACTCGAGGATGCGTATCTAAAATACGTATCTATATGATACATGTGAGATATTAGTGAAGAAGTTTAAGGATGAGAGATTAAAATAAGATAAAGATGAGACTTAATTAGTTTGAATTAAACAAAACTTATTTTAAGTTCTTTTAATGATGTTTTTGTTAATATTTTTTAATATTATTTTACTTGCATATAGTTTTTATTTTGTTAACATATTTAGGTCTTGTCGTATCATAAATGTCAAAAAAAAATTATGTATCTGATTATCCATGTCATATCGCACCCACACTCATACTACGTACTTAACCTTAAAAGAAAAATTATCAATCAAATATCATCTTTAAAGTAGATGTAGCATGAATTTTTTAATAAAAATCCATTAATACATATTTTTGAAGAAAAAAACATATATTAAGGATAAAAACTAAAAAAGAAGGTATTAAGTGTAACAGTGACATAGAAAGTACATAAGATGCAGTGTGAATGGCATTCCTTTCCTCCTATCACCGACTCAGAAGAGGCATAACTCTGCCATCAAAGAGGATGATATTTTTATTTGATTTTTTTCCTTATGAAAAGAAGCATGAAGTTTCTAATCGTTTTGCTGGTTGCATTCACGTGATAGAAGCTCGAGTCAATGTGCAAAACGACACAGGACACACCATAATTGCCACCGGCATGCGTTGGAATCTTTGAATAATACCATGAAAAATTTATTCATTTTTCTTATATTTGAAATTCATAGTCAAGTTTAGCAAAATTGCTTGAAGCTAAAAAAAAAACATAAAATTATATAAAATGGTCGCATTCGCAACGATATAATTTGTCACTAGAACCATTTTTTTTTTTAGGGAATGTCACTAGAACCATGTTAATCCCAATATAAGATGTTGCAACAACTAATATAAAAAGAAATGCTTAATTGACACAATTTTTTTTATTGATAAATGTTGATAAATTACTTTGTCATCGTAAGCTTTTTGTTCTAGGTAGAGGTTTAATTCAACACTGTATATATTAATTTTTTTTTTCTCTTTATTTTGACGTCAACATTTATTCAAGTTATATTTTACTTATTTTATGCAGAGTTTAGGATTTTGTTGTCATAATAACAGCTCTCCAATGTAAAAGAGAGTGAAAAGTGATTAATTTGATATATTAATGTGAAGAGTACAACACACCCAACAAACTAAGGTCAAAGTCTTTTTCTTTTCTTACAAAGAACAAGGTGAAGAGTATTGATCCAAAATTGAGTGGGTCCGACTTCAAAATTGAGTAGATCAGATTCCGATTAGAATATATCGATTAGTTAGTTTATAACTTACTAGACTAACTAATAAATTTGTTGATTAAATGATATGTTCGGTAAACAAGTTTCTCTTTTAACTTATAATGTTAACTAGTGTTTCTCTACGGCGAGGACGTTGATTAACGAATCAAATATAATGGTGTTTATATTGAATATTGTTCAGTCAACTCTTTTAAAAACATAAAAATTGATATTTTCAACTTAAAATATTTTTTTATTAGTTTCCTTAACCAGTGTCTTTGAGTCACCGGTTAGCTTGACCTTTTTTTTTTTAAATGTTATATCCCAAGCAGCATCTAAAGTATTTGGTATAACATTAGCTTCTCTCGTCAACTTCCTGAAACAAGTTGACAACAATAAGCGTATCAAGCATCACATAGCTCAACTTGTAAATCAATTTGACCTAATTAACAAGGCTCCAAAGCTCGGTCATTACTAAAGTTGGCTCTACCAAGGTTACAAAAAAACAAAACAAAAAAAACTCAGATACAGACGCCGCTAAAATCCCTAATTAATTCGCCACAAGATGCAAGTCATATACTTCCAATATGATAACCATCCCACATTGAGCTTGAAAGCATTAATATGTGAGGGATGCCACTTAACATATTAACTTCATGCTTGTAACCCACAAGCTAGGATGGAGACCGGAAATAAAGATGATGATGATGGATGGAGGTATACTATCTTTCAAAAGATTGCATGAATTGCTCAGGATTAAAGGTAGTTTTTGAGATAAGTAATCCATTGATGTCAACTATGTCATTTCAACTCTGTTGATTCTTGTCTCCGTTGGATTTTTTTAACTTAGCCACCAAAAAACTTGGTGGTTCTCATTCTCCTTTCTGCAGATCTCCATATCAAATCATTTACAACCATATATCACAATATCTATAATGATGAATACACCGTACACTAGTGTACATACTTTGCTTTAGTACAGTGCTCAATAAAGAACCGATATTGCTATATTATGTTGCATGAGTTTCTTTTATTCCTAATAGACATCTCTTAATCCCTCCAAAATTTACAATGTATACTTTTCAATGTTATTATCATTTCATCTATGTAATAAAATTGATCCAGCTTTACAGCTTTATATAAAAATAAAAAAAAACAATCTTCCTTCTATGAACACGAACCCAACCTCCAACATCATCGAAGAAGATTGGATAATGATCCAACATCATAAAAGTATTAACTGATTATTGGTCAACTGATTGTGAGTCGCAATCACAATTAACTATAGGCTAATTAAGCTAATTGTGAGTTTTAACATTAATAAGCATCACATGCTCAACTGATTATTGGTCGGAAAGACAAATTACACGATTAGAAGAAACGGTCTCGATTGAAAAATAAGCACAGCAGAATTGATTCCCAGATACAAAAACTAACAATTTTATCTTCATTTCAAAATTAGAAAATGGGTTTGTCAATTATGAAAAGCAATGAGTTTTATTCTAATTTAACACAAGCTAACCGAGTATTGTTCAGCAACATCATAATTTAATTTAACACAATAGATAGACAATGTCGTCAAAATCTAAACACCAAAAAGTAATCAGCAAGCAAATTTAAACGGATACAAGAGCCTTTGGAAAAATTCCAATGTTACTAGCAATCAAATGGGGAAGAGGGGGAAAAAGGATAAGAATCCTTATTCCGCGAAGGGAAAAGCAACTCCATCAAAACAGTACTGTCACAAAGGTCACAAATTTGTAGCGGCAAGTTCTTAACTATATCCCATTTGCTGTTGTTGCTGCTGTGGGTGTTGGTAACCAGGATACCCCGGATAACTTCCATACACATTGGGATCCTGTCCAGCAGGAGGAGCAGCGTAACCATAATTTTCATAACCACCCTGGGCATAACCATAATATCCACCGGCAGCAGGGTAACCACCCTGGGTTGGATCTTGTTGAGTCTGTGAACAAAAGCACGGTCATTGAAAAGAATTTGAATAAGACTTTGATGCCAAACCAGCTTAGAATTACAAGGGTCAGATGATATATTACCTGTTTGTTTGACGGAGTGCGTCCCCATGAAAGGCGAACATTTTGTCCACCCAATAAAGTTCCGTTCAAAACACGGATTGCCTCTTCTGCACAGCTCCTGATGCAAGAAAAATGAAGGCACAATCTTAGTACAGCAAAGACTGGAAAAAGATTTAGCACATATTAGAAATTACAAATAAAAAAGTAATATTACCTGTCTGAAAATTGGACAAACCCGCATCGCTTGCCTGATGGAATCTTCACATGTACTAGTTCACCATATTGGGTGAAAACTTGCCTCAGATGATCGTCAGTAACATTTGGATCCAAGTTGCCGACAAAAATCTGCAATGAAAAGATAAGTCACAAACATGTAGCAAACAAAGCACAGTTTCAACATATTAAAAGAAGTACGCACAGTTGTGTTATTGGGATCATTCTCGCTTTGTCCGCCACTAGGGTTATACGAAGCTGCATTTCAAAATGAAAGTGAAGTAAAAAGATGAATTATGTGAATAGAAAATGAATTCAAAAACAAAGCCAAAAGTAAGACAACATATATCAACTATTTATTTAATAACCAAAGGTGCGACTATTTATTTAATTCTTTGATACAATACAACAAGTCAACACGTCTCTTTGTTGGCATAATTCACAGCAAGCAAATATTTAGGGAGCTGACTCAGAAGCAACAGAATGGGCAGTGGCTTACATTTTCATGCACCGGAAACCATCAAATAAAAAAATAACACTACTTAACAACTGAGATCAAGTTATACATACAGAACAATGACATAGTAAGTTTAGCCAATATAAATTAAATCAGTAATAAAATTTATGAAGCATCCATATAAATCAAATTCAATACATAGTTGTCGGTTAAGTTGTCACAATTTTGCAATGTTACGACCGCCCAGGTAGGACCAATAGAAGGGGCGATATGCAGAAGACAGGTAAAAAATACCCGCAAATTCATCACAAGAAACTCGGTTAGAAAATCACAAAGTGATACACGGGCTCCATGCAGTCAATCACGGGTCCTTTACTCTACTGTCAATTGTACATAACATTGTATTGGGAGGTATCTGATTGAGTTGGACAGTTGGTCCTTTACTTAAAAATTATTGGATTATTGTATCATTCGTATGATAGATGGCAGAAATTCTTCTTTGCACAAATGAATGTTACAAATTGATTGTTAATTACCAATTTGAAAACCATGGTAGTCATATAAAAGAAATCGATGAATATTCGTCATAATTCAAAGTTGTCAGTCTATATGCATAGGCAAAACCTTTACACAAATGAAAACAATTAAAACCTTTACACACAGATGAAAACCATGAAATTGACCATCTCTATCATACAACATCTAACATTTTCAGACTTAAAGGAGGAACAAATAAGAATAAGAGGATAAAATATATGAGAAGAATAAGAGGATAAAATTGATCATCTCAACATTTATTTTCTTATGGACGGGTGAAATGTAAACTGAAATAAATAAACATTTGATTGAAGAACAGAAGATTTAGCTAAGTGTAAATAAGATCTGCTTTGGCACATGGGAAAGCTACTAAAGAAATTAACGATGTAGCCTGTAGTTCTTAAGAAAAACAAATAGGAGTAAATTAAAGGAGCAAAGGCTATGAATGATGGACTGAAAAATAAGTAAGCCGAGAAATTGCGAACTTAATTAGAGTAAAAGCTAAACCAAAAGGTGAAATGAAAAGAACTTGAAAATGTAGGCGGAAAAGAAAATGCCGCAAAAATATAACGGGCAAACATAAACATATAACTGACCTAAGCAAGGACATGCACTAAAATGGTAACCATTTCAGCTGAAATCAGTTCCAGGCTCCGAGATGACAGAGCCTCTTGACACCCTGCTTTGAGACAACAGGAGTTCTATAAGATTTTATTACTACATATGCAATAATTTATTTAGCCCAATTTTTTTAAAGGAAAATTGCAGGAAGAAACGACTGTGGACGGCAAATCTTCACGAGCGTAACCGAAAAGAATCATAACTTAAACAGCAGCATTCAGCATACACTACAAAAGGTAATTTGGTACACAAGTCCTTGAATTCAACTAACCAACATCACACATATTAATAAGACAACAATTTACCATTATGCAGCAAAACAAACATTCACAAACAGCAAAAGAAAAGCACAGATATAATAGACAAACCTTTCGGCTGAGTGGTGGCAGCAGGGTTTTTATTAGTGGCTGGTCCAATCCTCATGGGTCTTGTTGAACAAAGAACACCTTGCATCTCAGTCATAGCCCTCATCTGTTCACCCTCGTCAGCAAATCTCACAAAACCATAACCCTTAGACCTACCAGTAAGCCTATCAATCACAACTTTCGCCCCCTTCACCGAGTTATAACGAGCCCTAAAAGTCTCCTGAAGAAGGTAATCAGTAACATCTGCAGCCAAATCACCAACAAAAATGGTGTGATCAGGACCATCATCCTGCCTTGACGACCTCTCACCAGCACTGAAAGTTGCCCAATTCAGTCTGTAACTCTGACCACCATTCGGCATAATAGTTCCGTTATATGTCTGAAGCACCCTTTCAGCAGTGGCACGGGTATTAAACTCAATAAAACCATAACCTTCTGATTGACTAGTTTGCTTATTCCTGATCACTTTCACAGATGTCAACTGCAATACAAAATCACAAAACCCAAATTTCACTAACAGAATAAACAAACTACAAAACCCAAATTTCACTAACAGAATAAAACAACTACAGACCAATATTACGATACCCTAATTTCAAAACAGAATAAAACAAAACAACTACAGCAACAACCAATCCTTATCCCAATAAGGGACTGTTATTATTTGGCATATTTGAGGTTATCTACTGGCATAAGTTTTGTGAGAATGTTTGTAAGAACTTATGAAAACAGCTTGTGACAATTTTCACAAGCTTTTTTCAGCTTATTTTCATAAGTTCTCCAATATAGTTTTAAAAACAGCTTATAACATATAGAAAAAAGGGTTAAGAGTGCTTTTCACCCCTGTAATATATGTCATTTTTGGTTTTCGCCCCTATAAAATTTTCAGTTTGATTTGCACCCTCGTAAAATTTTTATTTTCCGGAAAACACCCCTAATAGGCCATTTTCAGAAATTTTTTTCAAGAAATTTTGGTTTTTGATTGGCCTAGTAAGGGTGTTTTCTGAAAAATAAATTTTTTACAAGGTGCAAATCAAACCAAAAATTTTATAGGGGTGAAAACCGGAAACGGCATATATTTCAGGGGTGAAAAACACTATTAACCCTAGAAAAAACAATTTTGCATTATTTTACATTTTTCTTTAAAAATAGCTCATAGCTTATATGATAAGAGCGTGTGCTATAAGCTACAAATAAGCAGTTTATCCAATCAGGCCCTGAATGGGATCGGTAAACAAAATAAAACAATTATAAACCAAAATTAAAACCCCTAATTTCACTAACAAAATAAAACAACTACAACCCAAAATTACAAAACCTAATTTCACAAACAGACTAAAACAACTACAAACCAAAATTAAAAACCCTAATTTCACAAACAGGATAAAACAACTACAAACAAAAATTTAAAAACCCTAATTTCACTAACAGAATAAAACAACCTTAACTCCAACACTCACACCAATAATCAATCTATAAAAAAAATGATTTTGGTTTATAATTCAAATAACCACACAAAATTAAACCCTAATTCTACAATTATGAGAGAGATTATACCTCGCCAGTGTTACCAAAGCAGGTATAGAGATAATTCTCATCCATCCAGTACTGCAAGTCACCGATCCAGAGAGTACGGACCTCATCCGCGCTGGCGGGCTGCTGAGGAGGCTGAGCGGATTGGGCCGCCCACATAGCCTGCGGTTGTTGTGGTGGCATCATGACGTACGGCTGCTGTGGTGGTGGCTGTTGGTATTGTTGCGGTGGCTGTTGGCCCATGGTGGGAGGAGCCATGCCGTGTCCTGGTTGCATCATCTCTCTCGGTGAATCTGAGATTTCTAGAGAGAGAAAGAGAGAGCAATTGTGCGAAGAGAGAGAAAAAATTGGGTCTTGGTTTGTATTTAAAGAAGATTTTTCAAAACCCTAATTTGATGATGATGGTAAGGTTGATATTTTTTGGATATAGTAAGTAATTTTTGTTTTTCATTTTGAATTAATTAATTGGTCGATTTTATCTCTCTGAGATGCGTTGGAAAGCCATGATTGGTTGATGATAAAACAACCGTGTTTTGTGGACACGTGGAAAAACTTATTGCTTTGCTTGTGCAAAAGAATCACGGTTGATTTGATTGATGTCAATTTTCAATCCTTAGACATCCGAATTCAATTTGAGGTTTTAAATAGGTCCCACTTTAACACATTATTTTTTATTGTTTTTTAATAGTAGTATTTAATAGGTACTCATCCATTTTAATGGAGACCCTCTAATAAAAGCTATAAATGGATCTCATCAATAATTATTTATTGAAGACAATATTATAGAGGTCCCACCAAAAACTCCAATGACAACTTAAATAATGATTATTTTATTTAAAATTGGTGTGAGGTCCACTTAAAAATGGGGTCTTACGTGAGACCCTGAGTCTTAAGAGTCCCCCAAATTTTTGTACTACATTAGAAATATCTATTAGGTATTGGGTCTTAAGTGGTAAAGACCCTATCAATGTGAATAGTCTTAAGATTGTTTCTCTTTGAAAAATTCAAAAATTTATGTTGTTGAAAATATAAGCCAGCAAAATTAAAAAATAAAATTAGCAAAATTGTAATTTTTCATGTTTATATTAAAAAATAAAAATAGAGTGATACTTCTTCTGAATATTATAAAATTTGGTTATCCTTTCTGAACATTTTTTACTTGTGTCTTTGAAAAAAATTGGTTTAAAATTTGATTTTTACATCTATGTTATTTTGTATTTTGAGTTTTTGACGCTTTAAAAATTCATAATCACTTGTCATATGTTGTAAAATTCTAATTTAACGTGGAAATTCATATTTTAATGTTCTAGACATATCTGTAAATAATCATGAAAAAATTCAATCTTTGTGTCACTTTTTTGACTTTACGTATATATGAAAAGTATGACATAAAAAAATATGAATAGTCTCAAATTACAAAGGTATAATTTGATCGATTTTGAACAATTAACACTTAATTATTCTATTTTCAAAAAGTTTAGTGGCAAAAACTTCACCCAAGTGGAGAATTCGGGGTTCAAACTCCGACTCTCTGCATACTGCCAACTATGTTATGCTCAATGACTTATATGTTAATTTTTTGATTTTGTAAATTAAATATTTTTGTATTTTGATATTCATATTAATGCTAAAATAAATATTGTTATAGTTACCTTAATTTTTTAAAATTATAATGTTAGTTTCCGTACGGATGTTACAAAGTGTTGATATTTTACGTACATATAACAGCTTCATAACTCAATTTTTTTTTTGGTTACAAGAATTTTAGGGTGATGGGATGGTGCCCCAGTCCAAGACAGGGAAGACCTTCGGGCTCAAAGAGCACTTATAAAGGTAATTACATTTACTTCCCTCCAAAGACACTAGCGGGGCTTCATAACTCAATATAAGGTTTAGTAAACTAGTTTTTGAAAGATTTTTCTGGAGTTTTTCCCTAACAAATAAACACCAGCGTCGATTCCTATATTAAAAAAGTAATATAATAATATTTAGTTATTATTTAGCATTTCTTTTATTTAAATTAGCAAAGTCACATGACATTGAAATGTGTTGTCGCGTCACAAGATGTTCAACATCAACACAAAGAACAGTGGATGGATTTAATTTTAAAAATTGCTTTTTTAGGTAAATGGTGTTGGAGGTGTTTGGTGTATAGGGAGGGGTTGCGGTTTAAGGTGTTGTCATCTCGTTATGGAGAAGGGAGAGGGAGGCTAAGAGAAGGGGATAGGTATGGGTCTTATAGGTGGAGGGAGGTTGTGAGAATTATAGATGGTTTAGATGTTGAGGGAGAAAGTTGGTTTCAGAAAAGCATTCAAAGGAAGGTTGGTAATGGCGTGAATACTTATTTTTGGACGGATACTTAGGTAAGGTTGATTCATCTACGGGACAAGTTTACAAAACTTTTTGATTTGTCTGTTTATAAGGAGTCGACGGTGGCAAAGATGTTTTCTTAGGGTGGGGTGAAGGCGGAGGCATGGTTGCAGAGACACATATTGTTGGCTTGGGAGTAAGAGTTAGTGACGGGGTGTAGGATCTTGCTTTCTGATGCTTCTCTACAAGATACTGCTACAGATGAATGGAAGCGGCGTCCTAATGTGGGAGACAGATATACAGTCTCTAGGGTGTATCAAATGCTCACACAACAAGAGATGCATAGTTACGATTTGGTGTCAACAGATATTTGGCATAAAAATGTTCCTTTGAAGGTCTCTATATGTGTGTGGCGACTTCTTTTATAATAGGTGGCCGACAAAGGATAACTTGGTTAGACTCAACATTATTTCTAATGATTCTCAATTACGTGTCTCTGGATGCAGCTTTAATGAATCAACATATCATTTTCTCCTCCATTATCCTATTTTTAGTACTCTTCGACAACTTGTTAATATTTACAAAAGGTGGAAATTGAACTTGAGATCACCATAACTCTTCCACCGTGACATAAGCCTTACTTCTATTTTTTGGATGATAACCCAAGTCATATGTCCTGCGGATGTTAGTACGGCTCTTTTAAAATCAACTACAATATTAATTTAACATCTAAATTATAACTCTCTCGAGTTTAGTATTTAAATTACATGAAATTCATAAATTTAATTTTTAAAATTTTATAAAATTTTGTTAGTCTAATCTTTAAAATCTCAATGCCATGACTAATCCATGAATTTTATATAATTTAGAGATTACTCGTTATATTTATTTTTTAGAAATTAAATTCTATCAAAAAAAAAGTTTTAGATGGATGAATTGTTGAACCAAAAACATTTAGATAAAATAAAACACGTCTCTTTTGACTTAACCAGATTTTGATTTCAATTCAAGCCTTAGGTATGCAGAGTTAAAACTCTTAATTAAAGCATGTTGCACATTTAGGTCTCACAACATTCGAGGATTAATCTCTTCTCTGTAGTTGCATGGAGGATACCAGTTTACACCCAAAAATAAAAAATGGATGAATTGGTGTTGATTTCAAAGAGATTATTATATCGTGGCACTGATTTCGCGAAGAAACTTTCATGCTCACCAAATCCAAAATGAGAACAGCCGCATTCTATATGACAGTTAAATCCAATTCCTCGTAAAAACGACATGAATCAAAATCGAGTCTTTGAGCTGAAATTGGTCACCGTTGAAAAAACATCATGGTAATCAAACTATAACCCTGCTTTTTCAATTGTTTTTTTGTTCTTCATTCAACCTTTGTTTCTGGTTTATATTTGTCGCACGAATTGAATATGCATTGAGTTCACTAGACCCAATTGATTTTCCTTTGATTAGTTATATCCAATGCATATTATAGTAATGGTTTTGTGTTATTGAGATTAGTTTCTGTGTAATTTCAAGTGTACGATAGATTAGTGTAATTTCAAGAATGGATTTGCATTTGAAGAGTTTGTTTGATAGATATCAAGAACAATTTGGTTGTGGACCAGGACTTGGTCCTGGATCTGGTACATGTTTGATGAAAATTGATGGCATTGTTCCAAATTTCATTAGATCTATATACAAAGCTTCTGCAGCTTTGTATAGAACTGAACCATGGAAAAGGCTGCG
>Ga0099826_10000705_pt1 | contig 17485 bp, 12 predicted proteins | sample Mtrugardesep15_FD_76830 | JGI IMG/M metagenome (GOLD analysis project Ga0099826, IMG submission 76830) | Root nodule microbial communities of legume samples collected from California, USA - M. trunc garden sep15 | ecosystem: Host-associated > Plants > Roots > Nodule | place: USA: California... | reverse complement strand
AGAGTGATCTTAAAAAGGTTTATGTACCTCACATCAGTTACCTATTTAAATTCTCCACTTGCTCCTGTTGCCTTTATTATATTTTTCCCCAAACCTTTTCCACCAACGAGAAAGTAGATGAGGTCTCTTTCAGTTACATACACAAACCATAATAAATAATATTTTAAAATGAAAAATGATAAAGGTTGGAGATAGAAAAATAAAATATCTCGATTAAATCCTTTTTAACAATTATGAGTGAGTGGTACTCATAGAAGCCAAGTCAAACCAAAATTAGTGCTTGCTAGGTACCTACACTCTGGGATCATGAAATAAGGTATCTAAAATTGTAATATAAGCCAATTGGTATTAACTTAGTCAAAGTCATTAATTATTGGAATGCAAATTTCTACAAAGTATGTAAGTATAAGCAAGGGAATTCAATTAACTTAGTCAAATGCATTATTAGAATGCAATTTCTACAAATTGTGTGTGGATGGATGACAACTAGTGGTAGTAGTAACAAGTAAGTATGTACATATACTTGACATTAGACAGACAAGTCAAGGTGGATTTGTAATTGAACATGTTAAGATGTGATGGGAGGTTTATGAAATGAGAAAATAGAAACATATAATGCGGCGGTGCCTCAGCATAAATGTTTGTGGAACAGTAAAAATTAGGTGTGTGGATAGTCACACACACGTTGTTGGTCTGTGATGGACAGAGAGAGTTTCTGAATCATCACTCGTGTGGTAATAACAGTTAAGCATGTGGGGGACCTGAATAAGACCTGCTGTTTCTGTTGAATGGTAAAACAATGCTTTTTTTTTTTTTAATAAACAATGCTTATTATGCTGTTGCATGCCTTTGAGCTTTCTTTGACCATGTCATATAAAATCATATCATAGTAGATTAGAATTAGATTAATTGGTCCTCTCACTACTATAGAGTAGTATCTATCTATCTATTTATCTCCCAACCTTCCACGTTATTGCTTCATTCGATTCTCCTTTTTCCTTTTTCAGTTTACTAAAAAACTCACGCCACTATATTATTTTCATGGGAAACTTGTTCATCCTTATCCACTTCAAATTCAATGGTATTAGTACGTTATGAATATTCCTATTCATTGAAAAATATCTTGGGGGAGTATATTAATATTTTGGATCAATTGGTGCCCATAGATTAAGGAGTAAAGAGTAAATTACACTCTATTTTCTTTAACAGAAGTTTAAATGACATGCATTTTATCTCTTAGGTTAAAAATATTCACTTCTCTTTCCTCTTATATTTTTTTTTTTGACATGAGAAAAGGAAAAAAGAGAAAAAGAAAAGGAAAAAGAAACTACGTCCTTATAAAGGACATCCCACGAGCATCTGCTAACAAAGCTAACGATAAACTAAAAAGAGGTTCTTGAAGCACAAACTAAAAGGAGATTCTCTTTCCTCTTATATAATAAAGAATATTGCTTTTCGTCAAAGATAATTAAAGTCTGTTCTCCTTCAATATCGTTAATACCTTATCATAAACTATGAAGTAATACAAGAAAGAAAAATGAAAATATTAGATTATGATTTGACATTTGAAGTTCTAACGAAAGGAAAATTAATTTATTTATTAAAAGTTAATCATAAAATTAATAATAAAATGTTAAAATTAATCATAATTGGCATTTGAAGTTCTAAGGAAAGGAAAATTATTATTTTAAATGGTGGTTTAAAGTTAATAGGTATTATAAAAATATGAGAAATGCTGAAAAGTGTCATTAATGCATTGTAGAAATGTTGTATTGCGAAATAAAGAAAAGTGGTGAATTTAACTTTTTAAAAATTAAAAAAATTGTTGAATTCAATGTCAATCTACTACTTTTGGTATTTGTAACAAATATCATAAAGACACTTATTAGCATTACTCTAAAGAACATGTTCTAAAAAAGAACAAGGAAGATCACACCATGTATCGAGCCAAATGAGACTTTGAACCCAAATATTCTCAAAAACTTCACATTCAAAAAATAGATGATTAACAAATTTATCTTTCCTACAACCTCATGTTGTCTTGCATAGAAATAAGAGTCAATTTGTAAAATTTCACGTCGAACTAAATTGTCCTTAGATGAAATTATAATGTTGTTCATAAGCCTCCATGTAAATAGAGAAACCTTCATTGGAATTACTATGTCAAATGATTTTCAAGGTGTTTGAACGGACATGAGTCTTCACATGAGTCGACATAAGATATGGTCCTTGAACATATATAGTAGCTTTTACCGGTATCAAGTTTCCAATCCCACATATTTGACATGTTGTCTTGTAGAAAATATGTTATATAGTAAAGAAAAATACTCTTACACCTTGTCTTCCTCCCAAGCATGAAGTCTCTTACGCCACCTCCACCATGTGCCCTTCACAAGCCCATCTCAATTTACATATCTCTTCAACCGACACTAATGAGTTCTTAGCTAACTTTAAAAATCTTCTAAATTTATCACGTAAATGTCCCTCCTCCAACCACAAATCAAACCAAAAAAAAGAAAATTAACCCCTCTTTCTACCACTCTCGCTAAGTTTTCGTCGAACCAATTACAAACCACCAACCCTACCCTTTTTCTAACATTAATATCATCTTTCTACCACAGTGACGTCTTACTCCCATTACTTTACTCTGCCACTCTCTACACCATAATACACCACCAAAATCTTATACCACAACCCCCTGATCGACATGCAATCTCCAATACCACTTATCTTACAAATAAATATTAAACCCTCAAACTCTACGTACACACCTTCAAACCATAACTTTCTTGATCAAGACACACACTATCCCACATTATCTTTCATTAACTCCATTTATAAGTTCTTTGGGAGTCATGGATTAGAATAATTAAAAAAAATATCTCCACAAAAAATAGTAATTAAAAAAAATAAAGATGGGAAAAACAATTACAATTAGTGGTTTGATGTTTTAATATTCATTTGTGTTGTTAAAATATGAAAAGTAAATTTTACATACTTATCATAAAAAATAAAAGCAAATTCTACATAATTATATATAACTTCGTATATAAAAATATATATGTTTTAAAAAATAAAGTATATGTAGATATTTGCAAATACTCTTTTGATTACAAATACCCCAATGACGTGTATTTGTGCTATAAAGTAGACAAATAATATTTTCATTCAAGGAAACAGTTAATAAATAGGGATAGTATATTTCTAATACTATTATCCGTATTTGTAGATGTTCATTAAAAGTGTATAAAGGATGAGTTCCGTCGAATTATATGCTCTCACCCAATTCTAACATTAAACCGAACCAAACTTTTAGATACAACAGGACCCTTAACTAATGAGATGCGTGTTCAATAAGAACGAGTTACCCGAGGGTCAACCTTGATCTGGCATCGCCTTCGGCTCTAATCTCAGTCTTAATCATATTGTTTGCCCTTGTGTGTTTGTAGGTTTTGGTCAGACCCAATCCAAATCTTATGAATGGAGATAGATTAGATGACAGGGCCGGATTTTATACACTCTCAGTTACTCATCACAAACCAACAATACCCAAAAACCCAACAGAACATGTAATTGGTAGGATGCCCGTTTTTATCTGTTTCAAGCTCAAACAAGTGATGGTTCCACCGCAGGACACGTAGTGAATTTATTATCTTCTGACACTATAGCATGTGATTCATGCTAATAGTGCAGTTCGGCCAACACATAAGCAGAATGGGGAAAAGAAGAAAATCAAGTAAGAGAGGGAGACATTTCCAGATGGCATTTTCTTACATAACTAAACATGGTCCAGACATTACCACTCTAGATTACATATATATTGTACAGTACTATAATATCCCACTAGTGATTGTTATATTATGCTCTACTCAAATAATTGTACTATCATATGCTAATTTTAATTAGTAAGAAAAGTTGGTTATGTCAGGACCACGGAAATATATTTCTCTCTATTGAAAACGTTTCATAGTATTTTTGAAGGATTTGGATTTCACATGATTATAATGTCAATAGAGGAAATCCTTCCTATAAGATCACATTTTGTTCATGATATGTTAGATCAATACTAAAGGCTTATCTTTCAAAAAATGAAGTTGATCAAATTCTGTCTAGAACATTTGTGAAGTGGCTACAATACTAATGATAAAGTTTCCTCCCCATTTTTTTTATATATAAAAAAACACTGGACATACTATTGAACTCAACAATAATTTGCTATAGCTAGGGGTTAAGGGTAAGAGACTAATTAAGCACAACCAATCTCTTAGGAAGTGAAGATATAAAAAACATCATGGTAGTTGGTAAAATACTGTGCCAAATATGTCAATAGTTCGCAAATCCTTCATGTGACAGATCTGGTCTTTAAATGAAAATTTAACTTAATTACGTACTCGTTGCAAAAAATGTGTATTAGAATAAGATATTTTGGAGATTGATGTGTGTCATTCACATTGACTCTGTTGTCTATAGCATCAATTGTCTGATATTAAAACAAGAACATTATGATAAACCACCATGAACACATGTGTGTCTAATTAATAATGAATCGCTTTATTAACCTTTAGGACGGCTAATAAACCCAGATGCTGCACACATTTATAATAGCATTCAAATGACCATGTGTTTCTTAGTTGAGTGTCCCACATCAACCGAACCAAATTTATTTATATTTGAACAATCCATTCAAAAAATGAATGAGTAAACTAATCCAAAAACAATAAATCATAAATGCATAACATATGTTACGAGAGAAATGATCACAATGCTTTCTTTATAGCATTCTTTTTAACAATTATTCTTTTTTTAAAGATATTCTTTTATTGGGTGAAACACATATGAGTCTTACCACTTTATGTAGGATCCATTTTCAACGTGTAGTATCCACATGAATTTCATCCCATAAAAACGTGAGTGTTAAAAAGAGTGTCTATGCACTCCCTCTATGTAACACATGTTATACATCTATGATTTATTGTTTAACTTTGAGGTTTGATGACACATTTTAATTAGAAATTAGTATGTAACCGATGTGTGAATAACTAAAATATGAACAATGCTAATGAGTGCTTTCGAGACACACTTTAAATTTTTTAAATGTTTTTATGAAAATATATGCATTGAATGTATTGGAAATTGAGGTAATTGAATTTTTTAAAGAATAATTTATTAATGTAAAATTCTCAAAAAGTGTCCATGGATGACTAATTAGCGTAGCGAAATACTTAAAATGTTTAGATAAGATATAGGCTAAATTATCTTTTTGGTCTCTTAACTATTTAATTAGTATCAGCTTGGTCCCCTAACTAAAATTTGATTTATTTTGGTCCTTTAACTTCTCTCCATTATATATTTTGGTCATTTTCGTTAGTTTTAATTCAAAAATGTTAGGTTTTCTTCATTTTCTTCTGGAATTTTTCTGGGATTCTTGTTGTTGAATGTTGATGGAAATGATATGAAGATGAAAAGGTGGAGAATAAGATGAAGAAAACCTAACGTTTTTGAATTAAAACTAACGAAAAGTACCAAAATATGTAACATAGAGAAGTTTAGGGACCAAAATAAATCATATTTTAGTTAGGGGACCAAACCGACACTACCTAAATAGTTAAGGGACCAAAAATGCAGTTTAACCTAAGATATAATGATTGGTTACGAGAGATAGAAATATAGTCATCAAATTCAAAATCATTCAAGTAAAACCTTACATTCTAGCTCCAAAAAATAAAAATAACCATAGCTCAACATCAATCCCTAGAGTCTATCTGTACTACTCTTTCTTTCCCAAATTATAAAATCGCTTTGAAAAAAAAAAGTGTCCCATATTATAATTCGGTTTTACAATGCCAATGGAACATTAATATTATTTTTTTATTATATCTTTAGCTATTTATTATTCTCATTTCTTTCAATTCTTTAATTTATCTTTCTCATATCATTTATTAATAACAATTTTGTAAAATAACTCATAATATCTATTTTCCAAGCAAAGTTAATTATTTTTCCTAATAAATTTAAGGGTTAAATTTTTTTTTGCTCCCTATAAATATACCAACTTTTCGTTTTAGTCCCCCTAATATTTTCCTTCAACTTTTAGTCCCTATAAAATTTTCAATCACTACTTTTGGTCCCTATTTTTAAGTTAATTTTTGTATTTTTCAATGAAATTGTGCAGAAATGTGTAGAATATTGTAAAATAAATTCCCAAAAAAAAAATAGAATTTTTTAACAAAACACAAATTAAATATGAATTTTTAACCGTCAAAAATATAAAAATTCATATTAAATTCATGTTTTGTTAAAAAATTCTATTTTTTTTTTGGGTGAGATTCTTATAATATTATGAATTTTTCTCCAAAATTTTATTAAAAAATATGAATTCTATTTATGAGTTTACTTTAAAGGAGTGACCAAAAGGGAAGATGGAAAATTTTTTAGGGACTAAAAGTTGAAGAAATTTTTTAGAGGGACTAAAAAAAAAATTTGACATATTCATAGGGACCAAAAACATATTTAATCCTAAATTTAAAATGTTCAAAATGTCTTATAATTTGAGATAAAGGGAGTATTATACTCCATCTGTTTTAAAATACATGTCAATTCTACAGAAATTGCAGTAACCAAAACAAGTTAGTTTAACACAAAAAATCTTATTATACCTTTGTCTTTGATTTCCTCCATTTTACATTTATTTACCCCATCTCATAATTACTCTCAATACCAATACCAAAATTAATTAAATTCAATCAAATAGCAATACCAATACATGGTAATACCAATTCTAGTACTCCAATACTAAATTCATTAAAAAAAAATTCAGTATTGGAATTCAATTGAGTAAATGACATTATTTTTTTTACTTCGGTTATCAAAATACATACTGCCAATACTAAAAAGTTTCAGAATTGAAATTCAATGGAGTAAATGGCATGTCGGTTATCAATTTCTTTTTTTTGGAGTAAATGGCATACTCCAATACCTTTTTTTTTTTGGTTTTAATTACAAATTTGTCATTTTGATAAGCAAATTAGAGAGTCCAATTAATTGGTTTTTTTGGAGTAAATGGCATACTCCAATATCTTGAGAGAGTACATGATTAAATCCACTTAAAATTGGGTCAATATTTTTTTTTTTTTAAGTAGCCTAGTGGCTAGAAATCACACATTTTAAATGTGGAGAAGTAGGGTGTCAGAGGTTCGAACCCCTACCCCTACATAAATTATGCAACGTCCCTACCAACTGAGCTAAGCTCGCGGAGACAATAGGGTCAATATTTTATTAGTGGAAAATAATTATTGTGGAGAAAATCTAGAATCCAATTAATTGATATATGAGGGTAAAATAGACAAAATGTATCCTTAAACTATCAAATGGACATGTATTTTAAAACAAAAAATTTCTTCAAAATAGACATGTATTTTGAAACGAAAGGAGTAATTATAACAATGATAACATGAAAAACATTTAAGATGTTGTAAATCATGAGTCAAAGTCTCAAGTGTCAAAAAACACTTTCATACACAATCTAATCACTATTTTAAACAAAAATTTATATTTTAAATTTATTTAATAAGTGATATATTTTTTTTGTCTTAATAATATAAATCACATACACCACTTATTCAATAAATCTAAAATGATTAGAGGATATATACTAAAAAAAATGATTGATAGGCCCAAGGTAACCATAAAACACTACATAAAATCTCTAGAGTTGAATTGAATTCCAGCATCCATCTTGAAATGGTTCTTCAAACCGATTGATACATTGACTAAAGTAGTATAAATTTTTCAACGGATAATGTTTGGTGGATATCTTGTCCACCCATTCGACACCAAGCATTACCATTTTTTAAATAAAATGTGTTATTTAAACAATTATTTATATGACAATTTTTAGGACAACTATAAATTTATAAAGAAAATTGTATATTGATACAAAAATTAAAGCAATAGAAATAAAAAGTAAAAACATATTATAATGTGAGTATGAGAGAAAAAATTGTCACAAATAATATTACAAAATGTTTGTGCAAATATCCTTTCTCGTTTAAATATCCGTCATAAAACATGGTTGATATGTAAAAGAATTGTATAAGATGCAAATATGGACGTGATGGCATGTTCTAACTATCAACTTATTTATAAAGATATCAATTGTAGAATCAACAAACAATTGTTTGCGAATCTAAAACCTGCATCTCCTACAGACAAAAGTTAGAGAAATATTTATTTTTTGTGATTATTTTTTTGTTCAAAAGAAAAAAGAGAGGACTTAAAATATTGGATGTTAATATTGCAATTGTATTTGAGCAATGGGGTTGCAGAGTTTCTGGGCAACGTAATGAATATATAAATTTGGTCACCTCAAAGTTCTCGAGAGGGAAATTTATGTCTGTTTATCATGTATCAATATCATGACATGTTGTAAGAATCAGACCTACGCCTAGATGTGAGAATATATATTAAAGGTGCATTTGAGACTCATATTGACAAAGTTTCAAGGTTGTGCAATGTACAAGATACTTTAAATTGTTTTGAACCGTGGTTGGACCGGAGTTTAAGTGGGGCTAATTAAATATATATTTTTAATCTTATATACACAAAATAATACACCAAAAATCATATATTTGTTTCAAATTATTAAAATTATTGTTTTACATTTTTTAAATTGATTAAGCCAATTTAAAAAGTGTGTCAAACAGGAATTAATGACTGTTCGACGTTTACTAGGTGTCTAAAAAGCAATTGTCTCGTCTCATTAGTTAGTTTTAAAAGTGGGATCCAAGCCCATATACAGTCCACTCCACAAAAAGCCCATCTAACAATTTACTAAGAATTTAAGAAAACTGGGATTTATTTTAAAATCATTAACATGGCATAGATGATACAAGATGTGACGGTCAATGTTTGGAGGAATCCAGGATTGGATTTCCAATCATAGACTTTCATTTATACTTGATAATATCGAGCACGAAAAAGATACTAACAAATGGGAAATAATGGCGTAAATTACATGGGAGAATCAAGAATGTATATAATTGATATTGTCGTTTACTCAATAAAAAAAAACATTGATATCGTCATATTGACGAATAAATTGAAGAAAGAAAAAATCTGATTAGATGCTCAGATTTCTTTTTTTTTTGAGGGAAGATTAGATGCTCAGATGTTTTTGAGAGTTATGTAAAGGAAATTGTTTGGTGGAAATTCAAAAAACCTAATAGAGAGAAATAAATAAATATGGTGTTCTGATATTTTTTGATAAAAGGAGAAAGATACACATAAAATAGGGTGTTGAATGAGAGTATGAAATTTTTGGGTATAAAAATTTAAGAGTCGGTATGATTTTTGGTTACATGAGTTGTGCACCTCAACTTGTTTGAGTTAAGAAATAAAAGTTAGAGTTTATGAGATCAAACATAGAAAAATAACGTTTGATTTTTAACTTACACTTGACATGCAACAAGTAAGAGTGTAACAGTTCAATTTGGTTCGGTTTTCAAGTAGAAAAATATTCAAACCAAGCAAATTTACATCGATTTGGTTTGAACGTTTTTCAGAAGTGGAATCAGACCAAACTAAATTGATGATATTAATTTTTTTGGTTTGGTTAATCAATTCATCTCAAAATGCATTTATAAAAATACTCATCTTACCTACATATCATTAAGGATTGGACGGATTCAAAACATCTACCTTAGAATACCTTTATATTCTAAACTTCATAGAATCACGAAAAATTGTTAAAATAAACTTTAAAGCATAAAATTTATTAAACAAAAAGGAGTTAACTATGATAGATGAGCCAAAGTACAGATGAAAAGTTTCAAATTTGTAAATTTAAATTTAAGCAATAAAAATTGATGAATATGAAACATAAACTTAGTAAACATTTACAGATGTTATTTTTTGTTGTATTAGTGTGAGGATGTCAGTAAATTGTTGGGAATGAACCAAGTAAAACTAGATTTAGTAAGCTTAATAAATATATCGTTTTGGTTTATCGGTTTATTAGATTTTAAAATTAAAAAACAAGAACCGAACTAATTCAATCTAGTTTCATTTAGTTTGTTTTTTGAAGCAAACAAAGAAGAAAAAAAATCAATTTGCTTTTTCTCCCAAACTAATTACACCTCTACCAATAAGGTGGATTGATTCTAAAATATAATTGTTTAAACGGGTTAGGAAATATGAAATTGCTTTTTAATCCCTAAAAAATCATATGTAAGAAACTTTAGTCCCTTTAAAATAAAGCAAGTTTAATTATTCTTCAACTTTATAAATTTTTTAATGATCTTTTTGCAAGCATGTGTAAAATATTATAGGAATTCCTCCAAACAACACCACAAAAAAACTTTTGGTATGAACAATAATAAAAGAAATTTCAAAAACAAAATATATCATCTGAGCATTCAAATTGAAAATTTTCAATTTTAAAACTTCTGGTAATTGTTTAATATCTTTTTAAGATGTTTATATTTACTACAATTTCTAGAAGCAAAGTACGAGGCTACAAAATCATAGATTCAAACTGCTTTAGGATTAGACTGCCTCAAGCTTCTACAACAAAGAGAGTTGTTATTGATCGAATATAAAGTGTTATTTTGCAACAATATTAGATGAAAGAATGATAGCATGATATTCAGTAGCATCAATTTGTTCAACATGAGGCTAATACACATCTAGTCTATATTAGTATATAGAAAACGTACATACTTCAAAATAAGTTTTTGACATCAAGTCTTTACATCTTCTGCTTCAACACACATACTTCATTGCTTATGTTAACTTCATTAGGTGTTGCATTTCAATTCTAGTTCCTCTCAACGTTGATTTGTACATAATTCATTGCTTATAAACTTGGAATAAAAGTTTGATTCCCCTTAGTTAGATATTGCGACAAATTTAATGTGTCTCGATGCAATGTGTGGTACTTTGTCAAGTTGTGAATGTGTTTTAACTCTTCTTCATTTAAAGGTTCTAAGAATAAAGGACCAACCAATTATAAGCTAACTCGTGATTGTAAACTCATATTACTATTACTATAATTCGAGTGTCTTAGATCATCCTTCAACGACCTTGCTCTATATTGAAACTGATAACCACACGTTTTAGTGGCATTTGTGGTTGAACTTTCTCGTGACTTATACTTTTCACCCCTTCCATAGTCCATGATTAATTTTGTATTCCTTCTTGGTCTCCTCTTTAAATATGATCTACTAATTATAACAACCATTCTATTTTGTATCACAACCTCCAACTCACTCCTGATCAACTTTTCGTGTATCAAACTGCTTATTAATTGTAAATGTGTCATCCAAATTTACACATTAATGATTTTTTTGTTGTTGTATATCATATGAGAAAGACTTATAAATTAGGGATGTAAGGTAATTTTTTTTAGAGAAAGTAGACCACTTCCTACACTCCTGCAAGTGAATAAGACATTTCCTTGCATTTGCGTGGCCCTATTGAAGATAGTATTATTATTTTTGGAAATAAATATAGATATCTGATTTGAGCCTTTTATCAAATAAAGAAAACAACCCTCGATTACAAAAGACGGTGCAAAAGTACAAAGATCTCGACATTAAAAAAATAATAATTTCAGGTACAAAGGACTTGCCTGCCGTACACTTCTTTTTCGTCAGTTGCTTTCGCTTGGTGGCCAATAACTATCAATATTTTCCATGAGATTATCTTTTTTATCCACATGTTGTGTAAAATAGAAGTATCATATTCAAATTGATTTTAATCAAAATAGCAAATCAAATGTATATAAAAATACGCACCTCTAGAAAAACAATGAATAAATACCCGCATAAATTGAATATTATTTATATACTTTTGCGAAAATTGTACATATATCGGATTAGATTACAGATTTTTGTTTTAAAAAACTGAATCAAATAAATTTTAATACATATTTTTTTATTAAGATGAGACAATACATTAATATATTATTTATTTATTATTTTTTTTGAAATATTAACATATTATTTATTGTTTTGGCTTTTTAATCATAGCAAATAATATTATAATTTGATTTTTTTTCGCTTCCTACCTGTTTCAATGATAAGGTATCATTGCTATTTTATAATGTTAATTTTTAAATTGAACGAGCCAGAAAATTTATCCAATGTAAATCATATTTAGACGGACCAGATTTTTTAAATGAGTAATTTAAACCAAACTAAATCACATGTTATTTTAAGTTAAATGTTTGTAATAAATTAGTCATTTAGTTTATTTTCATACCAAGTTAGTTTTTAAAGTTATAAAACATTTGCAATGTTATCCTTTTCCATCTATTTATGTTATTGTTAAAAAGTGCTTATGTGATTGTTTTGGCAAATTCAAATCAACAAATTATAGAGATCGGAGTGCATACTAACTTAAGTGTTGTCGAATTCGAAGGGTTAGTGAAGGATCATACTTGAAATTTTTTATATGGGGTGACTATGTTAGTATTGGCTACTCCAACATTCTTCATGTTGTGATAATGACTCTCATACATGGTCTTCAAATTTGATTAGATACATGTTTTAAAGATATTATTTGCTATTGAGATTGTCTTCATACAATTTAGTTAGTGCAACCAGGCGATGTTGATTTTCCTCTTTATGGTAATGAGACTTTTACTATTCGGCATCTCTTGGCAAAAGAGTTGGTGGTGTAAATTCAATATTCAACGAACATTTCGTGAAGGGAACATGAGTGGATCTCCTCACCGAGCTTGGGGCTAGAGCGTATAGTGGTATTATCATATTGTTTGAGAACACTCATCAGTTCGAGCTTTGCTCAATTCTTGTTGGATATGTCATAGTGTTTTTCTACCCTCATCTTCGATTTCTTTGTTTTGTTTTTCTTTTCCACTTTATTTCATGTAATAAAAAAAGTTAAATATATTTTTGGTCCCTAGAAATATATCAACTTTTCGTTTTAGTCCCTATAAAATTTTTCATCAACTTTTAATCCCTCAAAAAATTTCCATCTTTATTTTTGGTCTCTCTTTAAAGTAAACTCATATGTAGAATTCATATTTTTGAATAAAATTTTGTAAAAAAATTCATAATATTATAACAATCTCTCCCAAAAAAATTAGAATTTTTTAACAAATCATAAATTTAATATGAATTTTTATATTTTTGACGGTTAAAAATTCATATTTAATTTATGTTTTGTTAAAAAAAATCTAATTTTTTTGGGGAATTTTTTTTACAATATTCTACACAATTTCATTCAAAAATACAAAAATTAACTTCAAAATAGGGACCAAAAGTAGTGATTGAAAATTTTATAGGGACTAAAAGTTGAAGAAAAATTTTAGAAGGACTAAAAAGAAAAGTTGATATATTTATAGGTACTAAAAACATATTTAACCCTAAAAAAAATCAGCAACTTATAAGCTATGACCTAAACTTTTTTAAGAATTTAATTTGTATACATTGAAAATCTAAAAGTTTTTTACACATGCATCAAATCATGATGTCACTTATTATGGTTAGTCAATATCCTCCTTTAAAATAATACTTGCTAGTAAATATCTTTACAAATATCTATTTTATATGAATTGATTAGATACGCATATAAAAAAATTACATTGTTCATTGTATATAAGTTAATCTTATTTTGTGATAATTTTTAATTTTTTTAGATAGACGAAATGACAAATATTGAAACTCATACACACAAGTGGAACAACTAAAGTTTATATCTCAATCACGACGTCTAACTTAACAATTTTGATATTTTATCAGTTAAGTTAGGAGTTTTTTTTTGTGTAAACCGGGTAAATCCTCCGCGCGCAATTGCTGAGACTTATCCCTCGAGCATTGTGAGACTCAAATGGGCGGCAGACTCTCTCTAAGAGAGTTTTAACGCTGCTGCATGTCCAAGGCCGAATTCGAACCCATAACCTTGGTTAAGCTAGAAGAGACTCGTTCCATCTCATCTAAGCGTTCTTGGGTAGTTAAGTTAGGAGTTATGGACATTTTAATTTTATTTATTTATGCTCAATATGTTTTTGGTCAAATTCGTACTCAATTTTTATTTTATATTTTTTGACAATTTTTTATTTTATATTTATACACTTGTACGATCCAATCAAGAAATAATGCAGCATTTATAATCCAGTAAAATCCGAGCCAAGTAACATTATTGTGCCAAAGAGAACAACAAGCTCATATTGTCACTGTCAAAAAATATTCGCGATCATCATCTGCAACCACAAGAAAATGGTAATACTTCAAGTGGAATGGAATCAAGCACATGCTCACACCTTAATACTACCTGGCACGTTCCCCCACCCCGTTCCTTTGTGTGGGAACTATCAAATAGGGTACTAGAGGGGGACACTCCATCTTGCATAGCAAATTTCAAAACACATTTTTTGGCAAAGGTGGTTATACGATCTAATTTGAGTAGAGTTGGATTTCATAATTTAGAGGAAAAAATTAAAGACAAAAGGATGAGAAATTGATTATATTTTCATGGACATATAATCCTTAATTTTTTCTATAAGAACACATTACAAAAATTATGGATATTAAGAAAAATTGTTCAAGGAATAAATTTGTCAGAAATGTATATGATTATTACTAAATTACCTTTTATATACCTCAATTTGTCCTAATTATATGACCATTTACAAAAAAAAAATATTTGTTCGTACATATAAGAACGTTTATAAATTTTTTAGATGCATTCATCCTTTTATATACCCCTTATTAATATTATCAATTGTCTTAAAATATAAAATATGGGCATTAAATGTATTTATACATAAGGGAAATTTAATAATTGTGACATACTTTTTTCAAACAAATCTATTACTTCAACAACTTTTCATAGTACATGTGATTTTTGTAAACTACTCTTATATTAAGGGGATGAAGGAGTAAATGCATTGCTCTTTATATTCAAAGATAAATTGATAGTATTAATAAAAAATATTTATAAAAACATAATCTTTTTTTGAAAGATATAAAAAAAATCATAAACACATCAAAAGTAATTCGTAGTGATTCTTATATTTAGAGTGAACATTTATTTTTTGTAAATTGTTTTATAATTAAGATGGAGAGAGTATATACTTATACATATTCAGATAGAGTAGGGTCAGACTTCTCGCATCGCCCCCGCATCATGCTTATTTGGCTCGAGCATAAAATTGTGTGTTGAAAATTCTGCTTTCAAATCAACGGTAGTAAAATCATTTTCTCACTCGTAAAAACATACACTCTTTGGTCACTATTATAAACAAAACTTTATTTTCAAATAAAGTTTTGCTTATAATAGTGAGCAGATGATGCAGAAGATTATGAACCTCAACTCAAATGTGTGATTAAATCCACACTTTGAAGTCTCGTGAACATAGCTCAGTTGGTAGGACAATGCATTATTATATGCATGGGTCGGGGTTCGAACCTCAGACATCCCACTTAATCACCTTATAAGGTGAATTCTAGCCACTAGGCTACCTGACAAAAAAAAAGAAATCCACACATTGGACACTTGTCATTCATAATAATTACTCCCTCTGTCCCATAATACATGACACAGTTGACCATATTGCGCATATCAATGTATAATTTTGAGTTTAAATATTTTGAATAATATAATAGAAAAAATTATGAAAATTTGATATTTTGAAAATAGTCATCGAGACGAATCTAACAACATCTTATATGATTTACTTTTATATATTAGTAGAAAAATATGGTCAAACTAAGTTAGGTCAAAATTACAAATTTTTAAATAGATCATCTATTACGAGACGAAAGGAGTAGTACATGTGCATTTCTCAAATCTCTAATAAGTGTAGTTCTTTTCGGGAAGGAAAAATCATTCTTGATTTGGAAACCATCTCTTCTCTATGAGCCTTTCATTTACTAATTTCTTGCGCCAACTATTTTCCAACCAGCCTCTCATTTGAGCCTTTCATTTACCAATTTCTTGCGCCAACTCTTTTCCTACCGGTCACTCCTTTGAGCCATTGATTTGGGACCTGATTCCTTGACTTGCATTTCAATATTACCAAATCTGCTTTTAAATAAATTTCAGAATAAATACTCTGAGATCTATAACTATGGCAATATGTACTAGAGTCAGTTTCCATTTAATTTGTTAGCCTAATAATGTTCTTTTCCCTACACCAATCAATAACATTACCTAACACCTGTCAGACATATAATTAAGAATATTATGTCAGCACATGACATAATATTAGAGTGTGTTTGGATGGGAAATGTTTTGAGGGAAAGTAATATTTTGAGGGAATTCAAATACTTTGAGATGAATTCTATTGTTTGGATAATAATTTAAAGAATTTTCAAAATGATGTAAATTTATGAAGTATTTTGTTCAAGTTAAATTTAGAGAATTTCAAATGACACCTAAAAGGCAAGAATTTCAAATTTCTTCATTGTAATAATTTTTCAAAATTTGTCCAAAATTTCAATTTGACCCCAATAAATTTCCAAAAAATTGCAAATTGGCCCTCAAATTTTTCAAAAATTATAATTTGACCCCTCAAATTTTGGAAATTTACAAATTGACCCCAAGTTTTAATTTTTAAATTTGGCCCCAAAAAATTATAATTTGTAAAAGTTGCCCAAAAATAATTGCTATAATTTTTTTATTACTCTATCCAAACAAAACTATTGAGAAATGAAAGTAATTTAATTGAATCTTTTTTTTTGTTACATTTAATTAAATCATTTAAATTACTTATTATTCTAAATTCTTTAAAATTTGTCAATTACCTCGTCCAATAAATAATCTATAAATTTTCTGCAGCAGCTTCTGGACCGTTCCTATGCCATTCGGTTCTCTGTTCAGCCTAATACGTCAAATAGAAACAGTCCAAGAAAAGCCGTACGAGGCCTGCTATAGATACAGCCTGTGGCAAAGTTGAATTTGATTATAACAATAAATTAAGAATATAATCTGTGCGTTTTCAATTCATATTCGGTTCAGAAACAGATGCTGATTCATAAAGTATTAAAATATATTCACAATTTGATAAGCAACACGGTATATATTTGTTGACTAGCGTGCCCAAGGTTCTAACCAACTATCACCATTCTATTCTTGCTTCATATTTTAGACTAATGATATATTCCAACAACTTTGAATTTCGACATGTTCATAGTACTTATCCTTACTTTAAAACAATTTTCCCGCTGATGCAGTGACACTTTTGTTGACAATAAAATAATATATTTTGAATGTCTATACCATGAACTGCGCTGCACAGCACACCAATAGATCGAACTTGCACGTTTCATTACAGCATAGAGTATATCCATCGAATTTTTGACAACAATCACCGACTCAAACTAACAGAATTTAAAATAAACATTCAATATAGCTTATCAACTTCTAGAATAAGCAACAGAGCTAAAAACCAAAAATTCAAATTTTATTTCATCAAGCTGAAACTAAAATTCACAAAGAGTAATCCCCTGTGAAAAAGTTCTCT
>Ga0099826_10000703_pt1 | contig 17501 bp, 9 predicted proteins | sample Mtrugardesep15_FD_76830 | JGI IMG/M metagenome (GOLD analysis project Ga0099826, IMG submission 76830) | Root nodule microbial communities of legume samples collected from California, USA - M. trunc garden sep15 | ecosystem: Host-associated > Plants > Roots > Nodule | place: USA: California... | reverse complement strand
TGTTGCCTAATATGGGCTACTTTGAATTCATTCCTCTTGGACATAATGGGACACTGTTGATGGATTTTGATGAAAATGAACAAGTTCCTAATGATAAGCTTGTGGATTTAGTGAATGTCAAGATTGGTTGCTTTTATGAGCTAGTCATCACTACCTTTGCTGGTAAGTAAGCTCCCAATTAATTGAGGCATATTTGTGTGTGTGTTTTTTTTTTTAAAGGCTTTATATAAAGGTCCGCGATCTAGGCCGCAACATAACCATTTTTGGTATTGCCGAACTGCAATGCAACTCGTGATTGAGGCTGCATCGGTTGCATTTGACCACAATTTTATGCAATATCAAGGATCGTGACACGATTGCACTCGTTAATGCGACCATCGTTTAAAACCTTTTCAAAAAAATTCAAGTTTTGCTTAATGTTAAAGTAGTATGATTTCGATTGCAATCATTTCATTTGCACATCATTATATCAAATGAATTTGGATTGAGTGCGGTCGCAATGGAAGTAGTCAGTCAGATCTGGGTTGTCTGGTCAAGATCAAAGAGTGCAGATTGCAATACAAATTTTGATTATTTTTTAAATTTAAAATACCAAGCTTGAAATTTGAACCGACTAATCTTGAGATGGGGTTGCCCATATTCTTATATTAATCAAGCTACATTGGGTTTTGAAGTCTAAGTAACATAATCAATTTGTTTAAATCATTATATTCATTTACTAATATATGTATAATATCATCCCAATTAATTTACAGGGCTGTATAGATACAGAGTTGGTGATGTACTTCAAGTGGTTGCTTTCCACAACAAAGCCCCACAATTTCGATTCATATGTAGAAGAAACGTAGTAATAAGCATTGACAGTGAAAAGACAAATGAAGAGGATTTACATAGAAGTGTTACAATGGCCAAAAAGTTATTAGAGCCCTATGATGCACTCCTAGTGGAATACACTAGCTATGCTGATACTTCTTCAGTACCAGGACACTACGTATTGTACTGGGAAATTCTTCATTATGGTACAAAAAGGGACCCACTTGACCCAAATGTGCTACAAGAATGTTGCATTGCAGTTGAAGAGGAATTGGACTACGTATACAGAAGATGTCGTACGAATGATAAATCTGTTGGACCGTTAGAGATACGTGTGGTGGAGCCAGGAACTTTTGAGGCATTGATGGATTTGTTTATTACTAAAGGGTCTTCAATTAATCAGTACAAAACTCCAAGATGTATTAAGTCTAAGAAAGCACTTAAGTTGCTTAAGTCTAAAGTTTCGGCTTCTTTTTTTAGTCCTAGAGATCCTAAATGGGGTCCTAATTAATGGACTCTTAAATAATTCACTAGTACTTTTTAATTTGTGATCATGATGATGACTTTGATGTTTTGTTTAACCATAAAGTTTGTTGTTGTAAAATAATTTGCCTTTCATCAACCAATTTGTACTCATCCTTATTTTAAGATAAAATTTGTTTTAAGCAGCATGACCCATCTTTTTTGTAAGCTAACTTTTATAGCCTGATTGAGTATTAATGGAAATGAAAAGGTAACTAATCAAATCAAGTGTAGAGAGTAAAATGATGAATAAAAGGATTGTTTAGAGGAAGGGAATTGGTTGATAAAAAAGGCTTCACCATGAATTTTGGAGCATCCAATGATCAACATTAAGTGAGATTTTTAACTATTTAATGGCGAGTTTAGTATGCCACATTAGATTTAAGAACTCAGCTAACAATTTATTCCAATGATACAACCTTTCATGAATTCAAAATAAGTCCAACAAGTAAATATTTTCTCCTCTTATTGTTGTTGGTTTAGAAGTTTTTAGTGGTAAAAACTAGATTCTTGTACAAGAACAATTTTTACTACTGACATCGACATAAAACTTCTTTTTAAAAATAAATATCCATAACAACTTGGTACAGTTGTAGACTTGAAGAAGAAATTATTATTTTCTTTTTGAACCCGATTAAGAACCACCACGCTAGCAAAAATTTTGCCATAACAGAGGACACTTTACAAATCCATAATTTTTTTTTGAAGTGTTCTAATTCCAAATGTGATTCAAATCATTTTACAAACTATGTATTTGAACTTTGTTTTGTGCGGTTACAAGGCTAAACTGTTACCATTTTTACCATAACGGGACATTTTACAAATCCATAATTTTTTTTGAAGTGTACCAATCCCAAATGTTAATTAAATCATTTTACAAACTTTGTATTTGAACTTTGTTTCGTGCGATTACAAGATTAAACTCTTACGATTTAGCTAACTTCTCATAAAAAAGTTTGAAATTTCATTAGTTTGAAACTCCTTAAATTTAACACTCATACAACAATTATAAAATTTATTCATTTTGAAAATTTCTCAAATTTATCAACAAAACATAAAAATTTACATCAAAGAATTTGAATTAGTTTAAAAAATTACATTAGGTAAAAAAAATATATATTTAAGGGTTGAATAACTCAACTGATTTAAACTAAAAGAGTAAATGAGCTAAAAAGTAAAAGATTCAGGGTTCAAATCCCCGTAGCAGAAAAATTTAACATAACAATTAACACACTAAGGTATGTCAACACTTGTCATTCAGACACAAATGCAAAGGAATCATTTTTTTTTTAATGGCAAATTATGTTATATATATAGGGGATTAAATCCCAAGTATTACACCAATAAGAAAAATAAAAAACTCCAAAACACCCGACGAAAAATCAACAACAAATCTATGTTGAAGCTTATTATATCACGCTCATTTTAAAATATTTGTGCAATCATCGATCGTATTCATCATCTTCTTCATTGTTCAAACTTGATTATGATCAACCTACACAAGTTCTAACATGTAATTTAATCAGAGAAGAATTCATAAATTGATTAGACAGGAATGTGGGGAAGCTAATTTTTATTTTTAGGATAAACAGTTTATAAATCCATCCATGCTTGTAATGGAGTCGGTTGAATTATCTGCTTATATCAACCTCATACAAGGCACCACCGACTATCACACAAGTACCAGAAGTACCACTAGACAGTACGCTAATGAGAGCATGAACTCATGCTAGGAGATAGCATGTTCAAAATACCATCACTAAACATTGTCCAATATAATTCAAGAGAGAGTGGCGGTCATAACTTTTTCACTAAACATTGATGGATATCGTATTGTCCTATTCAAGTCATCCACTCCCACTCACACTCTTTTTGGTCTTTTTTTCATTACTCAACTATCTTTGCATAATGATAATGCAATGCGTCATACCCACTTTAGTTTCCGTACTAATTGAATTACCAAAATAACATGAAACACACATAGATAAAGAATGCCACACACTGTGGTCGGTAAGGCAATCTAGTCTAGTGACTATAGTGAGGAACATTGCATATAACATCCCAAAAATTGCCGAGGGTTTGATTTGATTTAATATGGGTTGGTACTCATTTGTTTGATACTTAAGTGGGGATACAACTACCAATGACTTGATTGGTAAGGGACTTGAATCACCTTATGCATCTTATTTTTTTATGATAAATTTAAACCTAATATTTTGTATTTATGAGTTTATAATGACTTTGTTATTTCGTCTATCTACAAAAAAAAAGATTTAAACCTAATATTTTAGGGTTGAAAAATGAGTTTTTAACTAAGAAACATCTAGGAAAATGACCAAATATATAATTTGTTATTGGTTATAAATTATAAGTTACTAGCACACGGACATGTTTGTTGGAGTAGTATCTATTTAGTTAAATTCATATTAATTTTTTTTATAGGAAATAAAATCAACACATTTTCTTTGGTCAAAAATCAACATTACTAATCATAATAATCATTTTTAATAATAACCATGTAAAACTCAATTAGACACTTAATTTGAGACGGAAAAAAAATATTTGTTTAAGGGCAAACATCTCTTGTGGTCTTTGGATGTGCACCTCGTTGTCAGAGTGATCCCTGACTCGGATAAAAACACATGACTCCAAAATTTGTTAACCACTTTGATCCTCGACGTTAAATTTGGTTGTTAAGTTTACATAAAAGTTAAGCTGACATTTTTTTTAAAACAGTTAAGGCATGACATGGCACCAAAGAAAAAACTGACAGAAACACGAAGAGGCCGCACGTTAAAAGTGGAATATAATCACAACCATTAATTTCAATTGAAGGGTCGTTTCTATAACTTTTTCCACCCTATTGATTTCTCAGAAACCCTTTTTTTTTCTCCCAAGATTATCCTTTTTTCGGCAATTATAAATTGAACCAGTTCGAAAAATATAAACCGAGCAGTGTCAGCACACAAAGTTCTATTTTATAAGTACTGTTGTTAAAACATTTTATGACTAAATCACATTTTCACCTGTTTGGCAAGATTATGCAACAATTATTTACCGTCCTTTGTGAAATTCACGTTTGATTGAAATTCAGATATACTTCCATCATTTTCATTTTGTATGAGAGAATTTTCAAGAGCTCTATTCCTTTTCTGTTTTATGCAATTTGACACAAATGGGTATCATATCACTTCTAACATTTTATTAACATTACGAATGATAAATGTATCACTTCTGACATCATGTGCATTACAATCATGCCATTTCCTTCTTCACAATCTTCTGGTCAACATAAGCTTCTTCACAATCTTTCCTAAAAGCAATAAAATGTCTCTAGACTTGGGACTAAACTGGATTGATTTCATATCATGTAGTAGTCAGTAGTTGTCACTTAGTCAGAAATGAATCCTCATACAATTGAAAAACACACATAGAAATTGTGTTTCTTACCTAGAAAAAATATTGTTTGTTTGTTGTTGGACAACCTCCGCTGATTTTGAATTATGAGCAAAATAATTGTAAGTAAAATGGTTTTAAGCCGTGAACACAGATTCTACCCATGTGTGCTGAACTTTTTGTTAAAAGGTTCAACAAATATAATCCAAATTAAATTTTACACTTCAATTTGCCTCTAAACATAGTTTTCTAGAAGTTTGACATATTTCAGATTCTATTTACCGAACAATATTGCAAGATTTCGCCAAATACAATCCGAACTGTATATTTACATACTCTAAATAGGCACGAGCAATTTTATAACAGTTCGGATTAAATTTACCTAAGGGTTCATATTATATTTGCCGATCAGAGGGTAATTTGGGAAAAACAGTCTAAAAGAAAAAAAAACCACGATTTTAGGGCTTTTTTGGCCCGAGCCCACTGTCTTGTTGGGCCCAATCATTTCATTCCTATCACTGTCACAGTCTCAGTTAAGTTTCTCAGTAAACGGCGAAGGGTTTTTTCAGTTAGGTTCTCACATCGCCGCCAACCACCGTCTTCTCCGTTCGACCTCCGTCTTCTTCATACCAGCTCGATTTCAAGGTCACTGAGGTATGGCTACATTGAAGAGCTATACTGGTGTCTGCTTCAAAGGATCCGGTTTTCCGGTTCATCCTTCCAATCTTACCACTAGCAAAAACACCAGGTTCAAATTTTCCATTTTTTATTTATTTTATAACCTAATTATTTTTTGTTAGAATTGTTCATATGTTTGTTTTTGAAATCTGAATGATTGAAGTGTATTTATGAATGTTTGTCGGATTTATTTTTTTTATATATGCATGTGGATTGTAGCTGAATTTGTTTTTGAAAGGAATGAGAAAATGTGTGATTTGATGAAATAAACGTAGTTTGAAATGCATATGTATGATTTTAATGATGATCTACTAGAGTGAAGGGTATGTCTTTGCATTGAGAGTATAATTTAGTTTAAGGTTGATACATATGATATGACCATTCCTGTATGTTGTATGGACAAGATTTACATTAGAGAGTTTGTACTTTGATTTTGTTAGCATGTATGAGGTCCGTGTTTGATACTGATTGCGCTGTAGAAAAAAAATTCAATCTCGTATTATCAATCCAAATTTTCGTTTATTTAATGTCAAACGTTTGTCTGTATGATTATTCAGGAACTCTTACTGGAGGCCTACACAAGCAGCTGTGAAATCCAATTTCCACCTCCCGATGCGTAGTTTTGAGATGAAAAATAGGTAGGTTGATTAATTAATTTACTGTTCCAAATTCATTAGTTTTCATACTACAACATCAAAAACCAAGATTTATCCCACTAAGCTCTATCATTCAATTTGAGATTTTGTTTAGACGTACGAGGTTGACTAGATCTTTAATCTGCAAAGTTATTTTACATTGATTTATATTTTCTCTGTAAACTGCAAATTGAGCCATTGCATGTTTTAAGGAGTATATTGAAAAAGTGGTTTCGCTTGCTTCTGGCGGCATGGCTGCCTATTTGTGTTGTTGCTTTTGTTTAAATCCTGGAATCACAAAATTTGTACTCATGAAGCTATATATTGTGTTTACAGGACTTGTACTGAGGACATAAAGTGTCTGAGATTGATAACTGCCATTAAAACTCCATACCTACCTGATGGTCGATTTGATCTTGAAGCATACGATGCCTTGGTAAATATGCAGATCGAAAGTGGAGTTGAAGGTGTTATTGTTGGTGGCACAACTGGTGAAGGTCAATTGATGAGCTGGGAAGAGCACATAATGCTTATTGCGCACACAGTTAATTGTTTTGGCGGGAAAATTAAGGTTATTGGAAATACAGGAAGTAACTCGACAAGGGAAGCAATTCATGCCACAGAGCAAGGTTTTGCGGTTGGAATGCATGGTGCTCTTCATATAAACCCTTACTATGGAAAAACCTCCTTGGATGGTATGGTTGCTCACTTTCAAAGTGTGCTTTCCATGGGACCCACAATTATATATAATGTGCCTTCACGAACTGGTCAAGACATTCCACCACACGTGATTCAAAACTTAGCTCAAAATACTTGCTTGGCTGGTGTCAAGGAATGTGTGGGAAATGACCGGATCAAAGAGTATACTGATAATAGAATCGTTGTGTGGAGTGGGAACGATGATCAATGCCATGATGCTAGATGGGGTTATGGAGCTACTGGAGTGATATCTGTTGCAAGCAATCTGATTCCTGGGTTAATGCGAGAACTCATGTTTGAGGGCAAAAATCCTACATTGAATTCTAAGCTCTTGCCTTTGATTGACTGGCTTTTCCACATGCCAAATCCCATTGGTTTGAACACGGCTCTTGCTCAACTCAGAGTTGTCAGGCCAGTTTTCAGGCTGCCATTTGTACCTCTTGCTTTAGAGAAAAGAATAGAATTTGCCAATTTGGTGAAGGAAATTGGTCGTCAACATTTTGTTGGAACTGAAGACGTTCAGGTTCTTGATGACAACGACTTTTTCTTGGTTAGTCGATATTAATTTAGGTTGTTAGTTATTATCGAGTTAGGTCACCTTGTAGACTTATTGTATCCTTTTTTCAGTTTTTTTTTTTGTGAAACTTCAAAGACAAAATTATGTATGTTGTTGTGCTTGATTAAGTAAACTTGACTACTAAGATCTTGTTTTTTGTACTGGTTACTTTGTTTGGAAACTGGATCAAGTTTTGTCCGGAATTAAAACTACGTGCATATTGTATTAACCTTGTTTGAAATATGCCAAACACCCATTTTCAAAAACGATCCCACTCGTGCAATTTTAGAAGTGAGACTTTTTCTTAAAACGCTGAGCGGTGGACATCAAACCAATAAAACATTATTACAATGAAGATCAAGTTATTGATTATTTTCCCTCACATGTGTGACAATTTGCTTTCCTTCCCCTTAGTTTTCTATTTTAATGTTGTCACTTTTTTCTTTCTTTTCTTCTTTCTATCCCATAAGAATTATGCAAATTGGAGATTTGTGTCTTGTCCTGTAACGTTGTATTATAGAACTGGTTCATTGTACAAGACAAAACCACAAGCTGCATAAATAATAAAAAAAGAAAAGAAAAGGGAACGCTCTCTATCTTGTGGACGAGACATTGGAAGTTCTTCTTAAATCACATACATTCAAGAAAATATTATAGTATAGAGAGGAGCTTAATTCAGTCTCAGATGACACGCTTCGGAAAGAGGAGAACAAAGAATAAACTAATTACACTATATACCGTGATATTATTTAAAGCACAAACATTCATAGGTCCAGCCACATTCAGACGAAGATTTTATTTTATGATTGCTGGTACATATGTGGTTTTCCATAAGAAATTAAATCAGGCTGAGATGAGGAACACATCAAGCTACAAAAGACCCTTACCATTTTTACATCACTACAACATGTATTAACAGATACTAATTACTAACTAACTATTTACACATGAGACTATTAGAATCTCATTCAATTTTCACCCAACTATTTTATATAATTAACAGGAGTTTTATTTTATTTTAACACTGATTATAGGCAAAGGTCCAATGAATGACTTATTAGATAGTCATGTGTTCCAAGACCCCAAGAACATCAAAGTTCTAATTGGGTCTTCAGCACGGTGGCTCCATTTCCGTCTCTCAAATGGTTGATACACCTGAACTCTACCTTGCTTAGAAGCCTCGCAATCGATTGTCATCGCGCCTGCCTCATCAACCCGATGAAGCTTCTCTCCGACAGGTTTTCTGAACTCATTTGCAGGAGAAGTTTCACCGGAGACATGGATGTGGGGTTTCATCCTATATATACTCTTAATTTGTGTGTGACACAATTAATATGAGAGGCTAAGATATTAGAACTTTAGGAAAGGAAAGTGCGGCTTTATATAGAAAATGTTTGGACAAAGAGGATGCTGTGCCTATGTTAAATAAGATTTGATTCCTAAGGTAATCAACATGTTAAAATTAAAATATGTTTTGAGAATGCCAACTAATTAGATTCCCTACAGTGAAACCAACTTGACAAATATGAAGTGCATATAATAGATGTCTCGTTCTGATCGATGGAAATCATGGAATCTAAATAAAAGCGCCTATATTCCTTTAGATAAGATGCAAAATGTTATTAGACAAATTATCTGTTGCACTGAAAAAAAAAATATAATTGAAAGAGCTTATTATTCCACGCACAAAAAGAAACTAGGCTTGGTGGAAAAGCAAAAAGTTAATTGAGTGAATATATGCTATGTTGGAAAGATATAGCATGTGATACTTCTGCCAACTTACTTTTCCTTTATTTTCTTGGGATTAATCTAAAAGATTAATGGATATGCACTAAAACTATAGTGTAAATCTTTACACTGATATTCAATCACATTTTTTTCAATACAATGGTTATTAAATTATTTGTTTCGTTGTTTAGTTATCTCTGTAAAATAATTTTACATTAACATATCACATTTTCTCTTAAATTTTAAGATTTGCGGTACATATAAGAATCTTGCTTGCTACTTTGCAAATATGTTTTGCATGAAACATGGAAAGAGGAAGCTTACTAAATGTGCTTACACCATTGTAATTTCTCATTTATTTATTGATAATATATTCAAAACACTTCAGAAAAGACATAACAAGCGCATCTGGTGTAGTGGTATCATAGTACCCTCCCACGGTACTGACCAGGGTTCGATTCCCTGGATGCGCAATTTGTTTTTGTAATCTGTTTCATGTTTTTTTTAACTAATTTTCCAATCGTGATTCATGAAGGTTGTAAATTGTAAAATTTTACGAATGCAATTGGTTGAGCTTTTGACATACCCAAACAAACAAAAACAGTAATTATTCCCAATTTATAGTAGACTTGAGAAATGACGATAGAAATAGCATACAAAATAAAAGCTTGAAATATGAAACAACACCCAACAAATCAATGTTACATTTGTTTGAAAGTAATTGGACTTAAAACCCTTAACCATTGTCTTCGATTCGAGTTGCATTTATGAAAAAATGTAGTCGAACGGAGAGACTTTACTAAAGGCAATCAATCATCTGCCAGATTCTCGTTGCGATTATTTATTGACAAAGTTGATAAATACTTCGTACCAAAAACATTATTAAAAAACAACGTTCAACAACAATATATATCCCAAAAAAGGTCTTAATTAGGTATCATGGCAAGGACTTTAGACCAAGCTGGTCTTGCAGTGATATCAGCCACCCAAGCACTAACAAAGGGTTTTGATTCGAACAATTTCTTGCTTTGTGACTTCATCAAGTAATAGAGAGAAGGTAAATGATGCAGATCCACCAAGGTGAAAGAGTCACCTCCCAAGTATTTGGACTCAGACAATCTTTTCTCATACACATCAAGAATACTATCCAACTTGGCTTCATTCTCTTCCACGATTTTTGGATCCAAAGGAATTCCAAACAAAGTCTTAATCCCCAATTCCCAAACAAGTTTTGATGCTACTTGATCGAAGTGATAGCTCTCTACTTCAGACCACACCCCCATTATTGCCAACTTCTTGGAGTCATTGCTTGTTAACTTGGTCCCATTATCAGCATACTCATTGTTGATATATTGCGTTATGGCCCTTGACTCTGCATTTCAATTTGTAATCAGTTCAGCGCTCCTTAGTTTTGAATAAACTTCTTATATGTATCAAATTCTATTCTATGAAGCACTCATGAACACCAAACATTTAGACAATAACACTGACAAGTTGACACCAATTTTTAATGTAAATGTTTTTATTAAAATATAAAATATAAAATGAGGCCTAAGGCTATGGTCTTAGTAGCGGCCTTGCCTTAGTCAGGAAATTATGTGTTAATATCGTGTCAGACTTTAAACGATCTTTGATCTAAAATGTCGGAGCAAATAAATCCACATTTAAATAAATCTTACCAAAGAGCTTTAAATCTCCATCTTCAAAAGCTGGAACTTGACCAAATGGCTGCATCATAAAGATTTAATGAGTTAGATAAATGTGGTTGGAAGAAGAAATAAATTAATTTCAATTCAAAATTAAAGTAAACTAGTAGAATGATATTTTGTGATATTAACCCTTACATTGAGTGATATGAAAGGTTCTTTTTTATGTTCACCATTCCTCAAGTTAATGTTAACAAACTCAAACTCAATCTGTTTTTCATACAGAGTTGCAGTAACCCGCATGGTGGCCGTTGAGAAGGGGCTTCCATGAACTTTAATTGTTGCCATGATTTAGCAGATTAATCAATCACAAGATGAATGTAGTACTATGGTATATTGTTCTTAATTAAGTATGGTAAGTTATAGAATTAAATGATCATAGCTTGATGGTTATATAGTAGATAGATTTGAAAGTGCGTAAGAGGTGACGTGAAAGAAGATTAGTATTAAACAATTGGAAGCTGGTAGCCCCATTCCATAAATGCTGACCAAACAAATTTAAAATACTACATTCACTTGAACCAGGAAATCTCAAAACTCCTATGACGCATAGAAATACATCAGCAAAAATAAAGTGCTCCTACAGTTGGAGAACTAGCACATGTTTGTGGTGGGGTTTAGATAAGTTTTGTGTGGAAAAAATTATTTAATTCCAAAATAAAATAATGCGTGCTTCATTTCAATCAAATTACAATTGTAAGAAATTCTTAAGTTTCAATATTATCAATACAAAGTAAAATAATAGATTTTATACAAAAATATAACATATAATATATTAAAAATAAACATTATATAATGACAATGATAGATTTCATTAAAAATAATTGTGTTAATATGTATAAATTATAAACAATAATATAAATTATGAACAATAATATTTAAGAAATTTTGATTTTGATTAAAATTATTTTGATAGAAATTTTTGGTATAAATATTTTGCAGTGGTTAAAGAAACCAAAAAAAGAAAGTTTTAAATTAAAAGAAATACTTTTTAGACTTTTAATGAGTTGATTGTACAAGTTTCAATGTGATATTACTATATTTGCTTCCTTAACCAGTGGGGCACTGGTTAACATGACCATGTCATATTATTTGGTGATGCGAAATTAAAAAAATTAATTGAAAAATTATTAAAGAAAACAAAATATTATTAAACTAACCAAGAATTACGAAATCATAATTGAGAAAAAAAACTTCAATGAATAATTTCGATTCTACTCTTCTTCCTCCCACATCTTCCTTCTTCTACACACCATTATTTTTACCCAAGTTTAATGATTAAGTTCAACATCTTCTTTTGGCCATATCATTTTTTCCTTCTTTTACACCATTTTTTTGCCCAAATTTGATGCTTTTATTTTTTAGATCTTCTTCCTTCTACGTTATTCTTTTGCGTAGATTTGATGTTTATGTTTTCTAGGTCTTTTTCCACATGCATTTTCTTTCTTTTGTATATTTCCCCCCAAGATATGATGTGATCTGCATGAGTAATAGATGCATGATCGAACACAGGGAAGGCACAACCCATGGCATCATTTGCATATGGTTAACAGTCAAAGTGTCTAGTAAAAGTTCTAAGGCTACACCATCTGGTCGGTGAATGAACTCAACTTGGATCATCCGGTCCTTCAACGTCAATTTCTCTTAACCAAGTGTATTGTCAAGGAGAAAATATCTCTTTGAAGATTCCAAGATATGTCTTTGTTGATTAGGAGAAAAATTGGTGTCTACATGTCAGTGTTACTGTTTAAATGTTTGGTGTTCATGAGTGCTTCATAGAATATAATTTGATACATATATGAAGTTAATTCAAAACTAAGGAGCATTGAACTGATTTACAAATTGAAATGCAGAGTCAAGGGCCATAACACAATATATTAATCATGAGTATGCTGATAAGGGGACCAAGCTAACAAGCAGGGACTCCAAGAAGTTGGCAATAATGGGGGTATGGTCTGAAGTGGAGAGCCACCACTTCGATCAAGTAGCAAGAAAACTTGTTTGGGAATTGGGGATAAAGACTTTATTTGGAATTCCTTTGGATCCAAAAATTGTTGAAGAGAATGAAGCCAAGTTGGATAGTATTCTTGATGTGTATGAGAAAAGATTGTCTGAGTCCAAATACTTGGGAGGTGACTCTTTCACCTTGGTGGATTTGCATCATTTACCGTCTCTTCATTACTTGATTAAGTCACAGAGCAAGAAATTGTTTGAATCAAGACCATATGTTAGTGCATTGGGTGGCTGATAGGGGTGGGAATAGGCTAGGCCGAGTTAGGCTTTGTAAGGCCTGAGCCTGACCTGCCAATTTTTTTGAAGGCCTAAGCCTGATGATGACACCCTGTCATCCTAGTTTTTCTAGGCATTTTTTATGTAATTTTGGGTCATATTTACTGTAATTCTGGGAGCTAGGAGCCACAAAGGAGTAAAAACACAATTGCAAGGAAGTCAGAAATCGGCCACCGATTTTGCTGCTGATTTCAACATCGTTGTCACTGGATTTTTCGGTTATCGATTTATGAAAATCGGTCACCGATTTTGGAGCAACAGGCGCGCGTTTTGACTTATTGAAGAGTGTTCGGTCACCGATTTTGGGGGTCCGGACACCGATTTTTAACAGCCCTATTTAAAGGAAACACGTTTTCAGAACTAGGGTTCACGATTTTTGGAGATCAAAAGGGCGTAGAAACACAGAGACGGCGATCTGGAACACTATTGAAGGAGTTTTAACAAGGTTTATTCATGAATCAATCTTGTAATCATTCTTTTATCCATTTATCCTGTTTAATTGTTATGTGTAACTAAACCCTCCATTGTTGGGGATGAGTAAACCTAGATGATCACTTTTGCCATATGACTTGATTATGATTATTGATGAAACTTATTGAATTGTTTCTCTTATCTCCATGCTTAATGCTTTTATTGATTGATCACCTTTAAATTGATTTACGGTTTATATTGTGAAACAGAAGTGGAATGCATAAACGCTTGAGATAAGAGATCCTTGCCTTTGTAATCTAGGAATAGATGCAAACCCTTGGAACCATTTGAGAATTCTTGATTGTTCATGCTTAATTCTAATCTTTAAAATCACTAAGGAATTAGGTTTTTATTTTAGAATTAAAGGTTCTGTCACTAAGGAATTAGGGCACGAATACTGTAGAGAATTCGGTAACAATTAGATGAGTCAATTCAATTGTGATAATCGAGTTAATAGGTTAAGATAATAATCAGGTGAAACTCATCCCCAACGCTTTTCTCTTATTAAGTTTGAACTAATTTACCTTGTGTAATTTCCATTATTACGATTAAACAAATCTCGTAACCTTTTGTTCAATTAAGTCATAAATTCTATTCAACAGTATACCGCAATCCTCGAGTTCGACACTCGGTCTTACCGTTTTAATTTACTACTTGCACGATTTCGTACACTTGCGAAGATCCGCTATCACCTGACATGCGGTCTGTCATAGGTTTACTTTCTAGGCCTGAGTCTGGCCTTCTTAAAGCCTAGTACGGTCTGCTAGCCTGTTTAAAAGTCTATTTCATATTATCATCTTTAAATAAACAATATGATCTAAGTTTAAATAGACTAGCGAACTAATATATCAATTAGATTAAACTCTCTTTTGATAATGAACATGTGTTTTAGGGGATTTGACTATATATTGTACTATATTTCAATTATAGTTTATAATAATATATTTGAATATGCAAAAAAATAAAAATAATGCATACTAATTGGATAAAATTACTGAAAAAGTTAACAAATTTTTATTTTAATTCAAAGTACAAAATATAATATAATAATAAATAATATTATTCATATTTACTTAAATAGGCCGGCCTAATAGGTCTAAGAGACTTTTTGAATGACCCGACCTTTTAAGCTAAATAGGCTTCTAAAAAAGCCTAGGCTTTCTCTATTTAAGAAAAAAGTCTGGCCTGGCGTAGGCTCCTGTAGGGCGGCCTGACCTATTCCCATCCTTGGTGGCTGATATGTTTGTACCTGATAACAGGGAGGCCACACAACATCCTGATTAATAATTATAATTTTAGATATTACCCTTCTCACCTACTCGAATAATGTTTTGAATTCGACTTGATAGTTAATTCAATGAACTTAGTTCATGAACCTAATAAGCTAAACTTGAATTGAAAAGTAATTTTGTTAAATAAATGAGTTGAAATTGAACTATATATAGTTCGACTCATTTGGTTTTAAGCTAACTCGATTATATATATGCGTGTGTTTGGGCATGCATGCGTCTGTGTGTAGAATTACATGTACTAGTTTTAATGTGATTTTTTGTACTATTGTTTTTGGTTCTTTGTAGTTTTCTATGTGTTTAGTTTTTATATTTATTTACATATTTATGCATGTGTAAACTTTATATGTGTTTATCCTTTAAGCTATATATACTTGTGATAGCTTTTATCATTAGGGTTTTTCTATAATGTATAAATTTGTATACGTTAAGAAGTTTAAAATAGTAAGATTATATTTAAACTTATGCATTTTATATTAAATATATAGGTTTTTAATAAATAATTATTTTTTTCAAAGAAAAGTTGCTACTTTTAGTTCATTTAACATGTGCAATATTGCACATGTTAGACAAACCCTTATTATAATTCAATATTTTCCTTTTTAAAATAAAAATTAAAAGGTCAATAAATTTGTTTTTTTACCTTTTTGATAAATAAAAATACATTTTTGAGTAAATGAGCTGAACCTAATGAGCCAATCAGTTGCTCGTAAAGTTTAAACGAGTTGAACTTGATCTAAAAAAAAAGGTTTGTTTCGTACTCGAGTCAAATTTCGAGCTGAATCATTTCTAATCGAGTCGAGTCAAACTCATACGAGTTTAACTCGACTCATTTCCATCCCTAGTAGAGACAGAGAAGGAACTAGATAATCTATAAGAGAAATTTTTAAATATATCTAAAGATTAATGAATTGGATAGAAATACGATATATCATAGAACATTATGACGAGAGAAAAACATTTGTTCTAAAATATGGTTTTGAAGAAAGTAGGCTATGTGGGATCTGGAGGCGACCTAAAGAGGACAAGTCATTGGTTCTGCTATATGTTGGATATATTTGTCAACGTTTGTGTTTTCAGAGTGCCAATTGTATGTTGCAATTTCAAGAGTTACTTCAAGAAAAGTGTTGAATATTTGATAACAATTGAAGAAGGCGAAGATACTACTATAACTTCAAAATGTGATATATAGAAAAGTATTTCCTAATTTATGATATCTAATAATATTCTTTGTCGTTTTTCACACTTTTTTTCATATTTATTATTAATATGATTTTTTAATACAACTTTTTTTAAGGTTAATACAAATTTTATTTTATTTTTTTGGGTACATAATACAACTTATTTAACATCATATTTTTCCTATGACACGTTATTGTTAGACATTAAAAATGATAAAACCCGTCAGGGACGGATCCATGTTGTCCAACATGTGGACTTGTATCCACACAAAATTTTTAGAATTTTTTTTTTGTAGTGTATAATATATCAATAATTGATGTTTTAACCACATGACTCACACTTATCATAAATTATTTCTCTCTTGGCCCACACTAATCATTTTATATATCAAACTTTTTATTGATAATATAAATATTATCAAGAATTGTATGCGAAATCGAATAGAAGATGACCAATTAAATGATTGTTTAATTATTTATATAGTGAAAGATATTTTTATTGATATTGAAAATAATAAAATCATTCAAAGTTTCCATAAAATAAAAAATTATCTACAAATTTTTATAAATGGTATCCCACTATTCAAACATCCTGGATCCGTCACTAAAACTCATTTATCACACGGGTCGGACATCTAGTTTACTATAAAAATATATTTCACATCATTGGCATTCTATTCTCTTGCACACTATTGGACAGAAAGAAGAGCACGAAGAAATATATAAGAGGTTAAATCACCAATTTGCCAATAAGCAACAACAAAAAAGTGACGTCAATTAGTTTGATTTTTTTTTTTAACAACAAAATTTATTTATTAATAATCAAATCTCTCTTTTTGTGCACAAGACGGAGAAGAACTAGGAGACAGTAACTATAAAAAACAGACATCGTATATAGACTAAACATCCAAAAGAAAATCATAACACCACCAATACAAAGACCACATAAATTGAAGGCTATCATCAGAAATCTAACAACCAAAACCAAAGTAAACACTTAAATCAAAGTCAAACCCTCACACTTTTCTCGCTAGTGACCATATAAACAAAATATAATCAGCTATTCACTAATATTCACCATAACCCCTCCAAAAAAATCAAAATATTTTGCGAGGGTGGTATGACAAGTTCACATATATTCAAACTCAATGTCATGTCTTAGGAACTACTAAAATGATTGAGATTGTTTTGTGATTTTTAAGGATAAAGTCTTCAATGGTTATTTTTTTTCCTCAACATATTTGTATTTAGTCTCAAAATTAAACTTCCAAATTTTTAGTGGTGGTGAATCAGTAGTCCCGTAAATTTTAAGGAAGGATATGATGAGAGGGAGGTCTTCATTTGTAAAGGATAGACAAATAAACTTTCTATGAATTGTAATTTTTTCCGGACACATGCTTAGGTAAACACAGTCTCTTATTCTTTTGAAAAAAAAAATGGTAAGCACTGCTTGTAGTAAAATAAAACAATTGAGTGAAATTAAGATCCTATTTGAAAGGAAAGTTTATGCTCTGAAAGTTGTGTTTGACTGGACCACA
>Ga0099826_10000702_pt1 | contig 17505 bp, 7 predicted proteins | sample Mtrugardesep15_FD_76830 | JGI IMG/M metagenome (GOLD analysis project Ga0099826, IMG submission 76830) | Root nodule microbial communities of legume samples collected from California, USA - M. trunc garden sep15 | ecosystem: Host-associated > Plants > Roots > Nodule | place: USA: California... | reverse complement strand
CGTGTGTAATTTTTTTTTATTTTTTTTTTTTAAAATAAAAAAAATATTTTGTTAATTACAAAATTTAAAAAAAAATTAGTTTTTTTTTATTACAAATGAAAAAAAATTGATTACAATTTTTTTTTTATTACAAAAATTAAGAATAAAAAAATTTATTTATTTTTTTAATTACAAAATAAAAAAATTAGTAAAAAATACAAAAATATTAAAGTGGGCGTCACGTCAGCGTTGACTGGGTCAAAATTGGGCTAGAGGGCCAAAATTGCAACAGAAAGTAAACTTAGGGGGCCTGGAAAGAGTTGTTTTTTTAAGGGACCAAAATCACAACTTTGGGAAACTTAGGAGGCCAAAAGCGTAATTAATCCTAAAGATTTTGACTTGTCTTTATATATAAAAGAAAAATATGGAAATGGACTCTTCTTCATTGCCACGTGTCAACTATTCATCAAATTATTTTGAGTTATCCGCATCAATATGACTATCTTTAATTTTATTTTTTAGGTTTTTATTGTTATAATTTTTGATTCGTACAAAAGGAACTTACTCGTCATCTTCCTCTATTACTGCGAAATCAACGTTCAAAAGTCGACAAAGATTTTGACACATTTGAACCAAAGACTTTCATAAGTTTTGGTATAACCACGTTTTCGATTACATTCTCAATACACGTATTTCTCCATCGCTATTTACCTATTTTCTCAATTTCACCTAGGGTTTGTTCATTTTGAAAGCATGGGTGGACGTGTAGATACGAGGCTTGTCGATGGGACAAATGTTGTCGAATTGAGTGGAAAACTCACGGAGGATGACAAGGTATGATTTACATACCTAGTCATTTTTACTTTTAAGTGTCAATATTTTTTCCTGTAAGATCTATATACATTTTTCTTCTCTTTTTCTCTACCGTTGCATCTATTCATCCTTGAATTAGGTATCAAATTCGTCAGTATTTGTATTTTTGAAGTTAACTTGATTGAGTACAATTTTTTTGTATGCTACATGGTGAGGAAGAAGAACTTTAATTCCTGGCTATTTTTCATAGCATTGTATATGTGGATTTTAACATAATTATAACTTTACAACGAGTTTCTTCGAAACAGATCACAACCATAGTTTTACAACAAGTATGTCTAACACTTTAAATATGTCAGTAATAATTAAAAGTTTATGTTAGTCAACATATGCTTACCTTGTGTTGTGTTTTAGGCCTCCGTTCAAGCTAGGTATATGACTTTTTAGACTACGACCTTAGATATACAAGCCAAGACTTGGAGGTATGAAGTATAATCTACCTGAGATTGAGGATGAAGTTAGCGCCTTTTGTGAAATTGAAAGCCGATGTGAAGAATAGAATGATCATTTTTCTATAGTTTGATTCTCTTACTTATGAAGTTTTCAGCCAAGGTAGAATTCATTAAATGTCAACCATTGATCTAAATCTACATATTTATTTATTTGATACTAATACATTTGACTTTTACCCAACAAATATCACCAGGAACAAAGATTTGGTATCCAAATCTTAAATAGAAGGGTGAAGTAAAAACACTTTGGTAGGCCTAACCTAAAAACGCAATGGGACAAAGGTGATAAATTGCATGTGCTATGTTTGGTTCCTAGCTTGAAATCGTTACTCCCCATCAAATACCAAGTAAGTGACTAGACTTTAATAATTTCAAACATTTTTTTATAGGAAGATCAAAATTATCTACACAAATTCGATAAATGTCTTCAGCCAAAATAAAATGATTTGAGGCTTAGGTTGTCTAGACAAAAGAAATGATCGGTTTATGTCAAAAAAAATTATCGACCAATTTTGTTGGACAACCTTGACGAGACACTAATTTTGAAAATGTACGTGGTCTTTTAATCCTGATTTGGTGAAATTGACAATTGTTTGGTAGCAATAAAGAAAGAAGGGTCTTGAGTATCTTCTATTTGATTCGTGATCCATATTTTAATCTTTTACGTTGTATTACAACGAATTCATATTTGTCAATATTTTGTATTGTTCTTGGCTTCTTGCAGATGCATCATTGATGTTAGCTTAGGTATATTACATATTTAAATTATTTTGATATATTGAATGTGACAACAAGGTTTTTGTTCTCTTCTAGTAGCGTCTACAATGTTTTTTCTCTTTAGTTGCAATTAAGAGTTGTCATGTTAGAAGCTTTTACACACTGGTTATTGGAGGTTTGCAACAAGTGTGTGAGAAGAAAGAGACGAAGAGAAAAGAGAAAATAGAGTGAATGAATATGTAAAGGGTGGAGTCCATTTGAGTTATTAACTTAGTTTACCATTGGAGTAAAACTTAGGATAACTCTAACCGGTTATGATGACCACTAAAATAGCGCAAGAACACGATTTTAATTTGGGAAATTTTTGTTTATCCATCAACAAAAGGTGGGTAACATTATCCGAATTGACCCAATCAAAACTATTATTAATATAAAACGAATAAGTAATTTTAATTGGTGTCAACTCAACATGAGTTGTGTTATTCATCTTTTATTGATGGATGATGACGTTATCACCTTTTAATTTTAGCATTAGAGATTCTCAGTTTTTTAGATTTAGATTCCCTAAAACAATTGCTTACATTTCCTGCATTTAGGCATAAGTTTGTTAAGTGAGATAAAATGTTAAGTTGCAAAGTGTATTTATGATATGTTGTAAAGACAAAAATACCCTTTTTTCTGCCTGAATCCATAAAATGTATAAAATTATATCAGTTATGGTGCGTGGACAAAACATATATCGTTTTTTTCTGCCTGAATCCATAAAAAGTATAAAATTATAAAACATACCCTTTTTTCTGCCTGAATCCATAAAAAGTATAAAATTATATCAGTTAGGGTGTGTTTGATAGGCTAAACAGTGAGTACTGGACAAAACAACACAAGACATAATAACACAATACAAGACAAAACAACACGTGACAAACTTTTATGGTATTGAATAATTTTTGGTCTTGTACAATTTTTTATGTACGAACTACTAGTACGTGAAACAAAAAGTTGAGTTGAAGTTTAGTGAGAGACGAGAATAGTTGTTTTTGTACTGTCCCTTGCCTTCAGTTTGTCATGTCTCATAAACAGATTTACAAATCAAACACCGTGCAACCGAAGCTGGCATGTCATGTCTTTCATTTTTTTAGAAAATCAAACACCCTTAGAGAATCCAAATCCAAACTTTTTGTAAATCAAATTGTCATCCTTCAAAATAGAAATCCTTTATTTAGATGTAGATCCACATTTTCTATTTATTTTTACAAACCTTACATTATTTTGAATATCCAAGTTGGCCTAAAACTTGACACTTTTAAATACTTAGATTGAGTCACCACTAAATTGTTGAATATTACTCATTAGTCGATTTTAGTGTCTAAAATAAGTAATATCAATTAATAAAAATAAATAAATTCTTGATATTTTTGTCACATCATACAAAACTATAAGTTTCTTGAAATAAACCTTCTATCTTTTCACTTCATTATTAATTCACTTTAGAGAAACCAAATCCTAAAATATTCAGTTCTATTGAGATTTGATTTTTGACAGACGAATGTCAATATATTAGTTGTAATATTTGTGTTTTCTCTTTTATCAGAGTCGAAACTACAATCGTTTAACTCCCTTTTAATATAACTAAAACTAATTGAACTGTTATCTCAAATATTACAACATTATGAAGTTTTAACACCATTATATTACTATTAATGTTGTGTCTCAAGAAGCTAGACTCACACTACTCGACGAATCATTATTAGAAACTCAACTGAGAAAACTATCTACATATAATATCTGACACGTCTCAAGAAAACTATCCATATGTAGTATCTGACACGCCTCAAATGAATATTCAAAAAATAAAAGGAGTTGGTAAATGATGAGGTTGAGAAAGGGTGGGCCGGGGCATGAATTACCAAACCTAAACCTAACCTAACCCAAGTTTTTTTTTTGAGAGAACTAACACCTAACCAAGTTTTAAAATGTGGATAATGCGATGCCGTTTTAGATTAATCCATATTTACTTTCCTTTTTCTGACCTTGAAATACAAGCTACCCCTTTTTTTTCAAAACCCTAATTCCCTTTTCCCATTCAAATCACCGATCTCGATCAATTCATCAGATCCACTTCGCTGCTTCCTCAGGTATGCCATCTTCCAAATCCTGTCATCTCATCATCAATTTGTTTCAATTTTCTGATTGTTTAATTTCATAATTCACACACACACACACACCAGAATTTTCTTAAATTCAATTTCCACTTTCAAATTCATATTGAAAAATTGCATCTTTGATTTATCTGTTTTTTCATGGATCGTTATGGAATCTGATGATGTAATTCATGCTGAAATTCTGTGCCTTTTCGTGGTTAAAATGGGGGAATCCTAAACATTGTATAATTAGGTAGATGGTTTATTAATTGATATATCAAAAACTTAGTTATTTTAAATATTAATTGGATTTGTTATACACTGAATCTGTTATAGTGATGCTTTTTTTTTGCCCCTTTCTTATAATTGATCATTGGTTTTTGGAGGCATATGGTGAAATTGTAATGTCCTGGTATTTTATTGCAGCACATGAATATTATTTGAATGGAAAAGTGCTGTGTGTTTTCATTAACGTTATGTAGGTGAGATTATAGTTGTGTTTAATTGTATATATAAGTTTGCTGGGTCATATGATTTTGCAGGAATTATGTCTTTTGTTCGGAATTTTCCAGCTGAAGATCGTAATTTAATCGGCGGTTATCGGTCCACCTATGATGGAAACAACACTGATAAGAAAAGAAGCCGAAACCATTATAATCAGAGGAATTATAACAACTACTATGACAATCAGGCCAACCTTGGCTACCATGGTGGCAACTTCTACCAATGCAATGCTGACTATGCTAATTATGCCAATGTTGCCTCATCATCTCTGAAGAAGAGAAAATATTCAGCTCCTGTTCGTGGAGAAAGCCAGAAGTTCACTCTTCCAGCCACAGTCTATGACAATATCCCGTCATCCCGCAATTTTCAAGCTCATCCTGCAAGAACCATTGCTTATAACTCTACCTTAGCTAGCCTGAAACCTGATTTCTCTATATTTGATGATGATAAGCCTATCTTTATGTCAAGGGATGATATTGATAGAAACTCTCCATCAAGAAAAGATGGTATTGATGTGCTTCATGAAACACACTTGCGGTATTCTTATTGTGCCTTCCTTCAGAATCTCGGAACAAGGCTTGAGATGTAAGATTCACATTGCTAGTCACATGGATATAGTCTTTTTAGGAGAATTCAACTAGTTATATTCTTATATGTTTGTGTTTTGTGGGTTAGTTTCATTTATTGTTAAGCTAAAATTGTATCATGTTTGTTTGCAGGCCTCAAACTACCATTGGGACATCCATGGTTCTGTGCCACCGTTTTTTTGTTCGGCGATCGCATGCTTGCCATGACAGATTTGTGAGTTTTTTAAATGTGCCCTAGTTCTAAATTCATGCTTTACTTTTCTTACGAAATGTTTCTGTTAGAACTACAACATGCATGCAATTTGTTCTACTACTAGAAAATTCAAAGAAAATTTGTTGCTCATATCTATGAGAAGGTGTTAGTGCTATGTATTTTATTTCAATTAACTTAAGAACGGTCTGCTGTGTTTTTATTAATTTTGATCTCTGCTGCAGTTGATAGCTACTGCTGCTCTTTTTCTTGCTGGGAAGTCTGAAGAATCTCCATGCCCTTTGAATAGCGTATTGAGAACATCCAGTGAACTCTTACACAAACAAGATTTTGCTTTCTTATCCTACTGGTTTCCTGTTGTGAGTATACTTCAAACTACCCAAAATTCTTTCCTCTTTTGTACTATGCTTGTTATGTTTATGAAATTACCCCATGACTATGTATGCTGAATCACCGTAAAGTTCAAGATGGGTACAATTATTGAATATAATGTCAGTTCAAATAAATCAGCATTTCACTTGGATTGATCCATAATTCTTATACCTCTATTATCGTCAAACTTTGGTTGTCATTTTCATTTATATTGACTTGATTTGTGTTTTCCACAGGATTGGTTTGAACAGTATCGTGAACGGGTGCTTGAGGCTGAACAGTTGATACTCACCACTCTAAATTTTGAACTCGGTGTACAACATCCATATGCACCTCTTACATCTGTTCTGAACAAATTAGGTCTTTCAAAGACCGTTTTGGTGAATATGGCATTGAACTTGGTCAGTGAAGGGTAAGTTTTCTTATTTTAATTCTTACAACTTTATGATTGCAGCAGTGATGTTTGTTTATACCATTTATCTCGAGGGTAAAACTAGTTCCACTCAAATGAAACTTGTATGTGATGTTCTGAGCTGGTGATGGTGCCTCTTCAGGTATCCCTTTTATTGGTTCTGACTAGCCAGTTATCTAACGAGTGACTTGAATGAAAAAACCTAGTCTAGGAAACAGAACATGGGGCATTGAGTGATAAATCTCGAGAAATTATCATGTCTTGAGGTGTGGAGATCTTGTCGATGAGGAAGATCCCTTGGCGGCCCTCCAAAATTTTGGTCCAAAATAATGTTGATTCACAGTATTTTTCAATAGCCCAACTTCTCTGTGTAGTTATTTGTCATGGGATATTGATTGTTTTGGCATGCATATAATTGCAGGATCTTCACAAGATTATCATGCTGGCTTGTATGATATTCTTAGCTGGCGGATTGATATGCTGTTCTTGGAAAGTTTTGTTTTACATGTGAAGTTGAATTGCTGATGTTAATGGATTGCTTTACCATGAATATAACCCTATTTTTCTTTGGGCTAAACCAAGAGCCCTATACCCTCAACACATATTTCCTGTTAAATCCTCATTGTGTTGTTGTTTGTGCTGATTACGATTGGCCAAACAGGGCTGGCGATAATCTTTAGTGACCTGGATGACAAGAAGATGATAAATAATTTGTTTCAAAAGCCAACCAAAAATAAGCTAACAGTATGAATTTCAAATATGGTTCCGGTCTATGGTTCTCCTAAACGAGTTTTAGTTATTCGTAACTCATAACTCATTAATCAAAACCACTCCTTTCCACCAGAGTCAATTTATGTTGTGAAGCAGAGTTGTCAATTGCGGATCACTGAAAGTAGCAGTTTGTTCAAATTCCTCTATGCTACAGTGCTATCTTGCCGCTATTTGACAATGCTTTGTGCTAAATAATAGTGTGTTGCGGGGCAATTGAGATTTGTTCAAATTCTGCCACACTACAGCACTACTATTTGACAACAATAGTATGAAGGAAAATGGGTTTTTATTCTGCTTCTGGGATGGTTTTTATATAAAAATAAAAATAGACCCTCTGCTGCCTGATGGCTGTGTTTGTGTTTTTTTTTAAAAAAAAATTGAAGGAAACTTTCTACTTCGGTCTATAAATTGATTTGATGGAAAAAATTGTTCCTGTGCAAAAAACTGGTTTAGTGTTGAACAACTTGACCTTTATTTTTTTCCCTTTCAAATGGTCCTGTCAATGCCATCTCTTACACTTTCCACCTGTTCAAATAGTTGTTTCTTTGTTATTTACATACTTGATTTACTTTCATTGGAAAAAACAATTGAAGTATTTTGAATTCTGTTTTAACTTTTAATATTACTAGGGACTCATTCTTGATAGTTGGATATTGTTGTCCATGTTTTTGATAATCATCTGTTTGAATCGAAGTCTTAGCCAAAATTATGAATGATGTTGAAAATCTGAAATGCCATTAGGTTAAATATAGGTATTTTGCATTTGAAGTAGATGTCTGAAAGATTAGATGCTTGGCACTATCAATCAATGATTTGTGTCTTGGTAGTTTCCTGTGATTGTGTGATGATCTTATCCTTAATGTTATGCTTTGTAGTCTTCCTCTTATATTTGAAATTTGTTCAAATTGTTTTATGAACACAATTGTGCTTCTATTTTAAAAAAAAAATCTGGTTTTGTCAATATCGTTATTTCTTTGTTTTGGATCAATTAATGTATGCACTATTATTTTATTTTTTTTACAGAAAAAATCATTTTATAGGAAGAAAAAAAAAACCAGGAAATGCATTTGTTATTGATTTTATGCCATTGTGTCCATAAATGTTGTAGCTGGTTTATATTATTCACATTATCTTCCACAATATATTTTGTCAGTCTTGTAAATTCAAGCCTTAACTTGGAAACGGCTCACATTTTCCTTTCATCTCCTCATCATTTGGCATTTAGCGGTTGACTTGTATTATACTTCAAATGAGTCCGCATCAACATGAAATATCAATACTGGTGGTACCACACTGTTATGAATCTGTATTGAGGGTCTACTAAGTTGAATAGTTATGTATAAAAAATGAGTTTGCTTCCTTATGAGTTCAAATACTCAAAATGTACTTAAAGGTCTTCTTTGTTGGATGGATTGTGAACTGTGGCCTTCTTTACTCTCTTATTCTGGGTTTGGCAATGTAGATTGTAACATGATTATATTGCTTGAGAGTAGTTTTGCACAGGTGCTACTATGTTGTGAATTGATGCCCTTCGTATCTCTACCCTTCTCTTCAATTGGATTTATTGATAACAATTTGAACCTTCAATGAACTCACTGGAAATTGTAATGTATTGTAATTGTAATGTACTCCATAATTTTCATGTGCTTTAGTATTGAATGATAAGGAGGATGGAAAAAGAGAAATTTTTTGTTTGCTGTTCTGTTTAATCACTTTCCACCTCAGAAAGGGCGGTCTGTATCTTAGATGGATGCAACATGTGGTTTTTAGTGCAGTTTGTACCTCCCCTGATTTCAGGTCAGGAGGTTTTCTTGTGGCGGTGTTCTGTTGCCACAAAACGGATCTCTCTACTGTTGAACCTAATAAAAGTGGTAGGGGAATATGGGGAAGTTTTTAGATCATTCTAAAACTGAACTTGAAAAATTGTCCTTGTGTCTTTCATATATCATTAATGCCAACATTTGAGTAAAAATTCTCACTATAAGTTTGTACTTCGTAATCAAGTCATCTAGAGGGTTTTTGCTTCAGTATTTTCCTTTTGGGCATAGACAGTTCAATTTCTCCTATTCCCACACAGTGGTTTGAGTTATTCTGTAGTTTGTGGAATAAGTTGCATTCATTATAAGTATCCCAATGTATGTACATGGTAGCAAGGCTCTCCAAGACAAAACCTTGACAAGAGGTGGCATTGGCCTTAGCTTCGAAAATTCATTTGTTTGGAATGAGCAGCCCTCAATGCATGCTTTCTTATATTTTCATTGCATAAGTTTCTGGAGTTTAGAGCCTCCCACAGCAGAGTTGGGTCTGGAAGTCTGATAAGTCCTCTAAATGTGTGTAAGATAGTGCTAATAGTTTGGTACTCTTATCAACAATCCTACACAGATTCTTGGCATAGTATTCTTCCTGAGTTGCTGCTATTATAGTTGGTAAGGAACATGGTATGAATGTTGAATACAATTCACAATTTTTAGTTTATATTACTGTTCATTATGATAGCTGACATGATCAGCCATGGTTGCAACATATGCTTTAGTTGTTCGAGAATCTTCTTTTTGTGTTGCCTCGAATGGTTAGTTTGTGTACTTATGTATGTATCATTGTCTCTGTTTGTGTTTAGCAATGTTAGCGGTATTGATGTTTTTCCTTGCTGAAGCTGAAATTTCTTTTGCAGGCTTCGTAGCTCTCTTTGGCTTCAATTTAAACCTCATCAAATTGCCGCTGGAGCTGCATACCTTGCTGCCAAGTTTTTGAACATGGACCTTGCTGCGTATAAGAATATCTGGCAAGAGTTTCAGGCAACTCCATCTGTTCTTCAAGGTACACCACACTCCTTCCCTTGTTATAATTATGAAGTAGCAGAGTTTGATTTACTATGCGATTTTGAAATCGTTGGTTAAGTAGCAATAGATAAACGAATTGTAGTTTGGTAAGATTTATGAATAACATATTTTATTAGGTCAAAATCTTGCACAGGAAAAATACCAGCTATCAGTTGAACAATTTGTTTTTCGAATAAAAAAGGGATCTTTATTTGAGGTCAATCCTCTGATATTATTTGATTATATCTTATAATAAAGTGTCTGTTTTACTTATCCATTTGAAACTTAGAAATTGGTCTTAGTTTGAAGTTATGCCATAGCTTTGGCCTCTTGTATCACCTTGTCAGAGAATTGTCTTGAAAATTTGTGACTGAACTTCAGTATTTTGGATATGCTGTTATTAGTTACTGATATCAATTATCACATTGATGCAGATGTCTCTCAGCAATTAATGGAGCTCTTTTAGAAGATTGAAGAAATGCTGTATACCATGATTTCAGTATAGAGTAGATTTTAAATACTTAACATACTTGAGAAGTAGAATTACAGGTCATTAGTGTTGTTTCTGGTGTTTGGATCCTACCCGTGCATGCACATAAAATAGTTTGAAACTTGGAATATGCGATTATTTGGTTTGGATGTTAAGATTATTTTGTTGTTTGTCTTGGCGTCATTGGAAATAAGAGTTAATTTTTTATGTTTGTCTTGGCATCGTTGGAAATAATTTGAAGCTTCAGACATGCGATTATTGGAATGGTAAATGGTTCGTTGAAACTAAGGAGTGCCCTGTACGACGCATCTTATTAGTATTAATTAATCCCTTTGGAGCCGAATTTATAATAAGATAATTAGATTCACACATACATCATTTTGGACTTGGCACCCCTTACCTTAAACAAGTTGGATAATTAGTTTCTCCATTGGGAATTTGGGATATTTTAAAAACAAAAGTTATTGTTTTTCAAATGTTACACAAGATGTATTCAGTTTTATATAATATTTAGGCAAATTTAAATGTGGTCTTTTAAAGTCAACACATTTTTTGGATTTTACCTTAGATTTTTCTTGAATTATTTTTTCAAGTCTCTAAACGTGTACCTTGAGGCCTGTTTTTTTAACTTGTGTTCAACTCTTGAAAAATATGTTTGATGTTGACGTAGCAAGGTGAAGTTAGTAATTTTTTAATTAATGCATAATTTTAATAAAAAAGTAAAAAGCACCACCCATTTGGGCTTTGGCCTCTTTTTGTACACAAAAAAACAAAAGCACCACCCATCTTTATCTTCACTAAACTCAAAACTCTAAAACTTTTGAAATCAATCTTCACCTTACTTTTCATCAAATTTTTTAGGTTCTTCCAACCCATTAACCTCAAAATTCACAACACGCTCTATTTCATTTTTTAAATAGAATTTAACGGAAGTTCAAAAAGAAGACTAGCATGTGCACGTTTTGATAATTAAAAGGACCCAATACGGAGAGGAAAAATTTAAAAGATCAATCCAGTAGACTTAATTTGACCTAGTATTTTTTTTTACCAATAATAATAGGGAGTATACACTCAACCAAACTTTAAGATTACTATTGTGTTCATCATTAGGTATAACCAAACTTACTACATGAGCATAAACCCCCAACTACATAAAGAAAAGGGACTTTGGATCTCTGCGTACATCAATTGAGTTTTTTATTAGTATTTCGTTTATGATTTTGGTAAAATAGAGTTAGATACTTATATTTTTTTAACTATTTGATTCTGATTTGATTACTGATCGGTGTGTATGAAAAAACATCTTTTGGTACAGAACACTAAAATCTCGTGGCCGTGATGATGGACAAGTTTACTTTGCATTATTTTATTTTAAAAAATTGACTATCACGTTGTAAAAGCAATGGTTTTGACTTCTTTTTAGCTAGTGATATTTCAATTTTGACCATTACTTACATATAAAAAAGTGAAGTAGTGCGACATAAAACAATCCTAGAAAACAATGAACATTGCAAAGAGGAGGAGCCGACAACAAAATGAATTGCATATAAAAGATAAAAAAGAGAGTTAATCTAACTCTAAAAGTTTCAATAACAATAATTTTAAAATTCTAAGACTGTGTTAGGCTTATGATTAGTGTTTTAATCCACTCTGTCGACCTAAGTACTCATCATGTCACCAAATTAAGGAATAATATGGCCACTCACAATAATTACAAAAATTGTTTGTTAACGACAATTTATTAATGGACTTAATTTGGAAATTAATGGACTTAATTAATAACCATTTATTGACAATATATATTGTATAAACTTTCCTTCAATTAATAACCATTTTTTGACAATATATATTGTAAAAACTTTCCGTCAAAAAATATATTGAATAAACAAGCATTGACACACATATCTAATCCTATTTTACTATATTTAGAGGTCCATGTGGTTGAACTCGAAATCTCAAATAGTTAATAAGATTCAATTGAAGGTAAAATGAGAGGATCAAAATTTGATCTCTGTTTTAAACAACCTTTACCATATGTTACTTATCTTATGACCAAACCCTAAATTATGAAGATCATTCTTCAAAAAATAGATGGTCAAGATAAAAATAAAAGAATTAATATCGGCAGTATAATATAGTACAACTATAAAATACTATTGAACATTTGTGTCAATTTTTTTAGTAATATTTCTAAAATCAATACTTTTCCTTTTTTATTTTTTGTTAAAAAGTATTTTTTATGATGACAATATTTTTCCTTTCTCTTACACAGGTGTTATACTACTACCAAAAAAAGAGAGATATATTGACCCTAATCATGTTCTTTCCTTTATTTTTAATACTAATAATAATTTTCCTTATTTTATTAGACCAATACTTTTGCAATTAGTGCATTAAAAAAAATACTTTTCCAATTAGTGTTCCTTTCCGGCATAAAAACCTACGAACTAATAAGACATAAAAAAGAACACCACAAATAAAAACACAAAATTATCAATACAATATGTAGCACTCCCACCATTTGTCTCTATAATTCATATTTTTGGACATATGCATCATTCATCATGATGTAGATACGAGACCAATGGCAAGAAAACAATACTACTATCAAAGAAATAAAATATCTTTTTTAAGGGAAAGAGATAAAAGGTATATTATTACATACCAATATGAAACTATTATTCAATGTTTTTTTGCTAAGAAATATTTTTTTCAAGCAATAAATTCCTTTTTTTCCTTTAAAAAAAATTCCTATTTATTTGGTCAAATAAATTCCATTTACGAGACGAGGACAAAGAGATGATGATGAAATATTTAGTTCAGGATAATCATATGATAACTATTACATTAACCAAAGTACCAACCTTGTTGTGCGTGCCCCTTTGTCCAATAATCTCTTATTTCATTTCACATTTTCATTCATCATTCATTCTCCCGTTTTTATTGCATCATCATGGATCCCACACCTACCGCGCAACGTCGTCTCAAAGCCATCAACGCCCACCTCATCACCGCCGTCGACGATAACTCTTCCGATGATCTTCAATCTAATCCCACCGCCGGCGAGTTCTTCTCCGGTACTCCCTCTCTCTGAAATCGTGAAAATGAATTAGGTGGATCATCATGAAACCGTGATACTTGTATGATGTGGATATGCGTTTTCTGTTAATCAATTCAATATGCGTTTGTTTGTTTGATTTGATGCTGTCTAAAGTTTATTTCTTTTGTCATGGGTCAACCAAATACTAGTTTAATGGATTTTCCAAATTCTTAAGAGGGTCATTGTTTAACATACTTTGTCTCACTTTTTACGTGTAATAAATAGTAGAGTACTATCCAAAGTATGGGATATGCGTTTTGTTGTCATAAATAACTCAGGAATGTTGCATATACCTCATTCCTAATTGCCACTTCATTATCTTGGGGGCTTATTAAAAAAAATTATTAGTACTTATGCTTGATTAATATGGACTTTTTTTATTGTATTAATATTTAATACAGAAGTACTCACATTACATGATTTATAAACTGTCAGAACACAGGCTGGGTGATCTAGGATCCAGATCAATCACCTAACTAATTTTGTTAGTTAATTAACTGTGATAATTTCCTATGAAATTTGAATATTAGTTATGGTACAGTGCTCATTAGTTTTTTAATTTGAGGAAATAAGTTTAGAAATGCAAAATTGGCCTAATTCTTGACATTGAAACAAATCCAGAACCAGTAAGGTGTTTGGTTTATTTAACCCAAAACAAACGATGGATTTCAAAACCAGCGAGAACCGGTAAACAACTGGTCAAATTGATGTTTTTTGCATTTTAGGAAATATCTCTTTTCGTGAAATAAAGGTCCAATGATAAGTTATAAAGATTCATATAGATAAATTTTATTATTTAAGTTTTATTATCGTTTTTTGCCTTACAAAAACATAGAATAGAATAGACCATTTTATATCAATTTCCAATTTATTTTTTCTTAATTTTTAAATTATTTCATGTTGATTTATTATACTTAGTATTATATCATATAATATTAAAAGTATGTTCACCTATCACTTATTTCACCATAGTTCAACCAGGTGAAACCATTAAACTGTGAACCAATGCGTTGCTGGATCAATGCATGGTCGAATTTTAAAACAATTGTATGTTGTTCTTGTTACGCAAAGGATTATATATGTAATGCTGACATTTGTTGAACCTTTCTCACGACTGATGAAGTTATGTTGTTCACAAATGGACTTTACGACTATTGTTATTAATACATTACATTCTTGCAATTACTTTCTTCGTCATTCATATTGATATCTTTAAGTTTTGACCTTTACTTCTGAGCAGAGCAAGGGTATAGTGTTGTACTCCCAGAGAAACTGCAGACAGGAAAGTGGAATGTGTATAGGTATACCTATTTCAATGTTCCTTATCTCAATTGTTATACATATTTCTAGGGCCACATGTGTAATACTACTTAATTCCTTTTGGCAGATCCGTACGCTCTCCTCTGAAGCTGATGAACCGGTTCCCTGATCATCCTGAAGTTGGTACACTGCATGATAATTTTGTGTGAGCATTACTCCTTTTTCTCTTCAAAACTTAATTTAAACTTCATGAGGTTAATGTCTAATCTTAATAAGCATCACTTCACTAAGAAATTATATTTCATGCTTTAGAAATTGATGTGGATTTTGTTGAACTATGTAATAATAGGCGCGCAGTTGACACTTTTCGGGATTACAAATATTTGGGAACCCGTGTTCGCGTCGATGGAACGGTTGGGGAGTAAGCAGCTCTAATAAGCATCCAGTTCCACCTTTTTTTATTTATTTATTTGACATCCTTCTCATCATTTCCCCTTTTTCCTGCACTCCTAAGGTACAAATGGATGACATATGGAGAAGCAGGTACTGCTCGGACGGCAATAGGTTCTGGTTTGATTCATTATGGAATCCCAAAGGTGAATGCTAGATCACAGTTACATGGTTGACTATTATTGATTATCATTTTATTTTTACACGGCATCATTGATTTAACCATTAATTTATATGTGCCTTTCTAGGGTGCTGGCATTGGGTTGTATTTTATTAACAGACCTGAGTGGCTCATTGTTGATCATGCTTGCTCTGCATATTCATTCATGTCAGTGCCTTTATATGACACTCTTGGTATGTTGCCTATAGTCTATGAGAGAACTTTTTTTCTTTCATATTTATGTTGGCCGAATTTTAAGAATTAACAGCAAGAAATTGCTTGCTCTGTAGGTCCTGATGCTGTCAAATATATTGTTAACCATGCTCTTGTGCAAGTTATATTCTGTGTCTCTCAAACATTAAATTCAGTAAGTACATATGAGATTCAAGTTAAACTTAATATTGTATATATTCTCTCTGTTACCTTCAAATTGAATCTATAGAATCATTCACCTCCTTTTTGGTGACTTAGTGTGAGCTTGATGCATTCCCCAATTCGATTACTATACAATGAGTCTTAGGTTTAAGATTTCATGGTTTATGGACAAGGTTTATAGATACTAGGATATGTATCCCTTCTGAACCTAAATTCAGGACACATGTTCTTTATTGCACAATCAACCAATTCAGATTATGAAGATGACACGAAATTACTGATACAATGAGCCAGTGAAGAAACTGATAAATTTTTTAGCATTGTATTCAGTTTATGCTATAGAACACACTGCTTGACATTACGTCAGCCACTTCTCAAAAGAAGTTGCTCAGAAAAAAATGATGATTATAACCATAGAAGGATTACTTCCAACGTGAGTGTATAACCATATGTCAAGATATGCAAAGTTGATACTTGAGTGACAGACGAAGATAATTGGATGGGGAATATAACTGGAACAGGTAGGTGAATAATATCAATAATAAATATATTAATTAGGTAGACTATTAAATTATGAAGTTAGTCACTGAGAGGGAAAGTTGTGACAGAGATCCTAGACTATAAATAATTGAAATGCCCTAGTTGACATGTTTGGTTTTGGAAATTGGAGCGGGAGAACACCAGGTCTCTCGATTCTGGAATACATGCACTGTTACCGTTCTTTTAGATCAATAAACACCATTTCTTGTCTCTCGAATACATGCACTATCACCGTTCTTTTAACTCAATAAACACTATTTCTTTTATAATCCTATCTTGTTCCTATCAATCAAGCAGGACATTTTATCTAAGCCATATAAGTTTTTGGTCTTGACTTTTACTTTGGCCCAATTGAATGTAATAAGTATTATATTCAAAAGAAATTAGTTACCTGTTTCAACAAATAATTAAATGTTTATAATTTATGTCTACTATAAAATTGTGAGTGAAGCGAGCAAACTCTTCAGTCCATCTAGCTGAATGGAGGGAACAATATTCTTCTAGAACGTACCCCATTACTGGTATGAAAATGATGTCATTTTGACTTTAAATCATAATAAGATTTAGCTGTTTAACTTTTGTAGACCGATCAGGATTGCTAAATAAAATATTGTCTTTTCAGTAACCGTCCTCACTAGTCAACAGTCACTATTATCTGTAGAGTGGGAACTTAAGAATTTTGATTGGTAGCCCCTATTCGCCTTAGCATTTAAGTTCTGGTGATTAAAGTTTGGTGTTTCGGTTAAAAGCCTATAAGTAAATATTTTATATAAGGATTCATTATCATATCATACAACCATGCTAAATAAGCCTATAAGTAAACATTTTATATAAGGATTCATTATCATATTATACAACAATGCTAAATAATAGAGCGATAACATTTTATGTTTGGGATAAAAGAGTTTTTATTATCTATATTGTGATCAGCATCAACTAATTGGCTATCCTCTAGTGAAATACAGATAAAATGCTCTCATGCTTCTATCCTTTTTTCACTAGTGTATCATATATAATTCTCAATCTTCTTTTGCAAACTTTATGGATCATGTCACCTTCCTTGCAGTTGCTGAGCTACTTGTCTGAAATTCCAACTGTGCGTCTTATTGTGGTATGTGTGGATTCATGGCTTATGTTTGCAATTAAATATTCTTTCACAAAGCAGGTCCATAATGCTTTTTTGTTTGTATTCAGGTAGTTGGAGGTATAGATGATCAAATTCCATCACTTCCATCATCAGATGGAGTTCAAATTATTTCATATACAAAGCTTTTTAGTCAGGTAATCTAATT
>Ga0099826_10000700_pt1 | contig 17526 bp, 7 predicted proteins | sample Mtrugardesep15_FD_76830 | JGI IMG/M metagenome (GOLD analysis project Ga0099826, IMG submission 76830) | Root nodule microbial communities of legume samples collected from California, USA - M. trunc garden sep15 | ecosystem: Host-associated > Plants > Roots > Nodule | place: USA: California... | reverse complement strand
TGATAGGATGGACTGGGTAAACAAAATTACTGGAGCTATCACCTCGCTTTTTAATTTTCAGTTTCTTCAACAGGTTATCTACTCAACTTTTTTGAAACATAAATTCTTGCCATTATGTCCACATTTGATGTCATGTCAACATTTTCCCGTTTGTAATTTTTGCAGCCACATTATGGTAAATTGCATTCAGAAAATAAAAACTCAGCGACTGGTTCTTCTTTGACAAGTCAACAAGAGGATAGTAATAAATCTTTGATGGACAATGCATTTTCCGAAGAAGCGGGTAGTGTCTCTAATATTTTAAGGGGAGTTCCTGGGAATGATAAATGTGCTGAGTGCAGTGCTCCTGAACCAGACTGGGCATCTTTAAACCTTGGTATACTGTTGTGTATTGAATGCTCCGGAGTGCATCGCAATCTTGGAGTTCATATCTCAAAGGTGCATTCTTTCAGACAAATGCAAACCATTTCTCTATTTGTGTTTATCATGTAGAAATGGTACTTTTTATTGACTGGATTGAAATTTGTTTTCATTTTTAACATTGAAGCATCCATGGGTTGAGATTTAAAATTTTAGTTCTCAGTTTTATTGTTCTAGGATACTTATTTATACAGTACATATTGCTTACTGAATTTTCCAATTCTTTATTTCTTGGGTAAAGGGCTTTCACTTTAAGAATCTTGTTAGTTTTCACTTTTAGTAAATAATATGCACTTTTGTTTGTATTTTATAGTTGAATTGAATCATTTTTCTTAAATAATGTGATTTCTCACTTAGTACTTGTGATCAATATCCATTTCCTAAGGTCATTAAATTTTGTCTGCCAACTGCAGGTGAGATCTATAACATTAGATGTGAAGGTCTGGGAACCTACCATTTTGGAGTTATTCAATAATTTAGGTAATACTTATTGTAATTCTATCTGGGAGGGCTTGCTTCTACATCATGATGAAAGGTATTCTTTTGGCTCTCTTTAAGGCAATGTACAGTATGTACTTTATCTCTTGAGTTATTTCACTTATCCAGTAGTCGAGCTTGTAATCCTTTATTTTCGGGAACAATTATTTGCAGAGTAGGGGAATCAGACGTGCCTTCGAAACCATGCTCCACAGATCCCTCCCAATTTAAAGAAAAGTACATCCATGCGAAGGTAAGCATTTTCAGTTCAATTTCACTTTTCTGTAGGGAAGTTTTCATGGTTTACTGCAATTGGGAAGATTGATTATTGGTAATTATATTGTATTTTAGATATGTCACAATAAGACATGAGTGAGATAGTGTAATTGTATTTTTTAACTTGTCCTTTAAATAAGGATTTTTTTTGCATTGTTTAATGATTCTTCTGGCCACTGAGGAATATTTTTTTCTTAAAGACTTAAATGCACTTTTGGTCCCCCTTTTTTCGTTATAAAAAAAATGAAGTTTTGCTCCCCTCATTAAAAAACCTGTTTTTGGTCCCCCAGTTTAACTTTTTTTTCTTTCTGAATTTTGGTCACTGGTCTCATTCTTGGGTAATTTTTTATGATGTGGCCTATTCATTTATGACGTGACAACGCTTATTAGGCATATTTTCCCGACATTTATTATGCATAGTTTTGCCGACATGGATAATGATGGATATAGTTATCATTTATCAACTATCAATTTTGAAGTTGTATGGTTTGGCCTTTCTTTGGAATTGAATAGCATTTTGTGGATTTGACTTTAACATTTTGGACATAATTACTGGTTTTCATTACTAATAGAATTAGCCATAGGACATTTGACAGTGTTGCTTTTATGGAGAGATTTTGTACCTGGATCACTGCTCTTAGGGAAAATAGAATTAGATTGGCAACCTATATAATCTAATTTATACTTTTGGTCTTGATTTTATTGCTCTCTCTCTTTCTCTCGTATATTTTGTCTATTCTAATCATATGCCAGTTTTACATCTTGACATTATGCTTCCTGAGCTGTGTTATCTGATTATGAAGCCTCTGTTTTCTTCACCATTCTACTAAGGTTGATATTGTTGTAACTCGTGTTTTCTTGATCAGTATGTAGAGAAATCACTAGTCATCCGGGAAGAGGATATACCCGAAAATCCTTCAGTTTTCACAAAAATCTGGCAAGCAGTTCAGGCTATAAATGTACGAGAAGTGTATCGCCTTATTGTAACATCAACTTCAAATCCGATAAACACGAAATATGACGATGTGATTCCCCATGCTGATACTGAAGGACCTCAGCATGATCCTGAAGCCTGTTTGAGGATTAAAGAGGCTAATGAAACAGAAAGTTGTTTCCGTGGTTGGTCTATATTACATCTGGCATGTCATTCTGATAGTAAACTAATGGTTGAGTTGTTGCTCCAATTTGGTGCTGATATAAACATGTGTGACTATCATGGAAGGACTCCATTGCACCACTGCATTTCTAGTGGGAAAAATCCATTGGCTAAGTTTTTACTAAGAAGGTAATGATTTATTTTAAGCCAGTTTTTTTTACCAAGTTCTTTTGGTTCAGTAAGCAATCATACATTCTTCCTCTCTATCCTGCTCGTTTTTTTTTTCCTGTTAAAAAAAGGTGTTGGGAAGAATTTAGACAACGATGTCTGAACAGCATTTAAAGCATTCTCAATTACATTAAAATATTAAAACCGTTGGAGACAGCCATAACACCGCAAAAAAGCTGGAAGTACAACTTTAGCCCGCTGAAATCCAAGGCAGGAATTGTCGACGAAGATGCTGGCAACCAAATGCAGTAGATAAGCATATAAAGCACATAAGTCAAGCACCCTATCACACTCATGAGTTCATTTTCTTTAAGACACGAGTTCATTTATCATTTTGCCCCAATAAATGTCAATGAGCATCGTGCCGCCTTTAAGCTTTTACGAAGAAAGAGAAGGATCTGATATCTGTGTATATTAATTTACATCTGAACAAAATAACCAGTGCAGAAAAATCTTGCATTCCCTTGAAAAATCTTAATTCATAATTATCTCAAAAATACCATTCATTTTCCTTGGTAAAGCCTTACTAATTATACTGTCTATCAGTTCCTCAGACAACTTCTTATCAATGCACAGCCAGCTAAGGTTTTCTAAATATTGTGAATTATTTTGCGTCATGTTATCTCTTTCTACATTGTTTTATGCGTGAGAGACACACTTGTATTGCAGCGTGTATCTCTGTCTAATACATACTACCAATTGAAGCATAAACTAACATGCCAATTTACCAGGGGTGCAAAACCGTCTGTTAAAGATGCTGCTGGACATACTGTGCTTGAAAGAGCCATGGAGATGGGAGCAATAACTGACGAAGAGCTATTTATCTTGCTTGTTGAAAACCAGTAAGGTGGAACCGGTATACATATTATACTAGTATTTAGAACTGTGCAAAGGACAGGGAGATTTACTATTGATTGCAAGAGTTTATAGCATGCCTCTTAAAAATGAAAGATTAAGGTCTGTTTCTACCGTCACACATGGTTGCTGTGCACGTGAGCTACACTTGTATTAAACAAAATTTTAGAAAGAAATATTTGAATGAAGTGCAGAATTTGTATTGCCAAACATTTGAATGAGTTTATTATAGTGTTATTACGGATATTGTGGATAAGTTGTTGTTCAACAATATAAAGTTTGATGTATTGACTCTTAATTGGATCATGCCCAATTCACCAAAAGGTACTTCATTGACTTTTGAATTTATCTGAATCCATATTTCTTTGTGTAAGAACCCAAGTTGTTATATTATATCTTATGCACCAGCAGAGTTTTCACATCGACAACAAAACTCGTATTTAAGTCCTTGTGGTATATGAGTTGGATCCTTACCAACTAAACAAATTTATGTTGGAAAATATTCTAATAAAACAATTTCATAAGATGTCTGGGTTTGGGAGAACGTTTTATCTGGTACATACTCTACTAATGATGCATATAAGTAACTATTGGATCGTTCTAGTTTACATCGTAATCATATTGGTTGGAGTTGAATTTGGCGGCTAAAGGTTCCTACTAGTGTTCAATTCTTCCTTTGTCCTTATGCATTATCATGTTCGAACTACCTTTGAGGACACTAATTAGCTTCATACTCATGGTTTAGCCATAAGTGTTTCCTGGAAGCCTCCCTTTGGGTTGGTATCTCTAATTGTGGATTGTAGTGTTTAAACCAAGTATGCCAGGTTTTGACGATATCATAAGGGATCACAGGGTTTCATTTTTGTGTGGCTTATGTGGTAGTATTGACCACTGTTGTATTATCCATGAGATTCTTGCTTTGTATCATAGTATGAATTTATGTCGGTCTACTGGTCATCGTCATGTTTGCTATTCAAGTGTCCTCAATGTGTTTTATTTGGTCCGGGATCCCTTGAATGTTTTTCATAGATTTGACAACTTGATTAATTTGATTAAGAAATTATTGAGTCAGGATTGATCCCACTAAGTTGTTTCATAACATAGCCTCTAGGAAGGCAATGTCGTTGCTGATTGTTTGGCTAGATTGAGTGTTATGATTTGTGAGAGTTTGGTGATTTTAGATCCCTTATGGGTTTGTCTTTTGTGTTGCTTGTTGATGTTTTAGACCTTTTTTTTTATATGAAAAGTTTATATGAGTTGGGTTCTGGAGGCTCATCAGGGTTAAGACAGACTTAAGGTTCAATGAGCGTTAATAAAGGTACTTACAGATCATCCATCAAAGAGGTTCTCACATCGACAACGAGAGTTGAACTTATGACCTTGCGGACAATCAACTTTTTACGAACCAATCAAATCTTCATTGGCTAGGCGTTTCTTTTGTCATGTTCCTTTTTTCTTCTTTTTCTTTTTTCTTTGTTCCCACATGTTACAAAAACAATCAAGTTTCTAATAAGTAATTTTACATTAATTTATATTTTTGATACTAGTATAATGATATTTTTTGTTGATCACTTTCAAATATATTTTATATCTACTTTATGTCCCAAATATATCTTTTTACTCAACATATGTATGAGATACTTCTCATTGTGTTTCTATATAAATGTCCTTTTAAAGTTGTTTTTCACAAGTATGAAATAGCTTTTCATTAACAAGCCGATTTCAAATATTTTTTGTTGGCCACTCGTTTTTCTCTCAAATAAGAATGCTTATGCAGTAGCAATGCCTAATAGGTTAAAGTTATCCCCCATTGTAGAATAAGGTCTAACACATCACAAAAGTGAAAGAAAAACTATGTAAAACTTGTCATCTTATCCATTGTCTATTTCTAACACGAGAGATTTACTGGACAAGTGATATAGACATGTAATATGTAAGGTATTTTCAAAGTCTGCATCACATGCCATACAGATATATAATGTCACAAGGCACACTCTTCTAATATGCAATATTGACCTAACTAGTAAATAGTCTATGCAAGAATGCCAATGGAAAAATTGAACTATTTGTGGAACATGTAATTTCCAAATTGTTGTTTATTAGCATGCAATGTTTATCTGATTCCACATGCGACGGCCGTGTCATAAAAATTGAGGCTTGAGGCACAATTTTTTTAGGCTAAAGATTAAGGGCATAGAGGTCGTCTTTTTTTGTTTGTGATGGCTGGGATTTAAACTATGGACCTTGCATATATTATGCATTATCTATATCAATTGAATTAAACTCACGAGGACAATAAAAGAAAAATGAATAAAAAGAATGCGGAAATAAATTATCACAATTTTTAGAAAATATATCTTTTGAACTTGTATAATATACATTATTTCTTTACAAACACAATGAGTTAAGAAAAAGTTTCCACCGAAAAATGAAGATAAGAAAACTTGTTTAAAAAAAAAAGGAATAAAATCTACACGTGAAGCCATAAAAGAATATTATAAAAATGTATGTATGTGGGAGTGTTATCAGATTACTTATTTTATAGGTAAGATGTTCTTTGCTGAGCATTTGATTATTGAAAAATGTATCCACTTGTTTGACATTGGTACGCAGAGCAGAGAGACCCGTGACTAATTATGAACTTAATAATTTGTAGCATGCTTTGGAGACAAGTATCTGCCCTTAAAATTAGAGGTTGTTTATTTTTTTTTCGACAGCCGATTTATTAATGACTGATATTGTGTTGATCCTGCTTACCACATAGTCCTCAGTTATTTGCTGAGGAGATTAAATTTGAATACCCAACAATCGATACTTTGTAATCCAATTATTATTATTATTATTATTTTCAATTAAATTCGGCATAATCTTTTACTAAAAGGATTGAGCCGAAATACAGGAAAAAAAACCTTTTTTTATTACATAATATTAGGTGATTTAAGTTCATGGAGTTTAACCGAGTCATAATAGACTTTAAAATTTAAAGAATGTTTATCGATGTATTTATCAATCATCTATCAAAGATATTGTTTTCTTCTTTTTTGTTGGACCATATGCAATGTTAATTCAACTTAGACATTTGAAGTTATAAATTAACAAATTCAACCAATTTAACTAAGACAAGTACGATTAAAGGACCAAAACATGACAACAAATAGTTATATAATCATAGTAAAACCAATAAATAAGATAAAAAAAACTAAGATGAATGTGGTAATGGGTACGTAACGTTTACATGTATGATGCATTTTTTTTCTTATTAAAAAAAGATATGTGTATGTACCTACGTTAATATAAGTTTTAGGTTAAATTACATACTTAGTCTTTTATCTTCCTCAAGAAAAAAAATACTTAGTTTTTTATCTTATTTATTGGTTTCACTTTGATTATATAACTATTTGTTGTCATGTTTTGGTCTTTTAATTATACTTGTCTTAGTTAAATTGGTTGAATTTGTTAATTTATAACTTCAAATGTCTTGGTTGAATTAGCATTGCATATGGTCCAACAAAAAAGAAGAAAACATATCTTTGGTAGATGATTGATAAATACATCTATAAACGTTCTTTAAATTTTAAAGTCTATTATGACTATGTTAAGCCCCACGAACTTAAATCACCTAACATTATATAATAAAAAATAGTTTTTTTTCCTGTATTTCGGCTCAATCTTTTTAGTAAAAGATTATGCCGAGTTTAATTGAAACTAATAGAACTATTAATAATAATAATAATAATAATAATAATAATAATAATAATAATAATAATAATAATAATAATAATAATGAACCATGCAACATAGGTATATCCACTAAAAACGATTGTCCAAGTTCTTCTTAGATATTAATCATTGTCAAATATTATGAGGTCTATATTAGAAGTGATAAAATATGAAAATATGTTTATAAGTGATGGATAGAGTTGAATTAGATTTAACTAAAATTTTAAGATGATGTCATAATTTATTCAAATTTTATTGTACGACATGCTATCTAAACACTTGGTTCACACTATACATGTCTAATTTTATTTTATTTTGCACAAGCTATATATGTCTAATATTAAACGAGATAAGGTCTAAAAAATGTATAAATGGTGGGTAATTTCACATTATAAGTAGGTTTTATAAACGTTTAGTTAAATCAATCTAAATTCCAATATATAGCCAATGAATGCTTATATAAAATGGTTTAAAAAAGATTGGCCTACAGCACCGACACCTCCATTTTCAAAAGTAAAGGAAAGAGAGTTTCTATAAAATAATGATTGAGTTTTTTTTCGTTATTTATTTGCTATGCAAGATCATGCCAAAATTGCAATTAGGATTGTCATATATATAGAATTCTACAAAAAGACAAATTGTATGAATTTTTACTTTTGAAGATTGACTATTGCAAATAATTTTATAGTTTTTCTTTTGTTTTTTACAAATTTTTTCCGCTATAGATATTTCTTTCAATAAAATTCAAACATTGATTTAGATATTTCATAATCGGATTTAAATATTGATTTAACACATAGGAAAATAAACTTTGTTGAATCCGATTATGAAATATTCAAATCAATGTTTGAATCTTATTGATTCCGATTATGAGTTGGTTAGTGGTTACTTAACTTTGTTGTTAGCCTAATATACCAACAACTCAAATATACAAAATTTATGCTACCACTTTTTCTCCCAAAGAAATTAATTATTGAAAAAACTTCTTAATCATGGTAGTAAATATATAGTAATATACACATTATCAAAAATGAACCATCTTGCACGATACTTATAGAATCTCTACCTTCACGTGTACCTAAACTTGAATCACTCATTCAAATAAGGTTAGCCAGAGAACCCTAGCTACATTACGTGACAGATATCTAAAATATTAAAAAATAAGCTTTGAGTTTCCACTTCATTTCTCACAGACACTACTGTTTCCTACATGAAACTTCACAAAAGGTTCTGCTATTAGTCCTACCAACAGATATATGATTTAGTTCATAATTTATATTATTTCTTAAGATAGAAGAACAACAACTTGTTGGTTAAAAAGACAATAGGACAATTTAGCCAAATACATATTATGTAGGGCATTAGCTCCTGTGCCTCCACGTTTACAATAATCACAAAACTTGTCCTATATGGAACATATACATGGGATCTGTCATAAAATAGCCAAAATATTTAACATAATTAACACTGTAGACTCACGGCAGAAAAACATATTCAATGACATAAACATATTTTCATTATTAGATTGAGAATAAATAAGAGAGATTAGAAGCCATTCAATTTCAAATCAAGTGTCTAAATAGTTAGGGAAAACTTTAGCTGAAACTTCATATTTCATATAACCTGACCATAAGACTGATAATAGGATATCTCTTCATCTAAAAGCATTTTCATTTTTCATAAAGGCAACATACCAAGAAGCAAAGAAAAAAATACTTATTGTTTTCATTCAATGCAAAAGTAGCTATGGCAAAGTCTTGTGATTTGCAAATCAAAATTAATGGTCAACAGATATTCCTTTTGAAAGAGGTATGCATTAGTCTTCTTCAATGATTCTTTGTAGTATAATATAGAGTTATTATTATGTACATGATCTTATGTGTGAGTTGATTCTAGCTAGTTCATTTATTTTGCAGAAGATTATATCAAAATACTGTGGAAAGGTGAAGAAAATCTTGAATCATCAAAAGAGAAGATGTCATGTGAAGGAGATGGGAATTAGGATCAATGATTTCCCTGGAGGCTCAGATGGGTTTGAGCTAGTTTCAAGGTTTTGTTACAACAATGGCAAAATATCAATTACTACAGACAATGTGTCTCTTCTTCATTGCTGTGCAATTTATCTTGGAATGACTGAGGAAGTCTTCAACAACAATCTTTTGCAACAAACAGAAACTTTTCTCAAGGGAATCCATTACTGGAAATGGAATGACATACTTGTAAGTCTAATGAGTTGCCAAATGTTTTATGAATATGCAGATTGCTATGGTCTCTTGGAGAAGATCATTAGTGCACTGTTAATAAAGATTGTCCAAAATTCAGATACAAACCTCAACATTTCCTTCACCTCTTTATCGACATCGTCTCCATCATCGTCATCAACACCGTCTTCACCAGAAAGCAATTCTGCCAAGAGATTCTCTTCTTCAACACAAACTACACCAGAAAAAATCAAGTCAACTCTGCCAAGCAAGGCATGGTGGTTTGAGGATTTGGCGACTTTGCCTCCGAAGATAATTGAGAAACTATTTCAGTGTATTCAATCATACAAATCTGATAGCAACAACTTAATCTTTACAAGATTTCTGTTGCAATATCTGAAAACAGCTACTCAAACAAGAGCTGTTGATTGCAGAAGCAGCAGCGAATATGCCGCTCTTGCAGATACAGCTGCTTATGGAGTCATATTTGTTGGTAAGAAAAACTTCACTTGCAGAGGACTTTTTTGGGTATTAAGGATTGTTTCTAGGTTTGGTTTGAGTAAAGGTTGCAGAACTGAACTGGAAAAATTGATTGGTGGGATGCTTGAACAGGCTACACTGGATGACCTTTTGGTCTCTGGACATGATATGGGGATTTATTATGATGTTAACTTGGTGATAAGATTGGTTAGACAATTTGTTGATACCAATGGCTCTGATGGAATGTCTTTGCAGAAAATGAAAAGGGTTGGTAGGTTAATTGACAAGTATTTGAGAGAGATATCACCTGATCAGAACCTCAAGATCTCTAAATTTCTTGGAGTTGCAGAATGTTTGCCTGACTCAGCAAGGGATTGCTTTGATGGGGTCTACAGAGCCATTGATATCTATCTTGAGGTGAATTTCACATGCCCTTTTTCCATTGATTTTCATATGCATCATATTCTAAAAAATCATAAGAAATCGAAAAGAGCAGATGCATAAATAACTTATTTTCCCATTCCTAGTGAACTCTTGCCTTTCTGAAATCTGCATTTTTTTTGTAATAAGGTATATTCTTTTTAAGTTTTCCAATACTTGTGTCATATATTTTGGACTGAAGCCATTACTGTGAACAAATACTTGCGGTTCATAAGTGCCATTGATATTAAATATTGAACTTGACAGCATTTTCCAATTACTAAAGCATAGTAGTACAATTTTGTTGTCTTTCACAGCATCATATTTAACTACTACATACGATAACATAACGCAAGGTTTTCTAATTTCCTGAACTAATTTTGCAGTCTCATCCAAATGTCCCATTTGAGGAAAGATCAAGATTGTGCAAATGTCTCAACTATGGTAAACTCAGCTTTGGAGCTAGTAAAGATCTGGCCAAGAACCCCAGAATACCCCCAGGGGTTGCAATGCAGGCGCTTATTTCTCAACAAACTAAAATTCCAACGAGCAACTTTGTAACAGAGAGTCCAAGAAAAAGCCGTTGCCAAATAGTTTTGTACAATGAAGCCAGCATAGACAGCTTGTCCCAAGAGAAAAAACACATGAAACTAAACCTGGAGGTGTTGAAATATAAGGCAGTAGAACTGGAGAAATTTGAAGAAATGAACGGTCAGATTTCAAATATGTTCAGCCGCAATGTTTTGCTCAATCATGTTCGTGCCAGAGGTTTGCCAAGATATTGTTGAATATGTTCCTCTTGTGGACCTGACTAACTGTCTATTATTATCTGTTATACATTGGTATTTCTTGTATTGTAAAAAAGCTGTAATTTCATTGAGTTTATATTTTGCCTAAAATTTCACCTTGATAGAAGGAATGGTATAGAAAATATTCCATCATTGTAAGTCTCGAACTTCTTTCTTACATGACAAATATTATTGGATAAAATACAAAAAATACGGTATCTTAGGATAAAAAAGTTTTGAACCACTGTACCATTGTGCCTTTTCTTTATAAATTTATTTGCAATTAGTGATATGCCAGCGGGCATGAGTTATACATGGTACTTCAGGTCAAGAACTAGGAACAAGACATAAAAGAGAGCAGCAGCACATGTTACTTTTTTTGTGTGAATAAAAAGCAGATGTTACTTAAAGCACACATTGACACATTTGACAGTACTTTGGAGAATGTATTTAGAGCTGGGATGAGTCATAATTGTGTTCCTTGTTTGCATCCTAAAATTGATCATTAGGCTTTAATTGGAATGGCAGAAGGGGAAAAAAATAATGAATACTATGGAAAGGACAAAGAAGGGAAAGAAGAGATTGAGAAATTATTACTTCTCATGTTTGGTACTTGTAGTATCAGAAAATAAAATAAACAAGATAGAAAAGAAAAAAAGAAAAAAATTCCTTCGTTGGTTCATAAAATAAAATAGTAAGCTCAGTGAAACTTCAAACCCTTAAAGTCTATCTTTTGCTGCTTGCTAACGTTCTACCAAACATGGGACCAACTTTGTCCTTCCAATGCTTTCCTTCCATTCCTAGAAAGACATTACCAAACAAAGCCTCAATAAAACAATAGGCACGTAACAGACTAGAAGAAACAATGCAATGATGACTGCCTAAAAAGAATTATTGGTTTTATTTTAGGAGTAGACAAAATAATGATTGAGAAAGGCATTTCCTAATCAACCAAAGTAAAATTTCTGTACAAACTACTCGTGATATTAAGCACCAGAATTTCTAAGGAATGGGTCACAAAAGTAGTGGAGACACTGAAAAGTTACAGATATCAAGTACATAATCAAAATCTGAATAGAGAAGGATGTGAGGGCAAATAGAATATAGCAATCAAGCATAAATGCTAGATGCTTTCCCTAAATCAAGGTTGGCAAAATTAGGTTCTCTTTTTGATAAAAGCCGCATCTAAGATGGACTCTTGTGATATAGGAGTACAAATCCTCTCACCAGTTCCACTCCAGTAGGTTTTTTTGTGCGGCTGGATCTTGCCCAATAATTACACTTTGAATGCTCCTTTCCTTAGCCTGAGATAATATCCTCAGCCAGTGCTATTATCCCACTGTACAGGATCAATAATATGGTCAATCTTTCTGGAAAGCAGTTATGTATCACACACTGACATTCCTCTGCAAACATGCTTCACGAATCAACAAAAACTCCACCCTACAAGTTCAACAAAAAGACAAAACTAAGTTCAATAAAAAGACAAGACTCCATTTGGTTTAAGAAAAACTTTTTATTTTATTTTTTCTTTTAATTAAAAAATGTCACTATGCTTTCGTTCTGTTTTGAGATTTCAAGATATTTATGCAGGAAACAACGAAAAATGCTGTCTAAAAACCAAGATCTCCACATGAGTATAATTTTCTTACATCTTTCACTACGATCCTGTCTGAAAAACTCAATCTTGGCAATAACCATTCCAACAAATAGAATGAGGAGTTCTGACAGTTGCTTGTAACAGAATGATCATCTGAAAAGGGAAATATGCTGGAATCATGCCTGATAGCTAAAAGCAATTTTCAATTGGTAATTAGTACTAGTAGGAGTGAAGTTCAAACCTGAAGAACGAATAAGTATTCTGTGTGTAACAAAAGACTGTGACAGTTGAAAGGACCAACATCAAATTAGAACCTTAATATAGTAAAAAAAATGCAGTGTGAATATTAGAAAAGTACAAAACAAAACAGCATTGGAAACGGGCTGTTGCCCACCTTTTTTCTATCTGAAGAAAAATAGAAGAGCCATAGCAAGTTCATAAGTTAGATTTTAGAACACAGCCACTTTTTAAGAGACATATTCAACCAAAATTAGAGATTCTTTCTGTAAACAACTGCTGTACATCTCCAAATAGTTACACATTACGTACTTGAGATGTACGATACGAGTAAAAAATCTCTTATTTAATGATTTTCATATTGCAGATATAATTAAATTATAATGGTAACAGAAGTCTTATTGAACACCCAAGTCCTATTAGAATTGATCTAAAGCCGTATCTACTATACAAATAAAGATAACTATGTGTAATGTTTCGTGATAACATTTTGCCAAAACATGTTCCTAAAGGCCTTCAATTTACAATGCATGTTTTTCTGCAAATTAATAATAGGCATTAGCTTAAATTTAAATATTAGAGAAAATTTTCAGATCATTACTTTCACTTTCTCCGCTTCTCTAACCTCTTCTCCAATCTCTACTACCATTACTGCCTAATGTCCATCCACTTTCTATAAATATTTTTATTAATATTCAGATATAATACCATTTTTGGACCTTCGCCAAACAAATTCAGATTTTATGAGAGTTGGTCTTTGAATTACAAATATTGTTTGTCATGTACCACATGTTACCAGAGTAATAGTGACAAAATCTTTACCTGCCAGACAGAAGGCATGTACTCGCGATACTGCAAATGTTGGCTGTTTCTTGTTACATTTCTTGAACTTCTTTCTTCCCAATTATTTTTCATGAAACTTCTGTAATAGGGTATTGCCATACGCAAAGTCAGGAAGTATATTAATATTAGGATTATAACAGAAAATAATATCTTAATCTGTCGAAAAGTTCCCAAATGGCGAAACAAAAATAATTAATAATTGCAAATGCAAAAGACCTGAACAATCACTACTAAACCATGAATACCAATCAGGATTCACTAAACTCTCTACACTCTCAAGATAGAAATAAGGACACAGACACACAAAGGTGTTATTGTGTTAGAGATAGAAAGGTATAGAGGAAAGTTGACACTGAAAAGGTAAGAAGCTAATATCACTGAAAAGGTAAGAAGCTAACATCACTCCAAGTCTAAGTCCATGGCTCTGTGCCTGCTTTTATTCTTGAGGAAAGAATATATAGTAGTGTGATTGTAAATTAATTTCCCCTTGGGTCATCCTCTTAACGTACATCAATTTATCAACTAAAATGAATCCCCTGTTACAACCTCTGAAATAAGAAATCTTCCTCAAATTGCAATTTGGAAGAAGGTTTTATCAAACATGCACCAAATAAAAATATTGAACTTTTTCTTCGTACAAGATCACGGGTAGGATTCAAAAGCTTCCGAGGTTTCTCCATTATCTGGATAATGAAGGTGTAACATGTTTAAATTTTCATAACCACTATAGAACTCACCCTTTGACCTCAATTGAAGCTGTGGAACTTTTATTCCAAAAAATCACCGACTTTGTAGCTATAACCAGCATTGGATGCACCTGAATAAGTTTTTTAATATCCTGAACTACCGCTTCTGACACACTTTGAAGAAAAAGTGTTTTCCTGCAACACATAACACCTGAAAGTTAAAATCAACATACATAAGGACCAACATTACAGATGGATGCCATTATTAAGAGAACCTCCTCTAGTCTACGTTTTCATTCTTCCATAAAAAAGCGAAAAAGAAACAAATCAATCAATTGAGAATTCTGAATAGAAATTGGCCCTTTTAGAATTACACAAGAGGTAAAAAGAGACATGCCATCTTCTAGAAAGTATCAATATGAGTATCACTTACCTGCTGTTTTCTTTTAGAGACAACAACATAGATGCACGATCCATCCAATGAAAAGCTCCAATACTGAAAAATACAGTTTGATCAGTCAAAAGTTTACTTATTAGCTATTATATCAGATCATTTTCTAAGCAGCAGTGTTCAAAGAAACAGCTGGATAAAGTCATATTGTAGGCTATAAAGAACACAAAATTGTCATATATTCTACTTTTTTGAGATGGGGTTCTTTCAAATCGTTGTGGTTCTGGCATGAATCTGAGTTTTTTTTTATATTTTTGGTAAAAAGAAATAATCACACCTGAACTTTTGCAAATTAGAAACACAACCAAAAAACAAGACCAGATTCATTACACAAAATCATATCAAATTATTGTTTTTTTATATTGGGTCTTACTCATCCTTACAAAACCGATTTGCTATCAAATTATGGTTTTAGTCGTTCTCAACTAACGTAAAATTGCTAACTTTACTCAATCGATTCTCCAACATAGTAAGCTGTAAATAAAATGCTTTATTCAAGAAACCAACCTGTCAATCATGAGCAAGTGAACACTAACCCCGTGAACTTCTTTCTCCTTATCCAAGCGCCAATTTAATGTCTGTTCCATAACAAAAGGAATAAGATACATAGACATGAATTTAAAATTGTTAGATCAACTAGTGTGTATTATGTTCCTTCTAAAGCACACATTAATTTCATCAAAAAATTGTACTTAGACTTTCCTTGTTTGGATAAGCAACTTAATTAAGCACTTGTGCACAAGCTATTTCTATAGTACAAAAAGATTCAAGGCAGAGAGTACCTTGAGAGTCTGAAGAAATTGAAAACTGTCGGAACAACGAACATACAAAAATCGAGACATGCACAAATCATATAACTTTTTATCATAATCTCCACCAACTTCTCCTGTTCCATCAGAGAAAAAAAATCAATAAATAACCACATAACAAAACACAGTAATAAACACTAACCCAGATCAACTATACAAAAATAAGGGAAAATCATTACCATAAGGTTCCATAATCCGATGAATAAGCAATTGAGAAAACCGCTGGATATCAAATCTGGAATCAAGATCAATAAACAGAACCAAATGATTAAAACCACCGTAGTTTATCCCCTCCCAGTCTTTGGGAAGAATGCAAGTGATTGCAGTTTGAATGAGGATTTGAGTTTTGGCGGATGGTGAAGGACCGACGAGTTCGAGGACGTTGCCGACGCGGAGAGGAACTCTGTGAAGCGGCTTAGGGAGGATGAAAGGTCGGACTCTCCATACTCTTTTCAGCATCTCGCCGCCGCTTTCGTCTCCGGCAATCCAGTTTCGGAGTTGTGGTCTCTCGTGATGATTCATTTCTCGGTTTCCGATTCTCTTTCTTCCCGCGCAATTTCGATTAACCTAGGAGAAGAATTTGAAATTTGAAATCAGGGTTAACTTCTCTTTCCTTCACGTCTATTAATAACACATTGGTCTCATTAATCATCTAGAATTAACCACAAACCACAATTTTAAATGTTATTAACCAAAATTTCAAGTTTATATATGAAATGAAAGACCAAATTATCATAATGAATATATGTACATTTCAAAAGTTTAATTTTTATCATATTCAATAACACATTTATAACATCATTGGATAAATGTGTAAAATATACTAATTAAATCAATTACATAAAAATTAAGGTAAAATTGTGTTGAAGATAAAAGATCAAACACTTTATTGAGATTTATTGAGATATAGTGTGAATTATAAATAAAGGTCTTGTTGATAAGTGTCTTTAAGACATTGTTTATGGAACCCACGTAAAAAAAATTATGTCTTAAAAATACAATTCAAGTATTTGTTAAAGTCAAAATCCTATAATTTTCAATGCAAAAGTTGTTAGTTTTAGATGTTTAAACAGCCTTTAGGGCACTTGTTAGCTTTTTCCTTTCACAAATAGAAGTCTTTTTAATGTTATAATAATATTTAAATTTTGTCTTTCTTATTTTTTGAGATGCACAATGTTTTAACTAAATATTTTAATCGGTGTTTATTTTTGTACTTATATTTTGAGCAATTAACTTTTTAGTACAAAGCATATTTTTGTAGTTGAGAGGACTCTTATATTTCTAATTATTTTAGTACATGATTTTGTCAAAAAAAATTATATTTTAATACATGATAAAAACAATTAGATCCATAAAGTTGTTATTTTAGCATCATGTGTCTTGGTCAACTCTATTAATATACCTCTGTTTTGAAATGAATGTTGTTTAAGATTTTTAAACACATATTAAGAAATACAATAATTAAAAGAAAGAGAATAGTCATTTTACCAAATTATCCTCATCAAATATTGGTATCTTTTCTTTTGTCATAAATGTAAAAGAAATGGAAATGCTAACAAGTGTCATAAGGATACTTGATAAAAAACTTAAAGTAGTAACTTTTTCTTGAAAATTGCGCATTCAACTTATTGAAACAGTAAAAAGCAATTTTTTCTACATGAAATTTCACAATTATTTCTATTTTTGATTCATTAACCATTGCCGTAAGGCATTTCTTAATAAGACCCTAAATGTAAAAGTAATGTTTTGGAAGTAGTGTATATAGGAGCACACTTCAAATTCAAATGAAATAGGAGTAGTTAATATTGCATAGGAAATAAAAAGTGAGATTCATTTTATTTTTTATTTTTTAGGGAACATTCATTTTAAAACTTAAAAAGTATAGTTAATGAATTATGATTTCTATTTTCTTAGAAAAGTTATGACCTCTTATTGTTAC
>Ga0099826_10000698_pt1 | contig 17553 bp, 14 predicted proteins | sample Mtrugardesep15_FD_76830 | JGI IMG/M metagenome (GOLD analysis project Ga0099826, IMG submission 76830) | Root nodule microbial communities of legume samples collected from California, USA - M. trunc garden sep15 | ecosystem: Host-associated > Plants > Roots > Nodule | place: USA: California... | reverse complement strand
CATGCAGTGACAGCAAGGCATGGGGGCTACCCAAAAGAAAAGAAAAGCAAGGATGGAAAAGACAGGATTCGAATTTTTGAACACAGAAACCAATTGTGTTGTGACACCCTAACCACCCATCATGTTTGAAAAACCGAGACACAAACCAATTGCATTTACTATGGTTTGACTCAATTCATTGATGGTCATCAATACAATACAATAATGCATTTTTTGGCGATAGTTTAATGTAGCTATTACTTTGTACATCCATTTATAATTGGTTATTGGTAAGTATACTATATGGTATTGCATTTATATTTGGAATGTATTTGTTTGAGTAAGATAGATATTATATGATGTGGGAATCTTACAAAAGAGGACCTTCCCCTTAAAGGCAAACCAAAAGAAAACAAAAAAATTCACAAAGACATGTTATTGTTGTAAATGTGTGTAAGAGTAAGAGAAAGGAGAGCCTGCAATTGCCTGCTTCATGTGTTTCCAATGGAAAGGGATGTCTATAATATGTGGGGTAATGAGATAAGTTTGACCTTCATGAAGTGATGATGAGGGTCATATTCTAATACAGTTGTGAATGGACTGGACAACACTCAAATAGTAGAAAGAAATGGTGTACATGTGAACCTTTGGACCCCAATCCCGATCCTCTATTTCAATTGAAAATGAAATGTAATAATTTTTGGATGCTTATCCTATGTCTCTTTGTGGCTACGAAACCAATATTTTAGGCAATTATTCTCTCTACTATTTTCAATCTTGTGTTAACGTGCTTTTCTCCAATTTCCGTTACGTAGAATATGACCCTCATCATCACTTCATTTATAAGTTTTAAAATAAGGCAATCTTTGTTTGTTTTGTTGTTTATTGGTTTCAAGGAGCAAATACCTAAAACAAACTTCATAAAAAATCTAAAGGATAAAAGATAAATATTTCGTTTAAAATAGTTTCATTTTAAAGTTTTTGAACATATATAAATACCTATAAAAGAAAGATACTAATAATTATTTTATCAAATTATACTTATTAGCATGTGTTTTTCATTATCATAAATAAATACAGGGTTTTGCTAATTTATGCCTTTAAGACACATTTTAAGATTTAAAAAATAATAAATATTTATTAAGAATAATTAATTCGCATCTCAGTAAATTAACATAATTTTCAATACAAAATTTCTATGTTTAATACATTAACGTATGCCCTAAGACACCTGTTAGCATTTTCAGTAAATATAAGGTTGGATATAATATGTTCACCCTTTGAAATGCTTGATTCATTGGTCAAGGTAATAATGCCAATCAATTGCCCTTATTATATCTGCCTCCAAAAATGATGAAGCTCAAATGTAGTCAGTAAAATACAAAAACTGTACGTTCCCGTTTCTTATAATCTCGAATGGGAAAGCCTTACAATTAGACTCCAAACAGCCACAATCAATGATGTTAATAGAGAAAAAAATCCAATGGATTCTTACATGTAAACAATAGCCTCTGCAAGCGATTTAATTTATCCTAGAACAAAATCGTTAACATGTTAGTGAAATAATTTGCATATCTATTATATACCTTAAAAATTTAAGTGAAAATGTAATATCTATGTTATTTTTACGATTGCACAAAGTATAATTTGATGATCCTTTGGGATTTCGTTATCCAAGGCATGAGAGCCAATGATTCGATCGTTTCCTAGAATGAAAGGACTTTTTCGACAATGTTTTGTCGATATTGTGTAAATAATGGTACAAGTGTTATGTAGATAAATTAATCAAAGTTTAATGTAATAATCTCTAAATTCCATTTATGACCACACAAGTTATTTTTTTCACATAAAATTTAGATAATTATGACCCAACAAGTTGATTGAACCAATAATTCATTAAATTGTCATGTGATTTTTTGGTGAGATATAAGTTGTCTTTCAAAGTTTTGGTTAAGTCATCCGTAACCAATTAAAATTAAACAAGTCAAACTTATTGTACTATTTCTTTTATTTTTAAATTGAAATTTTTGTTTGACATAATTAATGGAACATAATTAGTGTCTATCTCTCTTTAAATTGTAACAAATCAAAAAAATTATAAATAGAGAGGATCTTGACCCGATAAATATGACATGTTGGTGATGAGATGGGAAGAAAAAAATGAAAGAAAATAAAATTTTGAATATGAACGCTCTAAACTCAATATTATCTCAACATGCCTATACAAGGGCTCACACCACTACCGATCATTTCCTCCAAATTTTGCATGAATAAAAAAACAAAGAATAAAAAAAACAGAAAAAGAGAAGAACAAAGATTTGAACAAAGGTCAAAGGTTAATTAGCAAAGATTAAGGAGCACGTGAGATACAGCGCGTGACGCAATGAAAGGTAATAAGCATCAGATTCTCTTAGAAAAGTCCAACGTCATCAAACGGACAATACTCACTGGACAATGTGAGATACTCTCTTTTACGATAAAAAAGTTTTTATCAAAAATTGGCAGGTACGCTTCCCAACAAAACACACATTTCCTATTTCTTCCCATTCTTATGCACCGTCCTAGTTAGCAGTAGTGTTGTTTAAATTAAAGGGTTGATAACGAGTGTTCCGGGGTATTTTATAAGAAATTATCTATTTTATAAAGTGTTTAAAAGTGCTTGTTAATATTTTTCTTACATTAATTATTAATTATGTTTAATGTAAATATATGTTTTATCGTTTTAAATATATCAATTATGTAACGAATCTAAAACAACAATTTTTTTTATAAATGGGATTAGAAAAATATATTTTTATTGTTTTGATTCGATGTTCAAAGAGTGTTTGAAGACTCGTTTGCAAAACCTTGAATTTTAAAGATTATTTTAAAAATAGAGGGGAACTAAAATGATCAATTATTTTTCTTGACAAATACATGTATTGTATCCAATACTAGGTACTCGTATCGTATCATAAGTGCTCGGGCTTCATAGCTAATAAGCATATATTGCTATTTAGAGCATACACAATGGTGGTACAAGAATAGAGACTTCTTAAATTGACTTTGGATGTACACATCATTTATTTATTATTTTTTAACAAACATATCTATAAGGATTCAATGACTCCATCACAATATACTAATAAAGACTCCAATAAAAAATATTTAAATGAGTCTCATTAACTTTACATCATTATACAGTAATTTATTTATTAAATTATAAATTACTCTCATAAAATATTACTACTTCTTTTGAAAATGGGACCAACTTGTACATATTTGATTATTTCTTTTGGAAAATCCTAACAAGTGTCCTTAGACCATCTCTAATGGGAGAGTCTTAAACATTTAAGACCCGGTACCTATTAGGTACCCCATTGTGGAGAACTTTTTTTAGGGTCTTATAAGACCCGGAGTCTTATTTAAGACCCCAACTTTATGCGGGACCTACACTTTTTTAATATTAAAAAATTGAAATGTAGTAATATAAAGTTATTGATAGTTTATTTAAAACATTAATTTTTTTCGTATCTTGACTATATTTTTCTCCTCTAGGTAGCACTTCAATGCTATTAAGCTTGGTGACTTTTGGTGCTTTAGTTCATTTTAAATGAAAGAAAATATTGAATTAATGATGAAAATAAATTATTTAAATGAGAGAATAAATAGTTAAAAAAGATATAGGAACAAAAACATCAAAGACACCATAGAGAAAGGTACCGAAGTGCTACCTTTAAAATATAGTAGATTATTATTATTTTTGTTGGTTTAGTAGCTTAGTGGCTAGAACTCATACAATTAAATATAAAAAAATGGGGTGTCCGAGGTTCGAACCTCGACTCCTACATACATTATGCAATGTCCCTACTAATTGAGTTAAGTTCACGGGACTAGATTATTATTATTGTGTAATTTATTGAAGTAGAACGGGTATCATCATATTTCCCTGTCAATATAGTAAATAATCACGTGACCTAGGTTTTGAGAGGGAGGAAGGGACACGCAGTTCAAGAGAAGAGAGACTCCGTTGCGTTGCGTAACGTTGCAGAGTGAGTGAGTGAGGGATAGACAAGAAAGAAAGGCCCCAACCCCAATGCACTATGTTCTCTCTCTCTCTCTCTCTCTAGTCACACTCTTTCAAATACTATCTTCTTCTGTCACTGTGTTGTAGCATCATTTCAATAGCAACAATAGAGAAGAGAACTCAAAAGAAAGGGTTTCAGTGCTTTCTCTTTACACTTGCACCCTTGCATCTGTGTTTCCTTTGGATCTTCCTCTGCACTTCTTCAACTTTGTTTCTTTGTTTTCAGAAACTTGATAGAGAGCCATCATTATTCATTATATTATATTTTAATATCTAATATTAATAATCATAAAAGAGAGAGATATATAGCTAGTTAGTGGTTGATAAGAGGAGAGAAATGCAGCAGCACCTGATGCAGATGCAGCCCATGATGGCAGCCTACTATCCAAACAACGTCACCACTGATCACATTCAACAGGTTTCATTTCATTCATCACTATCTCCTCCTTTAATTTCATTGCTTCTGTCTGCATATCTATTCCTTCATTTTTTTTTTATATTTGTATATGGTGTATTGTATTGTATTGTATTCAAAGCTAAGCTCTAGTCAACATAGTTTACGCACAACTTGGTGGCATCTTTCTCTGCTTCCTGGGGGCCCTTTTGTGCTCAGCAGTAGAACAGCTTTGTTTGTGGGTCTTCATTCATTCTATGCCACTTCCAACTTCAAGTGAAGTGAAGTGTACTCCTTTATTTATTACTATTATATTATATACCTACCTGCTTTACTCTCTTCTCTTTACTTGTCAGTTTCTGCTATATACCTGCACTTGCTAGGTAGATGCTATGCTAGCTAATCCTTATGCCTGCAAAATATTCTCATTCATCATCTATTGCAGTTGCACTGTGCCCACTCTATAACTCAGCCATCCCTGGCTTTGTTTGCCTTCATTTTTGTTTTTGTTTTTACTTTCACAAAAGCTCCTGCTGCTACCTGAGAACGTGTGGGAGTTTTTTTTTTTATATATGACGTGTGCCTCTCTGTGTTCACATATCTTATCTGAATCTGAAAATTTAATCACTGTCCTTGTTTGTCTTTATCAAACCAACACTACTACTTGTTTGTTTTGATTAACACTTTTTCTCAGTAACTCACTCTTTTTTTGCTTGGTCTAGATTTTCAAGCACGTTGTTTCACATTATTAGTTTGCTTCCCACTTGGAGACTTGGTATCTACTCTTGTCCTCAATAATAAATTTGCGTCGAATATGAAACTCATGTTTCTAGTGTCTTAATCCTAGTTTAGTAGATTTTTTGACAACTTAAAATAAACTGCCACAACTAGTGTTAAAGAGTTATACATTAAATGAGATGAAAACTGAAAATATGTTTATAAGTAGAGGTAGTTCTCACCTTGTATGCCATCAAACAAGTTCATTGTCATTTAATGTAGGACTCTGACCTCTAGTGCTCCCTTCTTTGCCATATACTATTATTTTTTAGTGACCTAATTTTGGAACTTTAATTAAACAGCTCAACAACTCTTTGTTGTTTGATGAAAAATGATATTTGTAGAACAATAACAATTTTGAGACAACACTGCTCTCTCCTGAACTCTCATTGTGTCCCAAAAATGGTCACGAAATGGTTCTACAAATACCGTTCCTCTTGTTTGATAGATCAAAAAATTATATTAGACATATCATTTGTAATTAGAAATGGTTGCTTTGGGAAACTAACGTCTTATATCCTAAATGGAGATTGCTTACTTTAAAAGTCCGAATATTTACCAAATCTAGTCAACTTGCACTTGGATAAACCCTAGAGTAGTGCTAGCAACAGTCTTTTTTTAACACTCTTTTCAACACTCACTTTTTTATTAGCTTAAATCATGATTAGTCTCACACATTGGAAATGGGTTACACTTCAAATGGTGGGTCATACATTAATTTCATTCAATAAAAGAATGAGTGTTGAAGAGAAAGTATTCCTAGTATTCCGCCAAACCCTATTCTCTTATTTTATGCAAGAGAAGTGCTAGTGACAGTTGCTCCAATACTCTCTTTCAAACATCCATTCTCTCAATTGTTTTTAAACATGTGTGTCTCGGCTCTTTTTTAAGTGGAAACCATTTAGAGAATGGCGATGTTCGCGTGAATTTTACCCAATTAGAGTGGGTGTTGAAAAGAGAGTATTGGAGTAAGTGTAAAACTATATGTTTTGTTACTAACCCTTCCCACTGGTTAATTCTTTTGCATATTTATATGACATCATCATATCATTCTTCTAACCTTTTACTTATTTTACACAAGCAGTACTTGGATGAGAACAAGTCTTTGATTCTGAAGATTGTAGAGAGTCAGAATTCGGGCAAGCTTAACGAGTGTGCTGAGTAAGTAGTAGTCTAATTCTCCTATATATTAGTTGAATTCAGTTTAGTTTCTTTTCATTAATTTTATGATATGCTTCCTATTAAGCATGAGGCCCGATATTGAAGAGATAGAAAAAGGTAAGAGATGGTTTTGTTCGTGCCATCTTCTGATGCTGCTGTTACACACTATACATAAATTATGCTTGTATTCCTTTTGGTTTAAAGGATTAATGAGTTTTCTCCCTAACACGTTGATGTCTTTTATGAATCTAATTTTATTTAACGGTTGGGTTGCTGAAGTGAAGGGTCCCGTATAGCACTGAAACTTCATATATAAGGCGTGGCCGACATAACATGACATTGATACATATACATATATACATTCAGCTAGTTCACTTATTTTGATCGTTACCAATATCGACTTGTCAACGTGTCTGTGCTTATTAGGTATGTTGTCTTTTATAATTATTGTCATATATGTGATAATATATCAGGAATCAAGCAAGGCTACAGAGAAATCTCATGTACCTAGCTGCAATAGCTGATTCTCAACCTCAACCACCAACCATGGCCGGTCAGGTATACGCACATTGTGATGGATAATACTTGGGTGACATTGTGGTTGGTGACATTGGCCAACCACAATGTCACACGTGTACAAAGAAATAAAAAAATATTGTGAAAGAGAAAGAAGGAAGACACTTGTGACATTGTGGTTGGTCAATGTCACAATGTCACCCAAGTGCTACCCCATTGTGATATAACTTTTTAGTTTGTTTAATTATGTATGTATTATCAATACTAATGAGTCTTTAATCATTGATTATTGATGGTGTTGCAGTACCCTTCTGGTGGTGGAATGATGCAGGGTCAACAGCAGCAGGGAGGAGCACACTACATGCAGGCTCAGCAGATAACACAACAACAACAACTAATGGCTGCACGTTCCTCCCTTTTATTCGCGCAGCAACAGCAGCAGCAACCTTACTCAGCACTTCAACAGCACCAACTTGGAGGCGGTGGGACTTCAGGACTACACATGATGCAAAGTGAAGCATGTAGCAATATGAACGTGGGAGGAAGTAGCTCAACATTGGGTTCTGGTGGTGGAGGGTTTCCTGACTTCATCCGCGGTGGAGGAGAGGGTTTGCAGAGAAGTCTTATGGGAGGTAGTGGCAAGCAACAAGAGATTGGGATGAGTTCTTCATCTGACCAAGGTCGTGGCGGTGGTGGTGAAGGCGGCGAAAACCTTTACCTCAAATCTTCTGATGACGGGAACTAGTACTCAACTAGCTATTCGGATTGAATTTGGTTTAATTAGTTATCTTGATCCAATTCGGATGCATTTTAGCTTTTATGATCAATTAGTTAATTAGTTAGCTAGGAGAACTATTAATCAAGGTCAATTAGCTAGCTAGGTGAAAAACTTAATTCTGCTTCTTAATTAGACAAACCTTGTCTATCTTGTGCTTAATTAAGGTAAACTATTTGGTGAGATTTGAATTAACTTGCATCAAATGAATGTTAGCTTTTGCTTTGCTTAATCTATGCCTCTCTCTGTATGGATTCATATTGTTGAGGAAGCAAAACGGGAAAATCCCACTCTGAAACCATCTTGAGTAATTAAAAGGGAACTTTAAAATAAAATCATATTATTCAATGATATACCGAGTGAAGGAATAAAATTGAGTGTTTATACAAAATAAGATTCCACACATGGTACCTTGGTACTCAAGAAATGGATGTAGACTAAATGAACTTAGTAGTGGTAATTAACTCTTAACCCGCCTCCAACAAATTGTTCATGTAATTGCATATGTTAGTGGAAAGCAATGAGCAACTTCTTTCCAAAAGTAATCTACTACATCGAACTCGACAGTATCCATTGATCTGTTGTAATCTGTGGTGCTCACATCTTTGGCCGACGTCGTTGCAATTGCGAGTGGTGGGTGGTCCTAATGATCACTGTGCATATGCAGTGGAGGAATGCTTTGATGAATGAAATCGTTGGTGTTTTTACCTGTGAGTTGTTGAACTAATGATCTGAACTCAGAAGCATGGCAAGCCCTTAACAGTATAGGATTTGATACATAGGTTACCTTAACTGTTTTCTTTAGTGTTTTATGTATTGCCTTTTGGTGATGTTTAGAATCATTGCTCGAGAGTATGAGGTTTTCTTGGCACATATTAAAGGGTTTGTAATATCACTTAAGAATAGACTGTTATAGACAACACTATTTATAGATACATGAATGAGCTTAAAATCAAAATTAATTATCTATGATTAAGGGAGGGGGTAGGGTAACGATTTATTTCTAGAAAAATGATTTTCACAATCATGGTAAATTTGTATGATATTTGATTTTTAAATTGTTTTCTCTCCCTTTATTTGATTGTTCTCTTACCTCGGAATCGATGTGATTCAATTATATATGGTATAAAATCATGTATATAAATAACACAACTTTAAAGCCTTAATATTATTATTATTTCTTATGCGAGACCTTTTCTTAAATCTTCTTCAACGTCGCTTAACTCATCATCAAAGCTATTTATGTGACGCAATTCTAAGGCCTTATGAAATAATGACAAAGACGGAGAGCTTCCGAGAAGGAAGGTCACATGGAAAAATGACAAGTTTGAAAAAATTGGGAGATCTTTGACTTGAAAATTGTTGTCACAACCAAATGAGACCCTACGCACTCATTACAGTTACTAATTTTCTATTACATATATTAACATTATTACAAATATAAATATATGTATTTGGGACTTTTATTGGGTGGCTGTTTCATCCATTATAGAATTACCTGCCTAACTTTTTCGTCATTGTTTTACTTTTCAGTCGTTTGAGAACTCTCTCTAGTGTTGTTTACCAGATTATTTATAGAATTGTAATACCCCCCTTCTACCATCTATAGAGTGAGTAATGTTACATTTAGGTATTTCTTGCGGTTATTAGTTTAACTTATATGTGGTCTGATCGATGGAGTCAATGGATCATTTTGGTTTTTCATTATTTTGTATGTATTTCTCAATGATGTCATGGTTTTTCGTTTTGGTCTTAATCTCCCATCTTCTAAAAAAAGAAAGACTTTAATAATTCAGAATTTGATCGAAATACAAGTAAAGTCTAACTAACAAGTGTTTCAATTAAAATTCAAACTCGGATTTTAGAAAATAATTATGTTCTACTATAATTTAGAATATTTTTAGCCTATGTTTGAAAACTTTCGTTTTCACTGTGGAAACTCACGTTTACTAGAGTATAGGAATTTTTTATTATTTTTTTTAAGGAAGAAATCTTAGCTTTATAAAATCACGATCATATAACTTTGGGGCGCAAGAAAAGATTGCCAAACTCATATTCAAATATACTATTAATTAATGTTTAACTCGATATGGATTACGCTCGTAGATTATAATGATTTTTTCCATCACTTAATCATTGTCGATGAAAAAACTCGGTATGGTTATGAACAAATTAACTTGCCTAAACCCTTATGTAAAAAATTAAATAAAATTGATTCCCCATATTATAAAAGTCTAATTCTTTTTGTTAGATTCAATTCCATTGATACCCATCACAAAATAGGCGTAAAATATTATATATGGTGTCATCTCAATCATATTCAAATATTGCTTTTATCATGTGGTTTTGACTTGGTTGTTATTTTGAATTTTTTTCAAACTCCAATATAAATATATAATTTCTACTTTGAACACAATATCAATTATAAATTTCATATATATTTATATTTCTAATTGTAAGTTGAACATGGTTGAAATTGAATTTTAAAGTTTATACACACAATAAAAGAAATATGCGATTTTGGGCTAGTTTTTTCGTTCTTCCAATTATACTTTAAAACAAATTTTCTTATAATAAAGTTATATTATTAGTGTCATTAAAAAAACTGATATTATGTTTGTTATATCGTTGGTGTCATTGAAAAAAGTAAACATATTTGTTGGGTTTGTTACAATTTGAAAATCACAAACATCTTAATCCATAATCTTAACCGAAACCAAAATTTCATAAAAACACTATTAAAAATTTACACGCATTATTTGGTGTGGATCCGTAATGGCATTGGGTATGCAGAGGGAAGTTGGTTTGAAGAGAATTTAATGAGGGTGGTGGATGATGGTTAGACTTACTTTTGGTTTGATCTTTGGTTGAGGGTATTTCTCTCAAGGAGCGGTTTAGGAGGTTGTCTGAGTTGTCTGTGAATCAGTGGGCGTCAGTATGAGACATGTTTTATTTGGGGTAGGAAAAGGGAGGAGAGACTTGGAATTGGAGGCGTCGATTCTTTGCGTGGGTGGATGAGTTGGTAAGGGAGTGTAGGACGTTACTTAACAATGTTACTTTATCAGCGGTGATCATTGGATCTGAAAACTAGATCCGGTTGGTGGTTACTCTAACAATGGTAGTTATCAGTTCTAGCTAATAATTTGTTCCCTATTTTCATTCACCTGTTTCGGATCGTCTTTGGATAAGTATGTTCCTTTGAAGGTATATGTACTTGCTTGACATCTTCTCAGAAATCAGATTCATACCAAGGACAACAGATTTAGGTGAGACATCCTTAATCAAGACTCTCAACTTTGCATGAGTGGGTGCGGTGCTACAAAATCAACTAATCACTTTTTTTTTATTGTAATTTCTTTAGCAACATTTGACACCATGTTCGACATTGAATTAGTTTCTCTTTGGTTGATCCTTAAATTATTTCGGTCATTTTATGCAGTTTGGTCTTGTAAAAGGTGGTTCAAAAGTTTGACGATTTGTTATGTATGTTATTTGGTTTTCTTATGTGTGAGTAATTTGAAAAGAACGGAATAATATAATATTTAACCAAAAGGAGAACTATGTTCATCATCTATTAGATAAAGTGAAGTTGTTATCCTAGTGGTGGTTGAAGGCAAAATACGTTATTTAACTTTCAATTATCATGGATGATGGCTTGGCCATTTTTTTGTTTGGGCATTGGCTAGCGCCTAGCAACCCTCTTTCTTTTTTCAATAAGGGATCAATGTGAATCCGGAAATAAAGACAAATGACTAGGAAAAATGTTTAAGCAAAAAAAAATATTTTACTCATGATTAGCTTAAGATAATGAGCTCATTATTGACACTAAAACATGAAATATTTTTTCTAAAAGAGTTCAAACACAAATATGAGCAAATATATATTTATTTTGTGCATTTTTTTTATATGTTTGCTTCCACATGTTTAATGAACTCATATCACATCTGCCTTTTAATTTATTTGGTGGCGGTGCCCTAAAATGTTTGGCCAAATTAGAACATATTACTCTCTCTAATTTTATTTACAAGAAATAATTGATTGTTAGATTTATGGGTTAATTAAGTAAATAGTCCCTATAAATATTCAGAATTTTGTTTTTAGTCGCTACAAAATAAAATCACACTTTTTAGTCCTTATAAAATTTTCCATCAACATTTTTAGTCCCTATAAAAATTTTCCATCAACATTTTTAGTCCCTGTCACAAATTTTCATCAACATTTTACGTCCCTAAAATGTTTAAAGAAAATGTCACAGGGACTAAAAAGTGTGATTTTATTTTGTAGGGACTAAAAACAAAACTGTGAATATTTATAGGGACTAAAAACTTAATTAACCATAGATTTATTGAATGAATAATTGATGTATCTGATCGATCAAATACATCAATTTTTCAATGAATATAAAAAATCAATTGTATATTTAATATATTATCATCGCAGTTTTTTTAATCAGATATCTTTTGCAAAACTATCCATCAAGAAATTTAACACTGTTGTATTTTAGCTTATTATACAAATATATATCTTTTTGAGTGGAAAATAAATAATGAAAAAAAAATGTTACAAGAAGTGGAATTTCCGTTAGAGAGAGAGAGGATTGTAACCACGAGTTGGCGCGAAAGAAAAGGGAAGAAGCGAAGTTATAGGGCATGTTGAAGAATGTCTGTTCCAGGAACCACTCGATCCATCGCATTTCACTTCCTCACACTCCATTGATCCACTTTCACTTCCTCCTTCTATCTCTTCTTTCTTCTTTCTTTTCTTTTTTTTCTCTCTCTCAATTCACACTACCATCACAGTTTGTTTCTCTCCATGCTTAAATCCGCCATTTCTAATTTACTCTTCACACCTCTATAATGGTACTTTCTTTTTCATTTTCTGAATTCTGTTCTTGTTGTTTCATTTTTTCAATTAATTCATCAAAATTTATATTCAAACTGTTATGTTTTATTAATTCATTAATGGAAAATGCTAACCGGTGCCCCCAGAAATATAAACACCATCATAATAACACACACTACAAGCAACAAATCTGTATCAATTCAACATGTATCTTTGTTTATAATTTATATATATGTATACACACACATTGTTCCTCATTCCATGCCATGCATGCATGGAACAAAATTATGTATATGACATTATTTTTATATTTCTAGTTAGAAGAAATTTGATCCCTTAGAAGTTATGTTTGTCCTTGTGTACACAAACACTGAACACTCATACAATGACACCGATAATAATTTGAGAAAATGACATACTTAAGTGTAATCACATGTGTCGGTCTCCGACACTAGACACCAGATACACTTTTGTTCAGAAGTATCGGTGCTAGAGAGATCTTTCTAATAGATAAATTAATGAGTTGTTATTTCTATCTGCAGGGGACTCCTGTGAATATTATTGTGGGTTCTCATGTCTGGATCGAAGATCCAGATATATCTTGGGTTGATGGACAGGTTTCCAAAATCACTGGACAGGATGCAGAAATTGAAACGACCAATGGAAAGAAGGTACGTAGTAGTATATGTTCTTCTAATCTTCACACTTACTTTATAGAAATGTTGCAAAATTTATACAAGGAAAAAGCTACTTCTGAATATATGTGATTCTATTTTGGATATTTCTAGGTTGTTGCAAAGTTATCAAAAATATTACCCAAAGATATGGAAGCTCCAGCTGGGGGAGTGGATGATATGACTAAATTGTCCTATTTGCATGAGCCTGGAGTCCTGGAGAATTTAAAAATTAGATATGAATTGAATGAAATATATGTAAGGCTCACTTCCCTTTACTATGATAAGTTTGCAACTTGTTTTTATCAGCCCTAAAAGCACTTAACCGTCTTCTTAATTGGTTTGACAGACTTATACCGGAAACATATTGATTGCAATAAATCCATTCCAAAGATTACCTCATCTTTATGATGCACACATGATGCAACAGTACAAGGGAGCACCATTTGGAGAGTTGAGCCCTCATGTATTTGCAGTTGCTGATGTTGCATATAGGTATTATACATTTTTTTTCTGATTGTCCAAATTCCATTTCTATCATTGAACCAAATTTCTAATCAGCGATTTCATTAACGCCAGGGCAATGATTAATGAAAAGAAAAGCAATTCAATTCTGGTCAGTGGGGAAAGTGGAGCTGGTAAAACTGAAACTACGAAAATGCTTATGCAATACCTTGCTTACTTAGGTGGTAGGGCAGCCACTGAAGGACGAACGGTTGAGCAACAAGTTCTTGAAGTATGATTTCTTTTTTTATCTTCCCCTACAGCACAAAATTCAATTTTTCTCTTCTTGAACTGCCACTCATTTGAGACTTTTGTATTAACTTATTTGAGTGCAGTCAAATCCAGTTTTGGAAGCATTTGGTAATGCTAAAACTGTCAGGAATAACAATTCCAGGCAAGTCTTCCTTACATGTGAGCAGTAAATATTCTTGTGTTTATTTCTCTAAGATATGCTGATACATAAATTAACTTTGTTGCGAGTCTTTGTTAAATACGGGATAAGTTATTCATTGTGTTACATTCTCCCTGATAGTTCGATATTTCATTCTCCCTGATAGTTCAATATATAAAATAAATCTATATCCAATTTTTCTCCTTACATTCCCTAATTCTCTACATAATGCCAAGATTGAATGTGACAACATTTAAATTGATTGCCATTAATCAATTTTGCTTTCCAGAAATGGAATATAAACAACTAAATGAAGCCTACTTAACCTTCATTCTTTTACCAATTATTAGTTTAAAAAATATCATTCTCTTAATGGTGCAGTCGTTTTGGTAAGTTTGTTGAGATCCAATTTGATAAGAGTGGAAGAATCTCAGGCGCAGCCATTCGTACGTACCTTCTTGAGAGATCTCGGGTTTGCCAAGTTAATGACCCAGAACGTAACTACCACTGCTTCTATCTTCTTTGTGCTGCACCACAAGAGGTTAACTTCTTCATAGCTTACTTTCTATTTATTCTTTTAATTATATGAACTCATTACAATTTATGCTGACAGGAAATCGAGAAATACAAATTAGGACATCCTAAAACATATCACTACCTTAACCAGTCGAAATGCTATGAATTGGCTGATATAAGCGATGCTCGTGAGTATCTTGCCACCAGGAGAGCTATGGATATCGTTGGAATAAGCCAAAAAGAGCAGGTTTTTGTTGTCATGAGTGTGAATTCAGATTTTTTTTTCCTGTTATAATATGGAATTATTAGATTCTTACCTCTTTACTTTTTTCTGCTGTCTCTTTTGTCAGGAAGCAATTTTCAGAGTTGTTGCTGCAATTCTTCATATTGGCAATATTGATTTTACCAAAGGAAAGGAAGTCGACTCATCGGTTCCAAAAGATGATAAAGCCAAATTCCACTTGAACACAACTGCTGAGCTCCTCATGTATGGATCAAAGTGTATTGTTATTCAATGCCCGTATGACTTCCAATTGCCTCTTAGATAATTACCATTATTGGATTTTGCATGTTATCAGGTGTGATGTAGGTGCCTTGGAAGATGCATTATGTAAGCGTGTCATGGTCACCCCTGAGGAAATTATAAAACGGAGCCTTGATCCCCAAAGTGCACAAATCAGCAGAGATGGCTTCGCAAAAACAATTTATTCTAGGCTCTTTGACTGGTAAGATGCTGAAAATGGAAACCAATCTATAGTGCTGTCCTTCGAAATTCTAGTTCGGACTACAAATTCATAAGGCAGGGATCTTGGACTATGGTTTTGATCCTTGGTGCACTAATATGGTTGTTAACAGGTTGGTGGACAAGATTAACAATTCAATTGGACAAGATGCCAATTCTAAATCTTTGATCGGGGTCCTTGATATCTATGGTTTCGAAAGCTTTAAATCTAACAGGTAATATGTAGTTTAGAAGAACAAGCATGCCGCTTGATACCACAATATTGGATTGCTAAAGATGTGAAAGCAGCAGTGTCTACTTGTTTTCAATCCAGTGCAACTTATTTCAGTTTTCATGCTCTGCAGTTTTGAGCAGTTCTGCATTAATTTTACAAATGAGAAGTTGCAACAGCATTTCAATCAGGCAAAATCTCAGACCAGATAAGAAGCTTCATTGTGTTATGACCATTATTTCCTTGTTTAATACGTTTTTCATGATGACTTTCAGCACGTGTTTAAAATGGAACAAGAAGAATATACAAAGGAACAGATCAATTGGAGCTACATTGAATTTGTTGACAACCAAGATGTTTTGGACCTTATTGAAAAGGTTTTATTTCTCATTTTGTCACTTTCTTTAAGGGGCTGAGGATTTTAGTAGTTCAATATGAGTTTAAAAGCAGTCATTTTAGATCTTCCGGAATGAAATGGAATTTAATTCTAGTATGCTTATTGGTGATTTAAATTTTGATTATTTATCTAACTATCTTATTGTTTAAATACCATCCCATAATCTATCTTATGTGACTAAAAATAATGGAAAATTTATTAATTCAATCTGAAAAAATCAACTAAATAATTATAAAGCAACTGCACAGAAAGAAGAGAAGCAGGAGAAGGGATGGGGATGAGAGTGAAAATGAACTTGGTTAGTTGGTTCTATAGTTGCTTCTTTGAACTGAACCACAAGAGCCCTGTTGAGTATATTACACAAATATTTCATCTCTGGATTTCAGACAAACAAAAGTTTACAATTCAGATACTACCGTTATTAAGTGATCTTTCCCTAGGTTGCAACTTTGTTAATTTTTACAGTGTGCCAAAATTCAATCAGTTTTTCATCCTTTTCTTTAACTTTGTCCTCCTCTTCTTTCCTTACTAGTCTTCTACATTGCTTTTTCCTTTTGCAGAAACCTGGAGGAATCGTTGCGCTCCTTGATGAAGCTTGGTAAAATATTGTTCTCCTTAATCAAGCTTGCTAGATGATGTTTAGCTCTCTCATTTTGGTTATATGATCCTTTTTTTTTTTTTTTTGTTTGAAATCTTAATCTCCTTGTTACATACCATATCAAATTTACCCTTTCATTCTAACGTTTCCTCCACTTGTCTTTCAGCATGTTTCCGAAGTCAACACATGAAACATTTTCGAACAAGCTTTATCAAACATTTAAGACTCACAAGCGCTTTATTAAACCAAAATTGTCTCGAACAGATTTTACTATTGCTCATTATGCAGGCGAGGTATGACTTATTTTGATAGCATCAGTTTCAGCAAAAATAAGACATCTTATGTCTATCCATTTCTACCGTTGTAAATGTGCAGGTGCAGTACCAGTCTGACCAATTTTTAGATAAAAACAAGGATTATGTGGTTCCTGAACATCAAGATTTATTGAGTTCTTCCAAATGTTCTTTTGTATCGGGCCTTTTTCCTCCACTTCCAGAAGAGACATCAAAATCTTCAAAGTTTTCTTCTATTGGTTCTCGTTTTAAGGCATCATTCTTTTTCTAATCTTTATTTTTAAGCATGTGGACTTTGTCCCAAATAAAAATAAACTTCTTGCATCAACATGTGCCCATGTCATAGCTTACAAAACTAAACAGTACTCTTATTTAAAAACCTAAACTGTACTCATGCTATCAGGAAGCTAACAAACCATGTTTTTATTTATTGAATGTTGCAGCTGCAACTACAGCAACTAATGGAGACATTAAACTCAACTGAGCCTCATTACGTTAGATGTGTGAAACCAAACAACCTCCTCAAGCCTGCAGTTTTTGAGAATGTCAATATTATGCAACAACTTCGATGTGGTGTGAGTATACTTTGATGTTCCTCCTTTGTTCCATTCTTAGGGTGATATCATGTACAAAAGCATGGCCATGGTTTCTTCATGTTTTCAACCTAGCCGTGTCTAATGCTTTATCGTACAGGGTGTTTTAGAGGCAATCAGGATT
>Ga0099826_10000697_pt1 | contig 17554 bp, 8 predicted proteins | sample Mtrugardesep15_FD_76830 | JGI IMG/M metagenome (GOLD analysis project Ga0099826, IMG submission 76830) | Root nodule microbial communities of legume samples collected from California, USA - M. trunc garden sep15 | ecosystem: Host-associated > Plants > Roots > Nodule | place: USA: California... | reverse complement strand
CTCTAGTGAGGTTAATGTTAATCACTATTATAAAATGCATATGAGTATAGTTATAAGCTATTTATTATAATAATTTCTATTAAAAAAGTTTTTACAATAATAATGATTGAATAATGGGAATCGAATGAGAATTGAATAATATGATAAATGATATTTTATAACTTAATCAGATATTCTAGGTTTAAATTTAGTTTATTAAATCGAGTGATTAGTCTTGACAGTTGTATGCGGTAATGCAGATATATTAATTCACACCCAAGAAAAAATATGATTGAGTATTAGGAGGGACAGATGAAAGACATAAATGTGTGTATAAATAATGTAATGGTGTTGCCATAATTATTGCCGTGTATCCAATCCATAACCCCCCATCTCCTCTGTTTCTCATCAGTTACAATCACAATTCTCGGTTTCACCTAGCTACATACACACTTTCTCTTCTCTTCCTTTGTTTATTTTCCTTCTCTTCTCTTCTAAGTTCTTCTAACTATATTTGGATATTTTTCTTCTGTTCTAAGTTCTAATAACTCTATTGTCTTTCCTTCAGTTTTCGTGTCCATTTTCTCTGGAAAAGCCACCCTACTTTTCCGTTAAACACCGTCCACTTTTAACGCTCCTTAAGTATCAAACGTGAATTCTTATACTCTATCTATCTGGCTTCATTTCTATCTTTGTTTCTTAAACATTGAACAAAGTAGATTTCTTTTGAGTTTTCTTCAAGCCTTAGACATAGCGTGTGTTGAATCCACAACATTGTAGAACAAGACTAAGAAAAAAACATTGACAAAGAAACAAAAAAACAAACAAAGAGATAAAAATAGGTTTTATGACACTTAGATTTTGCGAAAAAATAGGTCTCTAAACGTTAAAAAATAGAAAGTTTTTTTACTTGAAGCAATTTGCATTTCAATTCTCTTTCTTTCCTTGTTTGAAACACAAACCTTGCAATCCTAAATTAATATCTATACCCCTTTTTCTCTGTTTTTTCTCTCTGGGTTTTCTCTGTTTTTAGGGTTGGGAGAGAAGCTCAAAAACACCCTCTTCTCTTCTTCCCTCCCTTCTCTCTCTATCTTTCATTTCCCTCTCTAAAATCATGATTTTTGATAAAGGATCAATGCATTCTAATCTTGATTGTTTCGTTCGATGTACCACACCCGTTGTTCAATCTCAATTTCTACCTAAGGTTTTTGTTCTTTGTTTTTACATGATCTTATGAATATGTTATTGTTCTTGTCTTAGATTTTATGTTTTTTTTTAATGTTGTTGTCTTGTTTTTTTTGTTGTTGCAGTCTGAGATTACAAACCTGAACGGTTTATGGCAACCATGGGAGAGAGAAAAAGTTGAATATTTCACCTTAGGTGATCTTTGGAATTGTTATGATGAATGGAGTGCTTATGGAGCTGGTGTTCCAATCACGTTAACTAGTGGAGAAACACTTGTACAGTACTATGTGCCTTATCTTTCTGCAATTCAGATTTTCACTAGCAATAGTTTCAGGTAATAAATTTGATTCATATGAATATCAACATCAATATAGTTGAAAATTGGATTGGATCATTATAGTTTTGACTAAGTTTTAGTTTTTTTTTTCTTCATTAAATTCCACCATTGTTGTTGCTTTCATAGGTGTTCCCAACATGTCTAACCATAGGACATTTTGTAAGTGAAACCCCACTATGTGAAGATCATGTTTGTGAATTATGATTTTGTTACTGTTTCTTATGGTCAAACTTTTACACTGGTTGTATAATAATGATTTTTAAATTATGGGTTTTTGGGTGTGGACTATATTTTTGCTTTTACTTGGAATCATTTGATGAAATCACGGTAACTCAGTGATTTTGTTAAAGTTCTGAAGTATAAGTTTTGTTAAAATTACATTGATATGTTGTGATTCTGACAAATTCACCATCAATTTAGAGATGCTTTAAGTGATTGTGTAAATTATGTAAATATCTAAGATTGTGATTTGGTAGCTTAATTCATATAGGATTAATTAATTGAATTATAAATATTTGTGATTGGTGTTGTTAAGAGAAATTAATTAATGAATTTGAAATGGTTATTTCAGGGAAGAAACAGAATCAGGTGACTGTGAGACAAGGGATTCATATAGTGATTCTTTTAGTGATGAGAGTGAATGTGATAAATTATGGAGATGGGATGGAACTTCATCAGAAGAAGGAGGATATGAACAAGATTGTCTCTGGCATTTGAATGATAGGTTGGGTCATCTCTATTGTCAATATTTTGAAAGATCAAATCCATATGGAAGAGTTCCTCTAATGGATAAGGTGTGTAAATTAATTGCCTTAGTTATATTAGTCTATGATTTTTTTATAGGTAAATATTAGTGGGTCGTCTTAGTTTTTAAGGTCTCAATTTCGACAACTCTTTTGAATTTGGATGTTCTTCGACTCATTAAAATTCATCTATATATAAATTGGGACACTATTACCCTAACAATAATTTGGTGAATAGTGACATATAGACTTCCCTAAGAAAGATAAATTCTAACTTTTGACCTTTGAATAAGTAGGAACTATTTTCCTCTAAACTTATCAAGATGGAAATTAAGAATATTCCTTTATCTTTATTTCCTATCAATGTATTTGTCATGCGTTTATAGCATATGTTCTTCTTCCACAACTTTTGTCTAACTTGGATGGATTATGGTCCTTGTTACAAAAAGAACTTAAAATACATCAATCATATCATATAAATAAATGGTAATGTGCAAAAGCATATATATTCTATTGTTGAATTTGTGACACAAATGGTATTTTTTTCAATTTCAGATATCTGAATTAGCTCAAAGATACCCAGGGTTGATGTCATTAAGAAGTGTGGATCTTTCACCAGCAAGTTGGATGGCTGTTGCTTGGTAATCAATTTTGTCTCATCCTATCCTACTCTTAACTACTTATTATTACTTTTTCAACATAATGTAACTTTGTGACAAATTTATTTTATTGAGGAATATACTTTTTGTTTATTAGGTACCCAATATATCACATCCCCATGGGAAAAACAATCAAAGATCTTTCTACATGCTTCCTCACTTACCACACACTTTCATCTTCATTTCAAGGTATTTATTTCCTATTAATGATTTTTATTTTATTTATGTTAAATTGAGGGGAAGAACTTAGCTATAGTATCATAGTTGGTGGCTAGGTGAAGTAAATGTTCTTTTTCATTAAAAATGATTGAAACTACTCAGAACTACTTTTACATAATTGTCTTTCATATCCCAACTTTCATGATATTTTTATGGGAAAATAGACATGTCTATGACATTGGATGCTAGTTTTATTCTATATTAGTATATTAAACTCGGATTCTTTGTACTATAGTGTCTTTCTAGTCCGATATTGATCATTAGATTAAATAACGATTAAAATTAAGCTGAATCAAACAAGTTGAGATCATGTCTTAAGCTGCATCAAATGAGTTGAGATCATGTCTGAGAAAATTTCAATTGAAGACGGAAAGATTCAAACAAAAAAAGTAACAATTTGTTTGAGTTTTTCTGTCTCTTATTAGATATTTTTAGTTATATGAGGTGAGAGGATCTAACTCGGACCTAGGTATGCATCCAAGTGTGTCGCATTAATTACCTATTCACACTTTAATTAATTACTCCTATGATTATTTAAATTTTCCCATACATACTAATTAAAGAAAGGTGTTTATTTATGTATAGGGATGGACCTTGATGATGATATTGAGGGTGGGCAAGAGAAGAAAAAGGAAGGGGAAAGCATCTCTTTGCCAGCATTTGGATTGGCAACATACAAGATGCAAGGGGGTAATGTGTGGATTGGAGGAAATCGTGGTCGGGACCAAGAAAGACTAATGTCACTTTTGAGTGTGGCAGATTCATGGTTGAAGCAACTAAGGGTTCAGCATCATGACTTTAATCATTTCATGGGCATTCGTCATGGCTAAAATTAAAAAAGGGATTAATCCACTACTCTAAAAAATATCCTCCATTTCTAGGATCTTTTGTTTTTTTTTTCTATGCACTTTCTTGGACCATTAATTGCTCCTTTTGTATCTTATTGAGGGGGTGTGCAAAGAACATTGAGGATATGTAGTAGTAGTAGTAGTTGTTGATACTTATTTAGCCCTTGAGAGCATTTTAGGATCAACTTTGAACCGTTCCATGGAAAAGGGTGATTGATGACTTAACTCCTTTTGATATCCTTTGTGTTTCAAGAGGGAATTGGAGAGATGGGTAAGGGAGGGAGTGGTCATGAGAGGGACACAAGGGAGAGACCATAGAACTTTGAGCTTTGATTGTGTATAATATTGAAAGTTTGTTATTTAAATGTCAAAAATCAAAACACATGCACTTCATGTGACTCAGTATTTCTTGTCCAAAAAAAAATGTGACTTCGTATTTGTTTACATCTTATATATTTTTTTTGAGAGAGAATGACATTGTATTTGATATCACAATTTTGATGTAAAAAAATCGTTTTTCTAATGTTAGTCACTTGGTATTGACCGTAATGGTTATGGTTAACAAATTTGATGAAATGATTTGAAAGCTTCTTGCACATTTTCCAAATTTATTTTGTGTCGTAATCTCATTTCCCTTTGGACTAATGAGATTTCATTGTTTTTGTTTTGGTGGGCACTTATTTAACAAAGAAAAAGAAAATGCAAGTAGCTAGGGAAGTTTCATGGAAAAGCAATGGGCAGTTGGGTCGTATTTATATTGAATTACTTCCATGTCATGTAAATGGTTATGAAAATATTTCTAAAAAAAAGGACAATGAAATTATAACCCATTTTTTTTAGTGTTAACGCTTCGGTTAGTAGAAAAATGACTTTGATAATTTGAAGTTTGATCTTACTCAAAAATCAAACTCAAAATTTTCTAAATAATTTATCTTTTATAGAGTTCATTAACCACAATTTTGAGAAGACTAAAATTCTCTGGAGTAAATAAATAATTTACAAGGCACTTTGTTTATTTGAAAAAGAAACAAGACGACTTATGTAATTACTTTGATTAATCAACCCTTTTTTATTCCACTATTATAATAATATTTTTTTATATGTAAGAGGAACAATGATTTTTAATATCATTTTTTTAGATATTTAGGGGTCAGCGAAATTGTTTTTACTAGAATAATTTTGTTGGATTCAGCTTGGTGCCGATATCATATTAAACTAATAAAATTGTTAGATGAAGTCTATTAATTAATAGAATAAGTCTTACTATATAAAAGTGGAAATGTGATTTAATTATGTTCTTGAGAACGTTGGACCTGGATAAGTTTTGGTGCGGCTATAAATAGCCATATCAGAATTTTTACAAAAATTTAGAAATTTTTTCATTAGTGACTGAAATTAGAAATGATATTTGTATAACTATTTTGTGACAATTTTTAAACAACTCTCTTATCTTAACATTATGTTCTTACTCTCTCTCACTCTTCCTTTTTCTCTTTATTATTTTTGACCAATAAGAAGAGAGAAAAGAAGGGTTGTCACAAAAGTTATCACATATTGGTTGTACATAAATATCATTACTCAGCTGAAATTTCAATAGCTAAAACATAAAAATTGGTCACTAACTTGATTATCAACAGATATAGCGATCGAAATGTCGGTCGCCAATGTATAAACTTGATTAGCGAAGAAATTAATGACCAAAATTCCGGTTGCTAAGGTATAAAGTTTTAAAAAATTAGTCGCTATTTGCTTAGCCACACTGAAACTTTGTTCCTAGGCCCGTCACCGAAAACATGAGCAAGTGTCAGAGAAAAGTTTGGAGAATCATGCAAACCACTTAAGAAATGTGAATTAGGAAACTTAATTATAATCATATGATCACTTAGTTCTAGAAGACGATAAATAAGCTTTGGATAAAGAAGTCTCGCATCATTCGAAACTAAGTGATCATATGATTATAATAAAGTTTCTTTGATCAGACGACTCTTTAATCTAACCCTTGTATCATCTAAAAGCTACATCGTTTCTCTACAACAAATAGTTTCTTCACATGTATAAATACAATATTGAAATTGAAGAAGTTGTCAAGCATAAAATCAATGTCAGTGAGAATGAAGCTCGAGAAAGAACCAATGAAAAGGAAATGACCAAACTCAATTGACGACCAAAAATGTTAGAGAGAAAATAGTTCTAAGACAAATCAAGAGAAACCATATGTCCATTAAATAGTTCTAAGACAAATCAAACTCGGTTATGGGTGTTGATAATCTATCATCAATTCATCATGTTGTATGTACACGTCATTTGAAATATCTCGCATGGCCATTTTTTAGTCTCCAAATATATGCTAGGGTCAACAACTGATTGATTTTATAATAGGGTATACTGGCTCATACTAGAGTACAGATGTTGATAACATGAAAAGTACAAGTGGCTATGTCTTTATGCTTGGAAAAGCATAAATTTATTTGCGCTCACAGAAAATGTTGTTGTGTTATCTAGTTGTGAAGCAAAAAATATATATGTTAGTTAGTCACACACAATAACTAAGAATGTTAACGATGAACTTCATATGTAGGGAAATCAAGTGATGAAGCTGAAACTAGATAAAAAAATAGTCTGCAATAGACTTATCCAAATATCATATCCCACATGTTCGTAGCAAGTACATTAAGGTAAAGTTTCCCCTTCTTAGAGATCAAGTAAGAAAAAGGAAACTCAAAGTGGAGCACTGCAAATCAAAAGATTAAGTTGCAGATGTTCTAACTAATCCTTTGAAGATAAGAAAGTTTGAAGAGATGAGAAAGAAGATATGAATGCATATCTTACATAGTTTGAATTAAGAGGGTGTAATTTTTTGTACTTCAAATAGATTAGGATTTATTGTTGTATACGTGCAACTAAATAATAGAAATAAGAGTTGAGTTAGTTAGGTTTTGATAGTTCATTAAGTCTTATCATATAAAAGGAAACAATCAATTTTGTTTTGAAAAATGATCTAATAAAATAACGCAATAATGAAAATCATCGATTGAGTAAATAGGAATAAGTTCTTAGATATCAGAGTACTCAATTTCTATAGGATAAATACTATTGATTTGAGGACTTGTATAATTGGATTTTGGCTAAATCATCTTTTTGGTCCGTTAACTATTTAATTAGTATCGGTTTGGTCCCTAACTAAAATTTGATTTATTTTGGTCCTTTAACTTCTCTCCATTATATATTTTGGTCCTTTCCGTTAGTTTTAATTCAAAAACGTTAGGTTTTCTTCATTTTCTTATGAAATTTTTTTGGGATTCTTGTTGTTGAATGTTGATGGAGATGATATGAAGATGAAAAAGAGGATAAGATGATGAAGAAAATCTAACGTTTTTGAATTAAAACTAACGAAAAAGACCAAAATGTGTAACAGAGAGAAGATAAAGGACCAAAATAAATCAAATTGTAGTTAGGGGACCAAACCGATACTACGTAAATAGTTAAGGGACAAAAAATGTAATTTAGCCTTGATTTTTTAAATCACATTTGAAAGACAATCAAGACATTTATTTGATAACCCAATAAAAAAAATTGTTGGTTTTGAATGCATGTAAAATTCTTGTTAAGGAGGAATGGCCACAACATTGATGCGACATTGATAATGTTGGTAAAGTTTGAGCAAAACTAGTTTGAGGGTTCAGTTGGGGGGGAGTGGCCTTGTACACATTATGTTCATTATATTCAATCAACACATAAGTATCTCCCTCATTTGCAAACCCTTCGCCTTGAAATGCCAAAGAAAACAATCAATGGAAACTTTGTTAGTTTGCCAAAATTGAGAAACAAAGATGAGATTTTGTGTGAGATTGATAGTTTCAATTCATGGAAACTATCACCAGGGTCGGACCTTGGGGTGTGCAAACAGCTCAATGGAGTTGGACCTCTCTAAGATATGAGCCTCTCCAATAGTATTACTAAGTACTACCTCATTAAAAATAAAAATCCTTATGAGAACTCTGATACTACACGTAATGTTTTTCCTTATTCTCTTTCACTCTTCTGATGCCAGTACCACATGTTCCATCACACCACCACTCCATCGGCACCTTGTACTTATCTTTTAAAATTTTTAAATAGAACATTGTTCTTTAAAAAAAATATATATTTTATTACGAGCCTATTTTCACTTACAGAGTCGAGCCTTCGAATTCGTAAGAACGACCCTGACTATCACTCTCCATCAATCGCTTCAACCGAACCCATGGACCCTACAACCGTTCCGTTAACATCATTTATTCCTACTTCAACCATCCAAAGACCCTACATAAGTTCAAATTTGCATCATTTATCTACCTTTCATATACTATCTATTTATAAGAGAGATAGACACAACTACTCCCCAAGACTAAAATGAATTTCACTAATCTATTAAAATGGTAATTCTTGAAGACAAAAGGAAAAGATCAGTGGTACGTCACAATGTATGAATTTTCTTTGTAATTTTCCTATTGAACAATTGACGTATTCACTTTAATTTCATTTTACCTATTCTAATGAGAGAAAGGACAAAAATATTTTTTATGCATTTTCAGAGCATAGAAAATGACTTGGGCTTACTAATATTAATATGATACACACTCCACTATAATTTTCTTTAATAAATATAACAAAATCAGTAGGCCACACTCCCAAGAATGAATATTCAATTAAAGATACTTTTTCCATTCCTCTTGAACAAAAAATTTTCACGAACTGAAAACCTACTTAAACTTGAATAAACAAAAAAAAAAACAAAAAAAAAACTTAGACTAAGCTCTCATATTAAATTACAATATTTACACATTTCTTTAACATTAAATAGTAATTTCACTAAGCATGGTATTATTAAATGTATGAAAAGATCCATCATAATTTTAATTCTTTTTTATTTCCTTTAGATTACTATCAATGGAGATAAAAATGTTTGAGACACTGTCCAACATTAAATACAAATAACTCTTTTAGTTAAAATTCGAACCATATTATAGAATTCAATCTCATTTTGCTAGACCCTACCTAGTACCTCCATTGATAAATGACCTCAATATCACTAATTTATTTTAAAATAAAATAATAACAAAAACACATGGACTTTGTTGTGACTTTTGATATATGAAAAAAAAAAAAACTATCTCTCTTTCATTTTAAATGTGAGAATGACGTTAATTTTAGAAAGAGTTGATAGCATTTGTCGTTGAGTGAAAACTTGGTTAACATATGTGTATCATGGTCGCCACGTGAAGAATGAGGACTATTTCGCTGTCGTAGACTCATTCAAAATGGTAATTGTTGTAGATAATAGATTTGGATAAGATGCAGCTAAAATGCTGCGTGGCAAACGTAGCCTCAATCAATATGCATGTGCAATTAAGATCCCTAACTCAAAAAAAGAAAGAAAATAAAAAAAGTATAAGCTTTGTTTTCATTATGAATTCTGAAATTCTACCAAAAGAAAATAATGAATTATGTAACCACTTGAAAGCGATGTATATCATCTTCTGTCCTTCCATAAAAAATCAAATATCGTCTCCGAAACAAATCTTTTGGCATTAGGTTGGTTTTTATTTGGTAGTTTAGTGGTTGGATGGACTTTCTGAATCTCTTGTCAGCAGAAAATAGAATCTCTTGTTGGCAGAAAATAGGACAAATTATATATTGGTAGCTCTTAGAAATCGGGGTAGAGTCTAACATAACTTTATAAAATCGACTTGTGAAGTGAGGTTTGTCTCTATTTATAAACATATTGTCTAGCTATTTCTTATTCGATGTGAGACTCTTTAACATACACATTCACAACCAACACTATTAGGCTTGGTTCGTGAAAATAAATGGTGGGTGACTCGATAACGGAAATCTGATAGCAGGTGGTCCAATGAATCCTGAAGAGGTTCTGATATGTTGAAATTGGGGTCTAACTCACCCTCACGACCACCACTGTTAGGTTTGGTTCGTGGACATAAATGTTGGGTAGCCCGATAACCAAAACCTGATAGCATGTGACACAATGTATCTTGAAGAGACTCTGATACCATGTTGAAATTGGGGTCTAACTCATTGTGTGGGACTTGAGTTTTTTCAATACAGTGGATAGGTAGGTGGCTCTTGAATTCGATTCGACAAACTCTGATATCATCTTAGAAATCGTGGTTGGGCCTAACACAACCTCACAAAAGCGGCTTGTTAGGTGATGATTGCCCCCACCTATAAACACATTGTCTGATCATCTCTTATCTGATGTGAGACTCTTTAACACAGACCCTCACGACCAGCACTATTGGGTTTGGTTCGTGGACATAAATGGTGGGTGGCCCGATAATGAAAACCTGATAGCGGGTGACCCAATGGATCTTGAAGAGGCTCTGATACCATGTTGAAATTGGGGCCTAACTCATCCTTACAAAACCAGTTCATAAGGTGGGGGGTACCTCACATTTATAAACTCTTATCAAGAGTCTTATCTATCCTATGTGGGACTTGAGTTTTTTTCAAGATAGTAGATATGTAGGTGGCCCTTGAATTCGACAAGCTTTGATACCATCTTAGAAATCGTGGTTGAGCCTAATACAACTCCACAAAACCGACTTGTGAGGTAAGAATTGCCCCCACTTATAATTACATTGTTTGGTCATATTCTATCTGATGATCGACTCTTTAACAGTGGTTCTCGTTAAATCATAAATGCTCTAATTTATGTATGAGAAATGATATTTGAACAATAATTTTTTTGTAACTTTTGAGACAACTTTTCTCTAATACTCACATTATATTTTTATTTTCTCTCTTCATTGTTATGCTTTTTGTGCAAACATCTTCTTTTTTTTTTTAAAAAAAAAAAATTTAGATTGTCGCAAAAATAGTCATGTAAAGGATGTTCAAATAACACATATGAACTTAAATTCTACCGGAACTAGGCTACACCAGGACCTCCACCTCCACTCAGTTACCACATCACTAAATCTCGACCTAGGATAAACATGATCCACAATTGCAATTAAAACAAACAATTGCCCTATCCTGTCCCAATAGATACATCAAATTTCCTTTATAATCTCTTTAAGAAAATTCTTTAAACAATAGTCCTTCAAATATTTTCTACCGGCAATTTTTATCTTTATTTTTATTTAAACTCATGTGTAACATCAGATTTTTGAATGAGATTTTGAAGGCATGTTTTGAGTATTATAAAAAAATCTCCAATAAAAATTTAATTCTTTTAACATAAGTTTAATTATTTTTTGAAAGATTAACATAAGTTTAATTAAATATGATTTTTAAGCGTCAAGAACATAAAAATTCTTATTTAATTTGTCCTATCTTAAAAAATTCTAAACTTTTGCAAGTGAAATTTTTATAACGTACTAAACATGAACAAAAAAAATAATTCAAAATTTCAAAAAAATACACATAGATTGACTTAAACGCAAGAACCAAAAATATTGTTTTAAAATAATTGAAGAACTATTGTTTGAAAAAATATTTTAAAGAGATTAAAAATAAAATTTAACATATTATAGAAATAAAAACTTTTTTTTTTGACAAAATAGAAATAAAAAACATATTGAACCTTATTAATTAATCTCCAAAAAGGGAAACAGTGAAATTTTTTAAATTCAAATAAAACATGCATGCATATTGGATTAACTAGGTAAACAACCCATTTTTGGTTTTAACCCTAGCCAAAAAGAGGAATAATGGACTTTTCATACATCCGGATTTTAAAACTTGAATATTAAAAAACTTATAAAATTACATTTTGTCACAAGAGATGTTCAAACAATGTAAAGAACTCGTTCGTATTCTAAAATTTAATTGTATAAAATTTTTGTCGTTCGAATTCTAAATTAATCGTAGCTGATTTTTTGTCTTTTTAAATGGCAGAAAAACACGGCCTAGAGTCTAGAAATCAAGGGAAAATTTTGAAAAAATGAGGGCGCATGAGTGTGTGTGGGTGGAGGGAGGTGGTAGTAGTGGTGTGACGGGGATGGGAGAATGTAACTTATAATTTATGCTCTACCTATACAATTCAAACTCTGAAGTCTTGTTAGGATTTTTGGATGACATTTTTTTTGAAGTTCCATATTTGGTTTAAGGACAGAACAATTTAAGGGTCTAATCCTACCGTTTACGTGCATGGGTCTCATTTAAACCTAGAACATAGCTTTCTATGTACTTAGCTCACAAAATCGGCACCAAATGACTCAAACTTGACTGATGCATTAAGGGGAGCACACTCCAAAGTCTCAAATGAGTTATGTATGGATCACATTTATATATGATTATTCTATGCGTGTTATACGACAATAAGGGAGCAAGTCTCTTCTACCCACATTTTAAAAATATCACATGTTTTTGAAAGAATAATTATCGACGACATATTTTGTTTAAAAATACACTTTCAAACTATACAAATTTCATGTTTTTCTTTTATTTTTCTAGATGTGTATATTCGGAGTAATATCGAAGATGTGGAAAACCCATTCCCAATAAAGCAAGAAAATTACTGCTCTTCTCACTTATGAACTTGTTCATTCACTACATCAACGACAATTAACCGCCGCTCGATATTTTTTCACCAGCAGCTAACTGCCGCTGACACTTTTAAGATCACGACTTAAGAAGTGATTGAACTGGTTTAAAAAGTGTCAACACCAATTAACTACTGCTGAAAAATGTCGAGAGGCTATTAACTGCCGCTGATATAGTGAATGAGTAATTTCATACATGAGAAGAGTAATTTTCTAAAAGCAAAAGGTCGGGCTTCCAATAATAGCCTATTTATTTTATAATTTATGGCCCAAGAGGCCTAATCTATAATGAACATTTTTTTAAGCCCCCTGAAAATCTTCCAATGCCCCCTAAAATACCAAATTTGCCCTTATATACAACTTAAGGTAGATATATATCAGAATGGTTAGGTAGATAACTACAAGACGCTACAAGCTCAGGTAGATAGATACGGGATAGGTTAGGGAGATATCTACGGAACGCCTTGTTACAGTAGTTATATACCGGAAAAATCATCATATAGAATAGAACACAATTTTGCTACTTTTATTTCCTCTTTTATACTCCACTTGAATTTTCTTCTAAACCTTGCAATTTTAAGGCAATTTTGGATTTTCCATCACAATCATTCCAACAATTAGCATTAATTTACACTAAACTTAGATCAATTAGCCGGTAATTCGTACTTCCTATCACATTGAGTGTTTGCATAATTTTCATTGGTTTTTTTTTTTATATAGTTTATGCACAATTATGCATATACTCTAAAAGTCAAATATCAAATACAATAAATAAATGGGGAGAAAAGACTATCAAAATTGAGTTTTTCATATCACTGAATTCAACCTAGGTTCTTAATGTTGGATAACTATATTGAATCTATCAATAGCAAAAATTGAGTATCAAATACATAACAATTGTAGTCATAATATTGCCAATAAATAGTCATATAATTAGAAACTGAAACTTAAATATTAAGAGAAGATTTTACCTTAACTTTGAAGATAACTCTAACGTAGCTCTTGCAAGAACAAAAATTAGGTATATAAGTACCTAACCAATTCGGTAGATATATACCGGATGCTCAAATTAAGGGCAAAATTGGGAAATTTGGGAGGCATAAAAGATTTTGAGGGGGCTGATAAAGAAATGTTCATCTATAATTCAAGCATTTTTTGTTTTTCTGTTTGAATTTCTACAACAATCAGCAAGATGCTTTCCTTAAAAAACCAATGCAATAGATATTCATAATCTCAACTCTCAAACATTAAAATTTCATTCTCAATAAAATCAAGAAAACACCTAATTGTCACAGTGCCAAAAACCATTTTCATTGCCAGGAAACCGTTTCTACCATGTTTGACAACAGAGAGAAATTTCATAAAAAAGAAAAGAAAAAAGAAACTAAAAAAAACAAAACAAGGAAAATGGGCACTATATATATTACACCAAAAGTTAATAATTGAAGCATGACTTGAAATTGAAATTCTATAATTATAACCAATTCTATGGGACAGGATAGGACTTGTTATGGCACATGCATTTGTAAGCCATTGGACATGATTCAGCCTCTGCAAGGGATGCACAAACTAAGCTGACCATAACCAATCTGCATGGTGAGCATGATCCGCATGCATGAGAACAATCCGGCAACCTCGACCCAGCTACTTGCATCGTGTCCGGCCGCCGCGTATGCTTTGATCTTCCCTTCCAATGCAGATTTTGTTTTGCCCCTTTACTTCCATCTATTTTATTTCCCACATGAAGATCTGAATGTCCATGTCCTAATTAACATGAAATTTAACACAACATTAATTTGACACATTCAATTAAGACATTTTGCCTTTTTATTTTTTTACTACAATACTTTTAGCCAATATAATATGCATGTTTTAGTGCTTTTTTTTTTAGCAGTGTAACATGTATTATTATTATTATTATTATTATTATTATTATTATTATTATTATTATTATTATTATTATTATTATTATTATTATTAATAATAATACTACTACTACTACTACTACTACTACTATTTAAATAAATTCAAACTAGAAAAATTGAATTGAGTGAGAAATTAGTAACAAATAAAGATGTTTTTTTTTGTTTTTTTGTTTTGTTTCAGACAACAATTCAATGTTCTTTTTTCTTCTAATAATGCATATATGAAAAAACATATATTATAAACTCAGTATATGAATAGTTAAGCGTATCAAGAAAAAGCAAAATTAGTGAAGAAAAAAAAAAGTCTCACTCTAATTTCCACGTCACAAAATTTAGACAAAATTAGAGAGGGATTTCACATTTCCCCTCTCTAAATTTCCCTTATTAATTTAAGTCTTTTTAATAGTCATGTTTGATTGTATTAATAAATAAAGCAATGTCGCAATCTAATAAGAAAGCAACCGTAACAATTTCATCGGAGTTATGTACATAAAATTCAGCTAAGAAAAAGTTATCTCCATAATTCTTTTTGGTAGATTTATATATGGAAATCCAAAGTAAAAAAATTGTGAGACTTACGCGAATTTGAGTGGCTTATGTGCCTTGAAGAGATGATGATTGGAATATAAAGTAAAATAAGGACAAATGCAGCAGCATAGACCAAACTCCTCTTCATCATGGCTAATTTCTCTTGCAATTTCAAAATGTTGAGTGGCTCATGTAGCTTGAGATGTTCTTCTTAGTACTTGGTGAAAGTTGTGAAGGAATGAAAAATATATATAGGTAGAAAATAAAGCATGGAATTGAAGCGGTTCACAGGCAAGAGGAGAGTGTGATAAGGGGTTGTCACATGAAAGAGGGTGCGAATGAAGATTACTCATACTTAGATCACAAGATTGCTTAAGCTTTTGTTGTTTGAGGGAAAGTAGAGAAAACAGTAAGAATTTAAAACACAAGAGTTAAAAGTGCTTCTTTTACGTGATTGCTTGCATAGTCAGCACATGTATTTGTTTGGAAGCATAAATGCAGCCTCAATTTGCACTTACATTTGTGTGCTATCACCATTTTTACTATTTAATTAATGTTCATGTGCTTGTGTGCTACCTAGTTCGCATAATAAATTAGCAACCGAGGCTTTGAATGTGACTGCCATCAATACCTTCTCTCGCATAGTATACTCCTAGTATTTTTGTATGGTATAAAAGAAAACTAATATTTTCGTATAGAGGCATTCCATACCTTATACATATATATAGTTACCCTCTTATGGTAGATCTCGAGTCCTTTATGCAAAATTTCGGATTCATATATCTTGTGGATAAAAAAATTGTTACTGGAAGAAGAAACTTTACTAAAATTGGTTATTGAGGTAACTAATTTATACTTCACATCAATAATATGGTTAAAAATACTAGATATACTTTTTAAAGTCTATCAAACTAAATATATGATGAAAGATCGTATTACATCAGAAAAGTTACACTAATTAAATAATATTGTTGATGTGAATATAAATGTGATGTTTTTTTCGTAAAAATCGTGTCACGGTGAGGATTTGACCATGCCACGTTTTCTTATCTGATTTTCAACGACTTTGTGTACTACAACAATTGCGGCACGATTTTGGCCAAACCACGGGGCAATTTTTTCAGGACTATAAGAGCTATAAAATGTAATTTTTTACCAATTTCTTTTTGAACCTCATGAAACGAAAGGATGGAACTTTTAAAAAAGTTAGAGACTATGTTTTAAGGGTCTTTGAGTAAGATTCTTAGGTTGGAAAACTTTGTAAAACATTGGATGAGTGGAAATCTTTAAGTCTCTTAATCAAATTTGAAAAAATGGATAGAAATTAGGTTGTTCTTGAAGATTAGAAAATTGTCATCCCATCCCATGAGGAATCCCAAACTTAAAATTTTGTGATGACATAAACATTTAAGTTTCTAACTAACCCCAAATAAGGTGGATCATTTATATTTAGATGATTGACATGTAATGCAACTTAAAACATAAAGAAATGGATAAAGGGCCAACAAGGGTTACAACTTAATATCAAATTCAAGTTTTGAAGGGTGACTTGCAAGGATAACCACATATCAAAGAAGTTAAGTGTTTAGCTTACAAAGCTCTCAACTAGGATAATTGGGAGAGTAAAGAAGCTAAGAACTCTACAACAGCAAAGCAATCTACAATGCATGTAACAAGTGATCTCAAATTTGAACAATGAAATTGACAGGAGAAATATAATAGAATGTTCACAATTAAAATTTTCTAAATCAACAGATTAGACAAGACAAGCAAGAAACATTATGCAATTACATCAGTGACGTATTTAGACACATCTTGATAGCATGATATATAAAAAAATTCTAATTGTTGTATGTTTTAACTAATTTTAAGAGTTATAATTGACTAAGTTGTGGCTTTCTAGTACTTAAACATATTAGGTGTTTATGCCTTCGAATTCTCCACTAATTAACGAGACAACTTTTGTAATTGTCTTTTTTCAATTGTTCAACTAAGCAGGTTGATCGTTTAGAATAGTAGTTATTACAAAAGTTATGGAGTTGTTGATGCATGAACTAAGGATAGAAAAACTCAAATTGATCTTTGTCTAGCAGCCCTTGTATGGAAGAATATATTTTGCATCAATTTGAGTTTATCTAGTAGGCCTCGTTAAGTGATACGAAACAAAAACATCAGGGGATTCATATCACTTAACGAGGGATGTCGGCTCACTTGGATGTATTTGTTGAATTTGAAGCTAGATGTTTATGTTTTGCATCGTCGGTCGACATGACTGAGCTTTCGAAGCGAAAGTCTAATGTTGTTGCATATGTTAGAGTCGCCTCTTCTGTGGACGCAAGAGGATCCTCAAGGAGAAGGAGTGTTTTCCTAAAGCAGCATTAACAGATTTACACAAAAATCCTAGCCATTCTTGAACTTTGGGACTTAGAAAAAATAAGGTAAGAGAAGATGGAATGCAGATAAATTGAGGATTTAATCATAAGAATAAGAGATTGAATACTCAATGATAACTTCTTTGTATGTATGTATCTATATATATATATATATATATATATATATATATATATATATATATATATATATAT
>Ga0099826_10000696_pt1 | contig 17558 bp, 11 predicted proteins | sample Mtrugardesep15_FD_76830 | JGI IMG/M metagenome (GOLD analysis project Ga0099826, IMG submission 76830) | Root nodule microbial communities of legume samples collected from California, USA - M. trunc garden sep15 | ecosystem: Host-associated > Plants > Roots > Nodule | place: USA: California... | reverse complement strand
ACCTGAAGCCATCGGACTTGCTCAAATGGATCTTTATTTTTCTGAATTGCAACCTCTATGTTACTCAGCACTTCCGAAAATCTACATTCATTACATATTTTATCAATCAAGTGGAGAAAAGTCTTTCTCTGCTTCTGTATAAGCCTATGATAAACATCTGGTGGCAAGGAAACTGCAGCAGACAAGCATGCTTTCCGAAAAGTAGGATTAGAAGTGCAAATAATCCCAATGGCAGCATGTAAAAGATTCACAGACACAAGATCAAGTTGTTGAGACAGAGAATCAATGCAACCATAACACGGTCTTCTCTGGTTATCATTCCAGCAATGAAGAACAAAATGAGCTACTCCTTCCCACCTGCGTTTAGAATGATATAGAATGAGCGAAACCCAGATATCTAAATCACCATAAAGATAACAAGTTTCTTTAACATGTGATACAATATTGTGAAATCTATGTAGCCAGTTCAATCTTTCATTTGCAGTGATGCAGTTGCTCCATTAAGAAATTGTCTGCCCCTATAGTGCTTAAGGTCTCTTCAATCGCCTCACTCAATTGCAAGCATAATCATCAAATTGAATTCAAACATAACATAAATCTAGCAATCAAATATAATTGAAATTGAAAAGCAAAATCAAACAGAAAAATAAAAATGATAAACTTACAGGAAGACGTAATGGATAAATAATCTTCCCAAATAAAAGAAACCTAGTCATAACAGATAGGCTTAATAGCAGTTTTAGCCCCCTAACTTTTTCAAAGTTGCGATTTTGGCCCCCTAAGAAAAAAAACTACAAAACCGCCTCCTAAGTTTTTCAACTGTAGCAGTTTTGGCCCCCCAAGGCAAAAAAAATAAAAATAAAAAATAACACGTGGCACCTCACTTAGGGTGCCACGTCAGCGTAGATCGAGTCAAAATTGGTCTTGGGGGCCAAAACTGCCACAGGTGCAAAACTTAGGGGGCGGTTTTGTAGTTTTTTTCTTAGGGGACCAAAATCGCAATTTTGGAAAAGTTAGGGGGCTAAAACTGCTATTAAGCCTAACATATAACATAACCAAACATAGTAACTCCAAGTTTCACTCTCATAACCAAACATAGTAACTCCAACTTTCACTCTCTTCATGCGGACTTGAGGACAACAAACCATCACGAGGATGAAAGTTCGATAATATTACACACATCCTTATCAATAGGGTAATAACTGATGTAGATTAAATACTATAAAAACTGGTCCATGAATCAGCTTTCCATAAACATGGGTCTTTGAAAGCTTGGCCCGGTGTCCTGCAGACACACTTGTCTAATTTTTAATAATTGAATTTAGAGTGGGTCACTCCACATGCATAGTGTCAGTTTTCTGATTCAAGAAACATCTATCAAATGATTTTTTTAATCATTCGATATAGTGCTAAAGCAGCTATATACAAGAACAACTTAAAGGGAAAAAAATAAAATAAAAAAATTATTCATAATTCTTGGAATCAATGAAAATCTGAAAAATAATTGCTAAGGAACAAGAGGTCCACCCATGATTATGGCCACCATACAGAGACTGATGGACCTAGAAGTATCGATTAGACAAAAAAGACCAGCTTTGACTAGATAGGAAAGAATACACAAAGATGTGATCATTAGTTATATATTTTTTGGTTTCCCAAAGGTTCCCTCCACTGGAGATAATACCATTTGAGGCATATCGGGCATTAAATGTGGGTACTAGTAAAAAGTTGTATATCTGCAAGGATTAAAAACTTCAATGAAAAATTTAAGACTAAAACAAAAAAGTGGTATATTTGCAAGGACTATAAATATATTTAAGCCAGTTGAAACTATAAATATATTTAAGCCAGTTGAAACTATAAATATATTTAAGCCAGTTGAAATTATATTATCTGAACATTTGTGAAATCACATGTTGTAAGAATTAAAATATTGCCGCCCAATGGCCATTTTCTTTCTAGGCATATCAACATACTAGCCTCTAAATCAGTCATAGGTAGGATATTGTAATATCATATTAAATCAAACTAATCTCCATTGTAGCAATATTAATAATACTTATGGTAAACAAATGCAAAGCACTGGACCAGGAAAAGAGAAAATTCTAAAAATCACACTAGATAGGGGAAACTGCCATATAGGTATTAAAGAAACTCCAAGACTAAGATTTACTAATTTAACAGAAAATATTTCTGAAGGATTTTCTGATTCTCCATAAATATTATCCATCCTATGTTCAGCAACAAAAAAGCCTTGTTTTTTTCAAAGCAATCCATGAAATTCAAAAATCCTCAGCAACAAAAAGCCCTATTTTTGTCATCAGCCACTGTCCACACATTGGTTTGGCATCCACTGTCAATGGAAGACATGCACTGTAAACAGACCACTAATGGAAGACATGCACCCGAAACAGACCACTTAATCCAATGACCAATTGCTGGCAAGGCATGTCTCCTTTCTCCAATGGATTTACACATAAGTGCTTGACTACAGGGACAGACACTGTCTAATTTACTACACTCAATACCTGTTACTAGCCTTAGTGCACACAAAATGTGAAAGTTTTATGCTAAAGCCATAATTTATAGTTTTGAAACTAAGAGCATTTTCCTCTAACGTAACAGAAGGGATCCACAAATATCTACAAAACCAGTTATGAACTGAGCTTTTGCTAATTTTTTTACACAGGTTTTATCCATTATTTTTCATCAAGGAATTCTTCCCACATGAAAGATTCAGATCGACTTAAAAATGTTGTAAATTATTTGTCTTTTCTTGTATCTTTGCATTCTTTACATTTCAATGACTACTTTAGCAATCACATGATAGAAAGGAAAGGCCAAAATACCCGTTCAAAGTTCTATACATTTGATTTGCATACTGGCACCCAACATCCTAAGCGAGAATGAAATTTACACAAAATATAGACACATCTGATTATTTATCTACATATAGATCCCTCAGTCCCTTATCATTGTAAAATATTCGCTTTAGAGTTCGGTTCTACTTACGAATAATACATGCACATGCAATTATGGCATAGTTGCAGAAAGTCTAAAGTTTATGAAATATGAAAAACTAGGTATTTTCCTTTTTTCTTAATTTTTGTTTCTTCCCAATATGCTGCATTTATGTAATAGAACTTAAAATTTATATGAAAAGGAAAATAGACAAAAAAGAAAAAGAAAAGGGTCCGTGGTAAACTTAACAGAGTTGTAACTGAAAAAGAGCAGCGGGAACTTCTATAACCCAGATTATCGTAAGTAAAGCTCATTGCAACCATTAAAAAAATAATTGAATAACATTTACTTACTCAAAAGCAGGTTCAACCTCAATACTGAGTGTAAGGTGCAATGAAAATCCAGGAGAACCGTCATCAACAGCATAATTTGTATAAGCCTCATGTGGAAAACCTCTGGGAATATACAATACATCACCCTCCTTGAGAAAGAACTCTCTTCTTACAGCTTTTGTACAGTCAACATCGGAACCACAAAGACTATCGTATAAGCGAGGTAACAGCTGACCGGGTTGAGAAAATACTGTCCATTTCTTGGAGCCAAAAATCTGGCAGACAAATACACAGTGATCATCAAAGTGACGGGCCAACCCTTGAGAATTAGCTGGTGTTAAGTACAAATTAGCACCAACTGAAGGTTGGCCAAACATAAGTGCTAATGTATCGGCAATAGAAGCAATGCGCTGATATCGAAATTCGAGACCACGCAGAGCAACAGTATAACCCTCTTTATAAGCTTGCTCGCACTTTAAGACATCTTCATTAGTAAAATACAGAGGTTCCTTATGGCATTCCGGATGAAAGTGGTGCGTCTCTTTTCTGGATTGGCTCTCAGTTTTTACAACCCGTATATCCTGCTGGTAGATTATAGGACAACCTAGTCTATCTTTCACCTCATTTAGGAAATTGAGGATGTTTTGCTCCTCTGAAGCAATAGGAAAACAAGACACGAGACCTTGAAGAATTGAATGAAGTAGGGAAGGAACACTCCCATTCCAGTTCAAAGATTGTATAAATGGGCTAAACATATCATTCACGTTGTTATCCTCCGACGTCCTTGTTAGAAGAAAAGGTGAAACCTCCCAGTAATTTGACAGAAAATCTTCAAAACTAGAATCACTCGTACCAAAAAGACCTCTTTGGACCACTTCAAATGGCAAAGAGACACTAAGTTGTGAAGCGTTAATGGAAAGCCTGAAGATGCTTTCGGCAAGTTCACTAACTCCAACATTACTCTTACAAACACGTCCTTCATTAGATTTCACATCGCCTCTAATTACCAAATGATGAGTAGCATTTGCCCTTATCTCTTTTAGAAGGCTCAAGAATGCTTCAGAAACGCTTTCGGGGATATTATGTAGTTGCTCAACATTACAGGCATTGATAAGAACAATAATTGCACTGAGCAAAGCCACCGATAGTTCATCTTCCCTAATCCCAATCTTAAGAGATTGAAAACTTTGATTTCCCTCAGACAATAAACAAACAGATTCCACGCGCTTAAAAACCTGAAGAAACACAGACCTAAGGAAATTTTCAATATATCCAAAACAACAGATTTTCAAGTGTAAGATTTTACTTAAATAGTTTATCTTTACCTATACAGTGATAAATTAAAACAGCATGTTAGAAATAAAAGCATTGCATATTAGGGCCTTGTTTGGATAAACAGCTTAATTAAGCACTAATAGCATAACTTAATTAAAACTTATCGTATAAGTGCTTATATATGAGCTATTTCTATAAAAAAAGTTGTTTGGATTGACCTATTTAAGCGTACCTACCTACATAAACACTTGAGAGACTGTTTAGAAAAACTTACGGAAACAACTAATGACATGTCCATAAGCTGTTGTCAACTTATTTCTATAAGCTCCCTATGATAATTTATGAAAACAACTTATAGCATATATATAAAAAAAAAAAAAAAGTTTGAATTCATTTTATCTTTTGTTATGGAAATAGCTTATACATGTACACTTACACGATAAACAATTATACTATAAGCCCTTAATTAAGTTTTTTGTCGAAACACAGTCAAAAAAAAAAAAGTCAAACTATTTTCATATAAGCTACAAGGAATTATGAAAATAAGCTGTTTTCATGAGTTGCTCCAAAGATTATCATGCAAGTAGATAAACTGAAATAATTCATTGAATCTAAAGAGAAGCTAAAAGTAAATGCAATAGCTTATAGCTTACATTAGTTTGTGCAAGGCAAAGAAATTGAGAAGTTGCTGTTGAGCGAAAGCGGTGGTAGACAAATCCAAAACGGCATTGCAAGCAGAGAATAAAAGTTTCCTATCGGGATTTTCCAACAGAGAGATTAATCCCTTAACTGTTTCGGAATCGGTAGCGATTTCTTGGTTGATTTGGAGCGAAACGAGGGAGGCAGCGCCGATGACATCAGCGGCGCGGCGTGAGACTGGGGAGTGTGTGGAAGAGAGAAGGGATGGAAGTAAAGCGAGGATGGGTGTGACGGAGGAAGATTTGGAGAGGAGAAGAGAAGGGTGAAATTGGAATAAGCATTTTTTGATGAAGGATTGGTTGGAGTTGGAGTTGGAGTTGGAGTTTGAGTTTGAGAGAGATGCGAGTATAAGAGCGAATAGGGTGTTGGGATGATTGGAGAGTTGGGATTGAGAGGTTGAACAAGAGCGTTTCCTTTTCTTCTTTTTAACTGCATCACGCTTCTTCATTCTTCTTGCTTTGCTTGCAGGGGAGAGGGGGCGGAGGCCAAAAAGCACCTATTCGAGAGTTGAGATTTTTTTTTAGGCAAAATGTTTTTTAAGTTATATGTGTATAGCAAATTAATAATTTAAATTTTAAATTGGTTTTTATGTGAACATTTAATGTTAATTTAACATGTCTAAATTCATCATTCTCAATATTAAAGTTTATCTGTGTATTATTTAATCTTGATTTGAAAAAAATTAATCAGTTACTTGGTTTATATATTGTTGATGAATTATTTATCTCTAAAATTATGCTTGAATTAAGAAACAATAAGAAGAAAATGTGTTTAACTAATCATGTTTGATGTCATAAGCACTTTTAGACCTACCAACTTATTTTTATTTTTTTTGAGGGATAGACCTACCAACTTAATGTTAAATGGTCTATAAACACTTAATAATGAAGTTGGTTGAAAAATGGGTTGCAATGTATAATCATACTCTAAATGTATTGTCCATTTTTCTATATGTAATTCTATGTTTAAAATTTTTTGTAAAATATTGATCAAAATTATTCATTGTCTAAATGACATTGTAGTAACATGTTTGCAATATATTTGGCGGATTTGACGCTTTAGAAATTATCATACTCTTGGTGTTGGTGATATGCAATGGAAAATCACATAATGTCCTTCATTTTGTAGACATCATACACACTGAAACAGGTATCAAACACAATAATTTCAGAATAGTGCCACCACATACGTTAGCCTTCTGCAAACACAGTTTGTAACTTCGCTTATATGTTTTTCTCTGTTACATGTGCAGCACACTCCAGCTTTGCATAAATATGCACCTACCAGCCACCAAGTCAAGTATCATTTCAACCAATTTAATATCAACAAACATTTTCTGTAAGTGATGATGTGGGAATGATGAGGGAGTGCCTCGATTAGAGGCTGACAGATAGTTGTAATGTTTATCTAGTTTGGTTGTGGCTTGTGATAAAATACTTTATACTAGTATGTATATGGTTGGTATCACGGTAGGTGTGCAAGAATCACGACGACCCACCGTGATTTTAGAGAAACTACAAAGTGTAACTTTTAAAAAACCACAGTGGATCACCGCAATTCTGATACGCTTGCCTTGATATCAAACACATGTATTAAAAATACTGTGCAAGATTGTACTGACGATGAGAAAAAAAATGGCGGAAAGCATAGGTCAAAAACATATTAGGTGTGAAATCCCGCCACATGTGATTGGGTAGAATACTTTTTCATAGATTCAATAGATAACTAATATTAAATCTTCAATTTCCTTTGTGGGTCTTGCTAGGGACACTCTTTAGAGATTCCAAGTTAAAAATATTCATTAAATTATTAAAAAAAAAACTTACTATTTAAGGTTCTTAAAGAATGTCATCGAACACTCATTAGCATTTCCCTTCCTTAATCCAGTTTCCCCCACAGGTATTTGCTGGGAGTAAGGAAACTGAGTGCCCTACAGGCCTGCACAGGGGCCCAGCCGGATGAGGTGGCTGAATGTATTGTAGACAGCCTTTGTTGTTTTAATTGGAGCCTAATCAGACATTGCATGAACCACTAAATGACAAACATATACAATGCAGATGTATTTGAATAGGAGGTGTGCATAGGAAGAAAATAGTAGTATACTATTACCCCTTAGCCTCAACTTTATAAGTCAGAGAAAGGCAACTTCAAATAATTTTGATGCCAGTAGTTGGCAAAGTGGACAAAGTGTACATGCTACAAATTTAATAATTTGTCTTCAACTATGAGTTATGTGCAGAATACTCCTGAATTTGATCCTATTGATATGAATTCCTTAACTCAACAAAATGTGCACAATCAATCCTTACTAGGGAATATGATTCCCATGCTCGGAGTAGTATGCAGGTTCTTGGGTGTTCAATTCAAAGACATGATGTTGGACTTGACCCAAAGTTGACTAGTTTCTTGAATTTTAGAAATTAAACAAATCAAATAAGAAAAAAGACACTCAAAATTTAGCATCTTTCAAAGATTCTTTACAGCATTTGCTACAAAGGAAATGAAGCTGGGGTGGATTCCATAAGTGAAATTACATTATAAAGTTATAAAGCAAATAGTGGCATCATAATCAGCTAATAAAAACACTAAAAAAGAAGACTGATTCTTCATTCTATAGAGCTATATAAAATCTTTAAAGCTGTAAATGTAATTGTTCAGGAAGATTGATTCTTCATTCTAGATAGCAGCTATAATTTGTAAATATATTTGTTGAGAGCATTTGTAGTGAATGTAAATATACATTAGACGCAAGGCAGAAGAAATAAAACAAAAGGGCAACCAACATCTATACATAAGGATGGTACTGGAGAAAACTATACAGGAGGTATGTTAGAGAAAGAGAAGCCTTTGTATCCCTTGTAAGCATAATATGCAATCCGTGTATAGTAGAAACCTGGTATGAACAAGATTGATCCCAGTATTGCAAAGAAGAGACCTAAAAACAAAAATTCATCAAAGATAGCAACAAAACCTAAAAATTTCTAATAATAAATAAATCACAATTTTCTGAATCAATCGTAAAAGTTAATTCTGAATTAGGTAAAGAACGATTGAAGGGGAAAAAGGGGGTGGATGTTAAGTTACCGTGAGCAGTGTCACCGCCGACATGATGGTAAGCCATGAGAGAACCGATGATGATACCTAGGGTTCCGAAGACGAGAAGAGCGACGGCGAGAGCGATCTCCTTGATCGGTGGTTTGTTATTCGCCGTGTATGATGTTTCCATCATCATGTCTTCATCGGAAATCGAGAATGCGTGATCTACGTACATTTTTACAACTCTCTGATTTTTTTTTATTTATTTTTTGTCTCACCTAATTCAGATTGTAGATTCAGCTGAAGGTTTTGATGAGCACGAGTATCGTATGCGTGTCTTGATTGATTTATGCTTTCTTTTGCTTTGATTTCTGACTTTGTCTTCAAGTTTCACTTTTTAGAATCCGTACACTATTGGATTTATTTATATATTCGCCCTCAATAATCGATCAATCTTATTACAAGATTTCAACAAAGGTTCCCTCAAGAGAAAAAAAATCAACAAAGGTGCATTAATTATTTTTTCTTTTAAGAAACTAAGGTATGCGTTATTAATCCTTAAAAAAAAAAATCTGCATTATTAAAATATTAAATCTTTTAAGATAAATAAAATATATTATATTTTATTACAAAATAAAATATTTTAAAAAAATAAATGTAAATATCTTAATAAATAATTTTTAAGCCACAAGTCTTTTTTCTTCGGACCGAGACATCAACCATTCTCAATAAAATTTATGTATAAATTTTTTTTATAGAAAATCTAAAATACATTTTTGTCTCTTTTAAAGTTTTATTTATAAGAGAGGAAATTAAATTACGAAATCAGCTAAGACAAACTAATTCCTCTGACACTATCTTCTAACAAAAGTTTTAGAGTAGACGGAAAAACATTAGAAAAAAAATATAATGTAAGAAAAATTGTGTCTAATATGTTAGTATATCTATTAGATTATCGATTAGCCTAAAGATACATGTGACAGACTGAAGTACTCCGACCAAGATCATGAACAAAAAGGTTAGAGGAAGATGTTTCAAGATGATCTTTGATTGACCATATTAACAGCAATCAGATAATTCATCTAAAAAATTATGTTTCTGACATTCAATTGATTTGTCATTTGTATTCTAATGCAAATGATCCAAAATTTCGCCCATGAACTAAGTCTATTGTAAAAGCCACAAATAGACTTACTATGAGAGTCTCTAATCGAGATATTGATACAACTCAAGACTAAAAACATACTCCCACATCTCATAATATGAGATCATTTGATAACTTTTTATCTCTTTGCATTCTCTTAAGACATGTCTAACAATCTTAAGAAACGGTGCTAATTCCACTGTATTAGCAAAAAGAAAAGAACATTGTACAATCGCTAATTGCTATATGGGGGCCATTAAGGTTAGGTAGCAGTCGTTTGAAGTCAACTAAGAATAATAGACATCAATTGAAGTCGCAAACAGTCGAAGACATTAAACCTTGTTGATGTCGTGGCTCAAATTGAGTTCGCATCATTGTTTAGAACCTTTATGAATTTTATTTTACCATATAGTGTAATGATTGCATTACAAATGTAAATAGAAATTGATGCTATTACTTAGGAGTCTCTTAATTTGAATCCCAAATGAGATAAGTCAACGTTACAAAGCCGACTGAGGTAAATTTCGAGTTCCCTAAAAAATTTAGTTGGTAAATTTTATGCCATCAAGTTGGAGCAGGTAGATTCGAAATGTTCAATTTGCTGAGCAAAATTGTACTTGTTCACAACCGGAATGAATGTCTAGGTATGTATGTTGAGTATGTTTTTGAAAGAGTTAGATAGTGGAATGGAGCTTTTAGTAGCAGTGTTATCAAATAATATTGTTGCGCTATAGAATATAACAAAGGAATTTGTACAATTGTTATTGTTCTGGATGTGTTATTTAGTACAAAGTGTCGACAAATAGTTGCAATTGCGGAATTTGAACAAACCATTATTTTTCACTATATGTGATCAACAACACTGTTTAAAAAATCAATAAAAAAAAATTGTTTGGAGGATAAATTTTGTTGCTTATACCATGTGATAAGTAAAGAATTTTGAAAGCAACCATGCTGCTTTGATAACATACAAATTAAACATTAAACATCAGTATTTTCACTTGTCTCTTGTCTGTTTCAACCGAACAAGACTGTGTCAATGAATTAATACATCTAAGAACATCAACCAGAAGATGATAAAACGCTGAATAAAAAAGTAAAAATCCATACAAACTACTACTAACTCATTACTAGTGCCGATTGCCGTTGTGGGTAAATAGATAAGTTCGGGGGGGCCTGAGAGCAATCCAGTCTGCGTAAAGAGCAATTTTCTTGTTATATGTACCTTTGAATTAAGGGCCCAATTGACATCAGCCCAATCAACTTTGTTCCTCTCTCTCTGCACCACCGAAGAAAGAAATTACGCAAACGAGAAATGCAAAACGAAAACGAACACCACATTACTCCCACCGGCGAACCACACACCACCGCACATCTAGAGTGTAGACTCCGACTCCGACTCTGAAACATCATAGCCGCCTCTCCCTCTCCTTCTCGCCGGCGCCATTCGTCTGCCTCCATCTGATGAAATCAACTAGTCCGAGAATAAAAGAAAAAAACAAAAACAAAACGATCCAGATTGATATCAACGGAGATAGTGAAATTGAAAACTGAAACAAGGAATCGATCTACAAAACTTGAACAGAAAAGGTGAGGGAGAGGCAGTAGAGAGCTAGTGTTAATCTTCGCTCTTTCAACCCTTTTACCTCTGCTCTTGAAAGTCTCGAACAAATCAACGCCGTTTCTGAAGGTAATAAACTCTCCTTCTCATTCTTACTATTCATGCTTTATGAATCTGTTATGTAATAGGGTTGTTATTTAACTCCTACTGGTTTTAATCTTGTAAAAATATCATTGTTTTAATGGGTGTAGTTTTTTATTTTTAGTAATGCATCAACTAAGTTTCGAATGTCATTTATGAAGCTTTAGTTGTTATTGTTATTGAGATTTTATTTTTATTATGTTGATGTTGTAACTTGAAACTTTGTTTCAACATGCGTGGTTTGATTGATGCTGTGCTATTATCAGTGAACTCAAATGCGTTTGTTCCAGCTTAAAAAAATATTGTGTTAAAAAATCTGGAGATTTTGAAGAAAAAAATAAAATAAAATCTGAAGCTATTTCTGTTGTTTAACTACCCATAAAAATAACTTAAAAAAAAAAAGGTTTTTAACTTGTTCATGTGTTACCTCGTTGTTTTTCAAGAAATATAGATTTTGGGAAAAGCTAATCCTAATAGCCTTTCCATTTAGAGTCAAATGATTTTTCATAGTTTTTCAAATTGTTTTCAAAATTTTGGGAAAATGTTTTGAAAAGAGAGTGGCTAAGGTAGCTTGTGGGAATGATGAATCTCCTAAGCTCAGGACCAACATAGACAGCTAAGTACCTTTTGGGAACATCATGCGGTGCTCTAGGACTATTGCAGCTATATTCATCAGAATCAAAAGACACTAAACTGTTTAACCTTTTGTTAATCATAGGTGATATTCCCCCATGTTTCATACCAGAATGTTCATCGTTGCCGTCTTTATAACCCACTTGCCACTTTTGAAATATTTCCTTCAATTTAGCTGTTAATTTCGAGACTCCAGCATCGTCCATTGATGACAGACTTTAGCCACAAGAGTTAAAAGTATCCCAGGATCAAGTTTAGCAGATTTGACTCCTTATGTCACACTTGAAGCAGAGATGTTATAAAAGAAAAAAAGTCAATGTTTGATTTCTTCAATAACTGGCTACAGCTACACAGAAGCACAAATTAAAAATAAAATGTGCATAGAACCACGATACAGTTATACAGACAGAGGTTAAGATCAATCACCTAATTGGAAGAAAATCATTCATTGATGATCTCAACTTTTATTTTATTCAAATAGAAAAAAACTATGTAGCAACGACACTTTAGATTGAAGACGTGTTAGGGATCTTCCACATTTTGAAAGGCTATTAGGATTAGCTTTTCCTAATAGCTTGTTCATGAGTTTTGAGTCATTTGTTTAAGTTTAAATTGCTTTTGTATAAGCTATAAGCTCTTTTCATAAGTTATCTTGGAGAGCTGAAAATAAGTGAAAACGACTTATTGACATCTCATAAGCTGTTTTCATAGGTTCTCCGAAATAGTCTCGAAAAGGCTTACGCCAATAGATAAGCTCAAATAAGCCAATCCAAGGCCCTATATCATTAGACATAATTCATGGCGCAAGACATTATTACATGTTGTTGTTTTGTTCATGTAGTGAATCCCTCTAGTGGGAAAAGGCTGTTGTTGTAGTTGTTGTTGTTTTGCTTCTTTACTATTGGAAAATGCAATCGGAGAACCATTTAGGTCTTGTTTGGTATCGGATAAACAACTTCATTAAGCACTTATATGATAAATGCTTATGTCTAAGCTATTTTTATAACAAAAGATAAAATAAAATAAAACTTCAAAATTCATCAACATACTTTTCGAATCACATCTATCGCCTTGCTTTCTCTTATGAAATTAATATTTTCAGCCTGATATTCAATTTTGTTTCTTTCCTTGGTATTGTTTGGTATATGATTTATTATTTATGGAATTGTGAAACATTGCAGGAATGGGAATTAGTAAAACAGAAGTAAACTTGAAGAGATTGCTTGCAGCTGCTCCTCAGCAGCAAAACCAGGCAAAACTTGTACATGTAAGTCTGAAAGTAAACCCTGACTATTTATTGTAGAGTAATCAGTGTCATGTCATGTCAGAAGAGGAATTTTGGCACAATAGTTGAAGTTTATGCTGTGTGGTTAGGATGTCACAGGTTTGAGTTATGAATTTGACCTTTTTGCAAATACGCAAAGTTGCCTGCAATAGATCGAAAATAGACTCGCCCCTTTGCTTTTGGACCCCATTATGGCAGTTGCTATATAGCACCAAGTTGCCTTATGTTGGTCTCAATCGACTATAATTTATTTGCTAATTTTATTGAAGTAATGTTCCATTGATTTAATCATTTGATTAACTCTTGAAAAGAAAAGCTTACTAATTTGTTGACTCTGCAGTATGTTGCTACTTTGCGTGAACAACTGGAACAATTGGCTGAAGAGAAGACTCCAGAAGGCTTGCCAAGGTAGTAAGTCTCTTCACCTACGTTCTCGTATACATAAATATCAAGGAATTACAAGGGAGACTACAGAGCTTTAGTGTTTCTATATAGTCTGCCATCTTTAAAGCTGTCAATTCTTACTCTTGATTTTATGCAAGTTTCAAAAGAAAATTACTTATTCCCTTATTCAGCATTGAGAGCCATATACAGAAAGACTTATAGCCAGAGTTGGTTTGAAAGATATAACCAACCTGTTAAAAATTCAAAATATAACCAACCTCTTGTTATATGTACAGCTGGAATAAATGATATACAAGTGGCTTCATCATATATCTTTCCCTTTATTAAATTTCTGCCAACTTCCTCATATTTATTGGCATCCTTGATTTGTCAAGAATTCTTTTTTGACATAACTTCTCACATACTCCATAAGATGTATCTCTATGTTCCACATCCATACTGCTCCTAGCTCCCACATTTTGTTTTCTGCTTTTCCATTTAACTAAAACCTTGCGCAATAACCTCAATGCCTCATGTAGACTTCCTATTCATGATAGGTCCTGTACAGTCAGCATTTGAGTAGGTCTCAATGGTCTGTTGTATGCTTTTTTGTTGAAGAAATGGTATTTTCCAGGGACATTTCAAATTTTCTAAAATTCCATTACATATATTGCGTTAAGATGTTCTTCATTGGCAAATCTATGATCTGGCTAGCTATACTCACTGCAAACGACATACCAGGCCAACGAGGCCATCCATCTTGTTACCCTCAAGCTTTTGATTAAGGTCAATAAGAGTTTTTGCTGGTCTGCTAACACTGTACCGTACCATTTAAGCTTCTTCCTTCAAATCTCCATTTAGGAATCTATTCTTCACATGTAGTTGCTGTTGAGGCCTGTCCAAATTTGCCGCTGGGCTTTGGAAAAACTTAATACGGTTTGAGTAAAGCCTTTGGCAACCGATCGAACTCCGATCCGGTACTTTCAAAGAGGATAAGATTTTATTCATGAATGAGCATTGTTTAGGTTTAAGCATGTAAATGTTAAGAATTTACACTTGGTGAAATTTTAGGGATTAGATGGAAAATGAAAAGATTTCATTAAATATAGGATTTTGAATAACTGCTGTAATATAGAAACCTAATTCAAATTCCTATGTAATAAGTTCCAAGTCAAGAACAAGTTTAGATAAACTAGTGTAAGCTCAGCTGACCAACATAGGTAACATAAAATCCTATCGCAACAATAGTACTAATATTCAAACCATACTTAAAGGTTTAGAAGACTGTGGTATATATATGGACTCCTTTATTTACAACGAGTTCTCCTTGAATATGTCTCTCAGTGAACATAAGTTGTACCGTTCCTTGTTTTTAATTGTTTGAGAAGATCTTGCACGTGTAATGATTACATAATCAGTTTATTTTCTCTTCTTAGATTGTTGGTAATCCATGATCTAAAGCTGTTATATTCCTGCTATATGTTTCTCTACGAGTATCTGTATTCATTGATGTTTGTGTATGATTGATTGGTCATGCAGGATCTCAAAGGCTACATTGAACGATTATTCAGAGAAGATTGAAGCCATTGCTTCAAAATTGGTTCATGTGGTATGTATTTGTTAGCTATTGTATCTTTTAGAGACATTGAAATGCAAAGGGATCATTAGAGCAACTGACTGAACATCTGGGGTTCCTTTTTTGCAAGGATGGTAAACAAGTTCTTTAATAGGATTCTAAATAAATAAGCCCCATTTTCATCAATAAATTAACGAGTGTTCATTTCACAGCACGATTGTTGTATCCCCTTTCATAGCTTGCTCCAGGTCGTGTATAGTAAGAAAAAAAATCTATAGCCAGCCACGTCTTTTTCAGCCAAAAAAGTCGTTGTAAGTTATATATTTCAATATATGAATTTCAAATACATACTTTCTAAAATAAAAACTTTTTAGTAACTCAAAGGTGCGCAAATTGCATAAACTTAAGTCTGAGCCTCTGAGGTCTGCTTGGCTAAGCAGGTGTTATTGGTAGGGTGGAAACTTAATGATAAAACTTCAAACCTGCTTGGTATGACAAACATGAATGAATGGCAAATACAAATATGCTCATTTTGATAGTTCACAGGAGAGAAGAACAAAAGAAAACCAACAAATTTGAGGCAAAACAATTAGATTATTTAGATGGATTAGCACAGTTGAAAATATTTGGTGGTTATGGTTTAAAATGATAGTAGCAAGGATGTTTAACACGAATTTGGAGGAAAGGGTGATAGAACAGGATTCTGAATTGTTGGTATTTTAGAACTGACCATTAAGCTTAGTTGTAAAACGGGAAACCCATTGTTGAAGAGGAAGCCTCTAGAAGGAGATTTCTCTCTCTTTTCTGTGAGGATTCTCTAATCCTTTGAAGCTTCCTTTTCTTACTCTATTTCTCAGCTCTCTTGCTTGTGTGTTTGTAATGACTGACTCAAGTTCGTTTTAACTCCATTTTTTTGCCCACCTACTCAACCAAACAAACCTTAATGATTTGTTATATGATGGAGAACATCACATTGCATTAGTTATAGTATGTGAAGAGTGTATATAAAATATTTTAATGGCTCGAATTATGTACTTGATTGGAATGCATCATAAGGCAATGAAATTTCCTCCATTGTTTCCTTTTTATATACTCCATTTTAGTTTTGGCTAAATAGACACACTTAGTGATTGTCATATAACCATTTAAATTTTCAGTCTGACATAGAAATATCTGAGGACACTGAAAGAAATGTTAAAGAAAACCCTTCTGAAATTGAGGAAAAAACGCCGATGTCGCCTTCTGGGCTGCGAAGAAGGCCTGTGTAAGTTAATGTTAACCTTTTTCACTGCTACTTGTATCTTGTAGGCTGTTTTACTGTTACTCATCTGATTCATTGGACAGAGCTGCCTCAAGTACTGAAGATAGAACACATGAGCCTGCTGAGACTGATCACTTATCATCTGTTAAACTGGATGCTGCAGGACATGCACATATTGAAAAGCACAGGTACACTTGAAGTTTGTGTTATGATAAGTCAGCACTACTGCAATGAAGTGTCCATAACCTAAAAACCTTAGGTTCCTATGCGTATTTCTTAAAAATAAAAAAAGTATATTTGTATTTAGAAATAGAAAGGATTTTTTTGGTCAATCATTGGGTTATTATATTGTTGAGGGGTAACCTTGGCGCAACTGGTAAAGTTGTTGTCATGTGACTGGAAGGTCACGGGTTCAAGTCCTGGAAACAGCCTCTTGTGTAAAAAACAAGGTAAGGCTGCGTACAGTACACCAAATGGTGGGACCCCTTCCCGGACCCTGCATATGCGGGAGCTATAGTGCACCGGGTTGCCCTTTTTTTATTGGGTTATTATATTGTTGTTAACTAACCAGTCATCAAATGTTACTGAATATGTTGAACTACTAGGGTGCTTTATTGGCAACTTTATTTTATTCATCATTGACTTGTTTCAGGATGTTTCTGAATCATTATATTTTGATACCAATACTCTCGCAGTTGCTATTGAACTATATGCAAAAATGTTTTAGATAGCTAATTGTTGTTGTCATTTGTGTTTGCTCTCAATGCTTTGCTTTTAACCATATGAATTGTTTTTTCACTGTTCTCAATTTTTTCACTTCTTTGTTGAAACTTATACTCCTCAGATTGCTTCAAGATGATTTGACAGATGAGATGGTGGTGTTGGCAAAACAACTCAAAGAGAGTAGTCTCATGATGAGCCAGTCTGTAAAAAATACTGAAAAGGTCTGATTCTCATTTTCAATCTCCTTCTTTAACTGGTTATTGGTTGTATGAGTTGATTGTGCAAAATGTATCTCATTTTGGCAACGAGGGATTGTGGATGATGTTAATACCTTGCGATGGTGGTCAATACAATCAGTAAAATATGTTTCTTATAGAATAATATCATATGAAATATCTCTTGTGAGGTGTTAATTAACTAACCTAATGAATGATGGCTTGCTTGCAGATACTTGATTCTACTGAAGAGGCCATTGAGCATAGCTTGGCAAGCACAGGTCGTGTCAACGTGCGAGCAAACACAATATACTCGGAGAGTTCCAAGACTT
>Ga0099826_10000695_pt1 | contig 17559 bp, 11 predicted proteins | sample Mtrugardesep15_FD_76830 | JGI IMG/M metagenome (GOLD analysis project Ga0099826, IMG submission 76830) | Root nodule microbial communities of legume samples collected from California, USA - M. trunc garden sep15 | ecosystem: Host-associated > Plants > Roots > Nodule | place: USA: California... | reverse complement strand
GTCATTGACTCGGAGCAACATATAACAAAGGATTAAACATAGCCCTTCAGCTTTAGGTCCGTATATTGTACAGTTAAGATAGATGAGAGATTAAGGGTGTTACGAACTTAGGATCTAAGGGAAAACTAAACTCATGATTATGGACCTAGCACTAGAGATCAAATTCTTAAATGATTTAGATATTATTTGCATATCATTATTCAGAAGCTTTAATTTGGAAATAAATAATTATTGCTGTATAGATGAAGTATGTTGTTCAATCGAAGGAATCATACAAGTAGTAGAAAAATAACTTACACGTCGACATTCTTTTTCCACATAGGCACCATTCCAGTGAGAAGGTTCCCAGTTAAAAATCTATCATAAGAGTATATCATGATATGAATATGTAAAGCTTAATATTTATTGTGGTGAACATTAATAGAAATAAGCTAATCACACCCATTTTTCTCTTCCTCTCTATGAAGGATGGAATTGATTTAGGTAACTGTCTTGAGTGACCCTTCTATACAGATTTGTTTTCCAATTCTTAGACACCGACAAAGACAATGAAATAACAAAAAATCCTAAACTTATCACTTTGACGCTCATTATCACATTTAATATATCGACATTTTCTTTCTCTTTGATTTTTTTCCCTTCTCAGATGGAAAGGGCACGTGATCCTTTTGACAGAGAATAGTTGCTTCAAAAAGTTGCAAATACATTTGCCTGAACTTTTGAAATGAAATCCTATGGCAGATTTTTGTGTACCCTTCATTAACACAAAAAATATAATTAGCAGAAACATTCTTGGAACTTAATGTATTGGATACTTGGTCTCCATTAGGTTGAGTTTAATCCTCATGAATCTAAGTTGGATTATTCAGATATCCTACTTAAGACTGAAAGTTGAAACTAAAGTTGTTGGTGTAAAGTAGCCAACAGATATGTGATTAAAAATATATGCCAGAAGATAAATTGCAATAAGAAACTACGATGAATTTCATACATGAATTTCACATCACTGATGTCATCAAAGGTACTCGGAATTGTTCCACTTATGTTGTTGAAGCTGAGGTCTCTGAAAGATATATCATATTGAGAATGAGTTAAGAATCTACAAAGAAAAATTGTCATAGAAAAATATTCCTGAAACAAAAGCGCTAATTATAAAACATAAAAATACCAAAGTTTATAGAATGATAAACTTAACAAAAGATACTTTAAAGGTTAGCAATTACAAGCGTTTTAATGTTGGTATAGTCCCAAGATATTTAGGTAGTGTTCCGTTGATATTGCAGTTCCTCAGTATCCTGTGAAACAAAAAGATAGACAACGATATATTACGCATCACTTACTGTTTTTGTCTTTTCTATTTCTGAAAAAGCAGAGGATTCAACTCACAGATTTTTTAACAGTGGCATATTATCAAGTCGTGGCAAAGGTGCATATTCAGATCCATTCAAATCACTAATTCTCCTGAACATCACATTTACATCAAAGATAAGTAAATGTAACTAAAATAAAAGTTAAATTTCAGTCCTTACTTTATTAGTATATAAAATACAGCACATACAATTCACTTAAGTTTCTCAAAAGTGAAATTTCAGAAGGAATTGGCCCATTTAATCCACTCCCTTGAATGATTCTGTCAAAAGTAAAGTAACCATTGATAATTCTTATAAAATTAAGCATTACAAAAACAGTTAAACTTCAAGAAAAATAAAAGTATAAAAAAGGAGAGTGCATACAGTGTATCGATATTCGTCCAGTTCTTAATAAAATCAGGTATCTTTCCAGAGAACTGGTTGTCCGAAATTTCGCTGCATTGAGAGAGGATATGAAAATTTCACATAAAAATAAGATTTTAATTTATTCGTCACAGAACATCATAAAAGTTTGAAGCTTACAAATCTCGCAATGTAGTGAGCTTCGCCAATGTGGCAGGTAGTTCTCCAGTAAAATAGTTAGAGGAAATTTTCCTATATATGCAATTGAAAAACAAAACAGCAAATTATGATTCTATATATGCCATAGAAATCAAGCTGGACTTTAAACATAGGGCTTCTATATTTTGAGGGATAACATCAATTATGGAAAAAATAAAATAAAAAATACTTACAGCGTTCGAATCTGGGCTAGATTTCCAAGCTCACGAGGAATATTTCCAGACATTTGATTGGCCGTTATATCCCTATCCATTTCAAGTTAAAGTTAAGTTCTACTTAAACTCTTTGCATTGAACACGTATGAAATAGATTTTTTTTGCTAAGTGGGATAGTGAGAAACTCACAACTGTATCAGAGTAGATATATTTGCGAACTCCACTGGTATTGAACCAGTTAGTCGATTGCTGGGAAGACTACTGTGATAATTAAGAAACATGTTGTCGTTAGCTTATTGTTCATGTAATTACTATTAGTCCACAAAAAACTGAACGCAAAGTCTTATAAAGAATGTAAAATAATCCTGATATGTCAAGACTCAAGATCATATAAAATATAGAAAAATTGATGACTAAGAACCAGAAAAAGAAAAGTAAGAGACAAATATACATGTTACGGATATTCATCATGGAGCCCCATTCTTTAGGAATTGTACCGTTCAAGTAATTGCGAGAGAAGTCACTGTAATAGAGAGAAGGAGAGAAAGAGTTTGTCATGCATGTGATTGAAAAACCAAAACATGTTCTGTTACTGTTAATTTAAATTTGAGGATAGGTTCAAGAACTACGTACATAATTTGAAGGTATCGCAACTTGTTCAGTTCTGGTGGGAGAGTGCCGGGGAGATTTTGCCCTTTCAAAGTTCTGTATGTACATTTTTCCATAAAAATGTTAAACATAAACAATTAGCAAAATAAAGTAATTAAGTCTGATAAATTCAGCTCAGGTTAACATGTCCCAGCACACTATTGTATCCATAAGCAGAAGGATATAGAACTTCAGAAGGATCTAACCAACTCTGAAGCTAGGCCAAACAGTGATTCTGATGTTGTAATTCAGCAGAACTGTCAAAAAAACTAACAGAGAAGAGGACTGTATTGTCGCTAGACTCTTCTGAGTTTGTATATGAATATGTTTCAGTTAATAGGGAGGTCTTGCTAGAAGATAGAGACGGTAAAATTCTCACATCTGATTTGAGCTTATCAATTAATGGGGAACACTCTACTGTTCCAGAGGTACCTACTTGTGCAGCTCTGCCTAATAAGGTTGTTCAAGGCCAGCAGAGTGAAGGGCCCTCTGACAACATTATCTAGGTAACTAAGAAGGAGGTGAGGGTGGACCCTGGGAGGGAGGCAGTCAGTCATTCCTGAAGGGCACCTCTCAAACCACTGAACAGAGTGACGCAACTGGGAGGCGGTCATTCTCTAGGGTCTCTCCTGTGTCTTCTAACACGATTGTGGATCCAAAGGTTATTCAAAAGTGGGCTAACTCTCCGCTGCTCACTCCGATGGCTATGCCGGTTACAGTGATGGAGGAAACTCAGCCATGACAAGAGACCTGTGGACTATACAGTTTGTGATCCTAATGATGCCATAAACCAAAGTGTGAAAATTCTACAGACCTTATGGGGCGATAGAATGGAAGAGGACAATGCTGAAGCCATCTTATCAGACTTTGAGTAGCACTATCCAAGCCTATCTGAGAGCACTAAGGCAGAGAAAAAGAAGAAGAAGCATGTGAAAAAGTGAAGCCGGCTAGCTTTAACTCAGCCGGAATGAGGACCCGTGCCCAGAAGGGTACCTCCAAAATTGTCTTGGCAGCTACGGAACAGTTGGTTCATTTGCAAAAGAATAGCTAGGAATATCAACTCTTCTTGTAGCAGTTGTTATGGCCAACAAAGATCAAAATCTGCCTAGCTTTTCCGTACAATGGTGGACTAAGCCACCTCTTTTCTTAGGACCTTTCCTTTCTAAGGATAGATCTGAATTTTCTTTTCGCAGGTTCTCCACTATGTGATTCTGTTGTATTGGTTCAGGCATCTCTTGTCTTTTATATTTTAGTGCTTTGATAAAATAAAATAAAAAAGTCTGATATATTTCTTAACAATACATTTAAGAGAAAAAATTGCAACAAGCTCTACGACTACAGAGAGTTCTAAAACTGATTTTTGACATCTTTTCAGTAAAAATACATGTCTGAGAATATTGATTTACTTTCAAATCTTATTGACTAAAAGGAATAGCAGTTCTATCGATGGTATTAACCGATCTAACACGTATACTCCTACCTATATACCAAGGTAAATACGTCATTACTACCGTAAATGAAGATAATATCAAATCAGCTTCCTTAGAAGTACTTATAGAACAGGATAAATTCGACGGCAAATAGACTTACATTTCAACAACATGGCAGAAGTTATCACCAGCAACACTGCAGTTGCAAGTGACATTGTTCTCTACGATATTCAATCTGGGACTCGGATGTGCAGGCTTCGGTGTAGCCCAGTTGGGTTGGTTGCTACATGGATCATTGTCGAAGTTCCAATCCTTCTTACCAAGTGATTTAGCTATATCTTCAAGAGTTTTCTCTATATATACATACAATTCAGACCTATCAGCTAAGTACAAAAAACTTCTAAACTACACACACATGTCATCAAGTATATATACAGAATTTCTATATCAGCAAAAAAAATACATGATATTTAGACTAACAGGAAGCCTTAGATAAAAACAAAAAACAAACTAAAAAAGAAATATCATATCAAAGATAATCTATGGTAGAAATAAATATCATACTTTCATCAGGGTGAATAGTAGTAGCTCCAAAAGCTGTTAAAGATATGAACCAAATGAGAATGAGTGAAAGGAAGAAAAATTGAGTGGATGTGCCCATCTTATCTTAAATTATTAACAAGGAAAAGAGAAGTATATATATGTCAATAATTTATAGGTAAAGAATCTGACCATATTTGGAATTTAAGAGGCAAGGAAAGTTCTTACTGCATGTACACTCAATTATGAGAGTAAAATACAAAAGTGACGTGACATGGTAAAATAGTGTGGATTTTTAGTGTAAAACTGTTTTACACAGACAATGCATACTCTTTAATTCCATTTTATAAAGTAAATTGATTGGTTCAATAATGTTTATTTTTCAACATTTAGACAATTGTGCAACTACTATGTACTATGTATGGCCCAGTGAGTAACGATAGGAAACACGTACGTAAACGACATAAACGATTAGTATGTTTGAAAAAACAGAAACGTGTCTGAATTGATGCATGTGAGGTTGTAAGTGTAAAAATAACTACATTTTAACTCATTTTTCATACAAAAATGATGAGATGTGATATTTCAACAACATAACTTTTGGGACAACCATTAGTTTAGAAAGAAAAGTATGTATTGACACGAACATCAAGGCAAAAAAGAGAGAAAGTAAAAAAACATGATGCGATTACGAGGGAGAAAGTTGTCATAAAAGTTGTCAAAAAATTGATTTTATAAATATCATTTCTTAGAAATAATATATGAATATCTATTCTTGCAACAACTATTTTGACAACCAGGTGTCAAATAAGCTGGCCCGGTCTGTCCCGAGAAGCCCAACTACCTAAATGGACCAGACTGGCCAAACCCATTTGTAATTGGGCCACGTATTCTAGAGTCTCGTCCGATCCATGTGAGTCATGGTCCAGCTAGGCCCGATCCGTTTTAGTTTTCATTTTTTAATTTATTCACTCTTTTGTTTGTATCTTTGATATATTAGTTGCTCACTTCTATCTTTTAGCTAAAATAGGATTAGATCGACATATAGAACTGTAGATAATTTTTACATTAACATTGAATATTAATTAAACTCTAATTTTTTTTTAGGGAATTAAACTCTAAATTTATTTATTCAATTGAATCAAATTAATAATTTACCAATTTTAACATTGTGTTTTGAAACTTTTTTTTTCTTTTCCTTTTATGAAAATATCCATATTTACATAGGATTTTCAAAATAGTTGATGTCATACGGCAGTTATGTTTTCATACCTATTGAGCTATTTTCGTTCAAAACTGCAACTTGTGGACGAGCAACCAACCACCATCTAAATGAGAGCGAAACACCACGTCGGTGACTCCACCACCGTAAGCCTCGCATGGCCGCGCGTTTATTCCTTCATAAGCTCTCAATGCATCCCAACTTTTCCTTCTCTTTTATTGAGATAATCACCTATTTAATTAAAAGGTTTTAAAAAGAGAATTCTATGATCTTATTAAAAGGAAGGTTTTAGTCCTCGTGAGCTTAGCTAGGGACAATGCATAATATACATGTAAGGTCTGAGGTTTGATCCCCTATCACCACAAAATAAAAATAAAAAAAGGAAGGTTTTAGAAGAAATGATCTTATGAAAATTACACTAATGTCTATAGATTAGCGTATAAATTTGGAACAATAATTTTTTGAAATTTTGATTTCGGTTAAAATTATTTGATTTTGATTAATAGTATATGTATCAATAATTTTACACTTTTATACTGTAGCAAACTATACTTTTTTTAAAAAAATAATATAGATTTTATATAAGTATATATGTTGTATCTCTTTTATAAGTGAGAAACTGAAGGGTAGGGTAGGGAAGTCGAAGCTTCCACAATATAATTCTAGTCCAACTAAATTACTAGAATAATAGAAATGGAGAGTTATAGGGAGAGTAACATAACAATAGAGGGGAGAAAGGTACAAAAAAGAGTGAGTCTCTGTAACAGAGGAACATCACAGTCAATGGCTTAATTCATGAAATAGTTTGAGAATGTGAAATCAAATACGAGGGAGGGGTGTGGATTAAGTCTTATTGTTGGGTTGTTTTCGACAAAAGAAATGATGACTAATTTTTTTAACAATTTTTTCTCTCATACTCATATATATATATATTTTTTTTATCTCTCTATTGTTATGGTTTTCATGCATTTACCTATTTTTTCTTTGTAAATTATGGTTGTCAAATAAGTTGCCAACCAAATTGATTGTTCAATTAACATTCTTCTTTCGGCAAATAAGGATGGAATGGAAAGAACAAAATTTTTTGTTCATACGGAAATTCCGATCCACCGACATCAATTTTGACCCCATTTCTCAGTATCTTATAAAATTTGGGAGTAAAAATAATGGTAAGTTATTAATTATAATTTTTTTTTATTAACATACCCTATTTACTACTCCAATAACAAGTCCTATATTATTACTTTGTCAAAAAAAAAAAGTCCTATATTATTACTTTAATTTTCTTTTCTAATTCATTCTTTGATTCTTTTATCAAATAATAATTTGAAACACTACTTACTTGAAATACTATATTTTTGTTGGATACTTTTTGGAATTTGAATATTATTGCAGTTTGAACTGTTTTTGGGAAATTTTTATGAGAACACTAAAGCTATAATTTTTTTTTTAATCAGCAAATATTATTCCGCATAAGAAACACAAGACTAGCTAAAAAAACAACAAAATACAAAACCAGGAGAAAGAGGGGTGTTCGGTATATATGCGGAAAACAACCCCCAAATCCCTCAAATCAAACAACAAACAACTCCTCAGGTAGTTAACTAGAAGAAATCGATAAAAAAATCGGCTGTTGTTAACTATCACTAGAGTGTTTTAGTCAATTTCATGTATTTTTAAGCAAGTTCTAATGTGGGAAAAGCAATTTTCAAACTAAAAACTGCTAACAAAAACAGCCCAATTTAAATAGCCAAAAACATGGGCCTCTAAAGAACTGCCCAACTAAAAACGATATGCTGATTGCACCTCACAGCAGCCAAACAAGTAAGAAATCAAAACACAAGCTCACAGACGGACCAACTAAGAAACAATGCAACAAAAACCAGCAGCAGTCTAGTTGACTGAGTACACATATCTTTTCTTTAAACTCCAAACACTTCCTAAGATTCGCAAGTGCCTTATCCCTTCTCTCCCTTGTGGTGTCAACATGGACTAATCCAAGTTCCATAACATGAAGCACATACATAACATCCTTAAACAAAGGTTCAATAGCAACAAAAACCATATGCACATGAGTCTAAACTCTTGTTGGCAATTTCCTCTTGCAACAACTCGAGAATTTATGCATACGACTCTTGGATTTCTCGTGTGTATTCAGCCATACGCGAATTGTGTTGTCGGCTCGATTCAGCCATGGAAGACATGCGGTGAGATGAAAGCCGTGGTGTCGGAGTTTTTTCAATTGAGTTTGAACACCATGGGAAGAGCTTCTAGAGAAGTAATGGCGTCGCAGATCCATTTTAGCTTTAATTCGATCCATGATAGTGTAACCTGGTCCGTCCAAATACACCATCTGTGCCCATCGAGCATTATGCTCGTCTTCCATTTCCGCCCATTGATCTTCTCTTGCTGAATCCCGTCTATACTTGGTGACAATGAAATCACAAATGTAATGATACTAGAATTTTATAGGAAAATTAGGATTGTAAAGAAGATAAGAAAGGACATAGAAGAAGAATCTCAAAAAGAAGAGAATTGATCCCACATATTTTACACCTCATTCTAAGAAAGCATTCATGTGTGAAGTGGCAGTTCATTGCACCATACCGGAAGATGCAATTACTTATCAATAAACGCGCTTAATTTCGTTCCTCCCATTAAGAAGAATCAAGGTGGAAAGGATAAATATCTACAGCTGATGAAGATGTAGCAGTCCATGGCCCATCAACTGTTACACTCTGACTTTCTGTTTGTGACGTACTTGTATTATTTTCTTCCATCTGATTATAATACTGCCTCATTTCTTGTAGTAATGTTATTTGATCTAACATAATTAAGTTGTCTAATCTTGTTTTCTCAAAATACTGATGCAAATATGATGGAACTGTTTTGTTTTCCCATGCTTTGATAGAACCGAAATGGCTAGCTCGATTTTTCATACAATTCTCGTTAAACTGAAGACACAAACATAACATAAAGAGACTATGAGGGTGATGGTGGCTAACTGATACACACCATGACTATATATGAAACTTAATAAACACTTTTGTCACATTCTTTTGCTAATAAATTGATTTCCTCTAATTAAGAGATTTGGTATTGTCATTGTAACACTACCATCTTTGATTCAATTTATTATTTACCATAAGGTAGGAAGCTTAATCTAAAATTTGATCGAGTTCCAGTAATAATTTACTATGTTTTTGCCTTAGATTTTCATGTAAAGAAAAAAATGTCATGGGATGATAATTCATCCAATAAAAACATTCATTTATAGTTATTTGCAAACTAATTGATTGAAAAATAAACACAGATGAATATTGTTTGGAAATTTTTTCTTTTGATTCCGCAGAGTACACCTTCATTCACTACTTGACTACTCAGATTGCATTCTTCACTTTTCCGGCTGCTTCCAAAATTGCATATCCCTGAAAACCTTTAAACAACTGTGTCATTGGAATCCTGAAGTTGTTCCAATGATCTCACCACCTTATGCATGTTTGGCCTAAATTCCGATCCTGCATATACGCATTGAATTACAATGCGAGCTACTTTCATTGCTTCAACCAATGAGTATTGGCCTTCTATATCTGAATCCATGACTTGAGAGATCTTGTTTATGTCGACGAGGAATGGCTTGGCCCATTCATCTAAACGCTCCTCGTATGTCTCATCTACATAATGTTCAGGCTTACCCGACATAATTTCTAGGAGAACAAAACCATAACTATACACATCACACTTTTTGGTTAAAGAACCTTCACAACAAAGACGATGGAAAATAACGTCAGGAGTAATATAGAATGTCAATATTACCATTACATTTTGTAGTGGTAAGATGCAAGAATTGTTGCTTTCATAAATAGTTAACAAAATGAAAATGCAGTACAAATAAGATTTTGATTACAAACTATTTTGATTTCGGCATATAATTAATTAACTTCTATGTCCAAATGCTCATGAACAATGTGCAAGCACGATGATACGGTGAAATAGGTGGTGTGAAACATGAACATGCCAGTTTGAAAAAGATTAAGATACGTCCTAATAAAAACTCAAGTGCTACGTAACTTTGGAAGCCCATTGGAATGTTGAACTTGTGCCAATCACTATTTCGTTCTAATTCAGCTTTGTCACCCCAAAAAAGGATAGTTTTGCATTGTAGTTCTGTCATTCACATGAAAATTTTTATAAATCCATATTAGTTAATTAAACTTTCCAAATATTTCTAAGATTATAAGATCAATAAATCCACTTACTGAATCAATCAAGATCTTAGAAGAGTTTAATTCTCCATGTATCATATTCACTTCATCTCTCAAGAAATGCAAGACCCTTAGCAGCATCAAGAGCTATCTTCATTCGGATTTTCCAAGAGAGTGGCTGAAAGTTAGAAGCCCCTTCACCTTTAAACAGCAGGACCGTGTGATTATACACCAAATGGGTTGTCTAACCAAAAAGTGTGATGTATAATTATGAATAACAAATACTTTCATGTTGATCAATGAGTTTCTAGATGTGAGGACTACTTATAGTCAATCCCACCCCTATGTTCATGGAAGAAATATATTAGGAATTAATTATCAACAAGAGATAAGCAGAACTAGAAAACATTTGTTAACATTTCCTAGTTGATTAACCTAAAATTAATTCCCAAATTTCCCATTGTGCATGAAGTCGATTCATATTCAAAAGGTAATTAAAAATAATAATTTGACAACAATAGATGGAGTAAATTTAATGACATACTTCTAAACAAATGGTTGTCCAAACTTCCCTTGGTCAAAAATTCATATACCAAAAGTGGCCGGTGCACATCCTCGAAGCAGTAGCCAATCAGTTTCACAAGATTAGGATGACGCAGCTGGTCCAGGTTACTGATTTTTCCTTTATTTTTCCTTTATATGAAACATGCATGACTTATTCAAAATTCAACTAGCTAGTTCTCAAGCTCTGAGCCAAATATGTTTTTGAATGACACTCACCGGCCAGTCACTCTTTCCAAGGTAACCCGCTTTGTCACTCCACTTCACAGAAATTGCCAAACCAGTACCTGGTTTAGTGGGGGCTAATGTGTGCTAGCTCATCGATCCACCCCTTAAGTACGCAACCTTCACTCACCTGACTATCTCGACCAAAGTTCTTTGTCGCCTTTTTTATTTCTTCTAACGTGAAACACTTCAAACAGTTGAACTCATCATCAGTCCTAGAATTTAGATGCACGTATGAAGAGGAGCAGAACGAGGCCTTAGTGCTTAATCCACTCAATATATCATCAATCTTTGAATTCAAATCTGCCCATTTCAAAATAAAAACATGAATTAACTCCTAATGTTTAAGTCATACATTGTTTCTCCAAACTACTCTCCTACATGAAAAGCTAAACTGCTTACATTCTAATGAAATAACAATATTTTTTTAAAAAGAAATTATTCATAATATCAATGCAAGCTACCTTGTAGACAAATCAGTTTTTTGAAAATGCAAAATCAAGTTACAAAAGAAAACTTTATGAACTATAATCATCACATAATAACATATACTATTGACTTCTTCTCCTTCCCCTTTCTCCAAGTCCAAAATTTATTCTCTTAAGAATTTAGAATATTCATAAGAGAAAATGTCAATAACAATATTATTACCTTGATGTGAAGGCCTTTGCCTTTCAGTTTTGTAGCCTGCATTAATCCCTCCACCCATGATTGCAAATGAATAATAGAAGAAAAACAACGGAGACTAAAATGAAGAAGAAAACAGAGGGAGATCGATATAAGAACGAAGATGGAGTTAAAAAAAATAAAGAGATTTGAAAAAAAATGTCACAATGTGTGTGGATAAAGAGGGTTTGCTTAAAATAAAATGAACATAAATCTAATGGAGTAAGGAGTTTTTGGAGCTAGGTAGATAAGCTACTGCTGCATTTGCATATTCATACCATTTTCTCCTTTTTGTGTACAAGCTATGCTATTGTCACATTTGTATATTCATTCCATTTTCTACTTCTTGTGCAAAAGATGGTGTATGCCAGTACTAATATATGCATTGCAAAGTCAAACCTTTACTAACTATGTAGCTAAATATTTCACCCCAAAAATAAAAACTAGCAGCTAAGAATTAAATGTGATGGGTGCTTCACCAAAGTGTCTTGAGAGTGAAAGGTAAGAGATAAAGGTTTCAAGGCACTATGTTACAGAGAGAAAATTGTTGAATCTTTGAGATAGTGAAAGAAATAATGGGAAAGCATGTAAGCACGTGAAGAAATTAAATAGCATGTACTTGCATTTTCCTAAGATCAGAAAAGATAAAAATAAATTAAGAGTGTGACTGATTACCAGATTGTCATTCTCTAATCATATCAAAATTTAATATTTAATTACTATAGTTCCTTCAAAAAAAATATATTTAATTACTATAGTTGTTTCTAGACTCTAGCTAGCATTCTATGATGGACATATGCATTAACTTCCGTCGGACACTGTAATTTGGGTTTGAATCCAGAATTTTCTACTTGTGTAAGGTTTTAAGTGGTTATTTACAACTTAAATGACCTATTTGAAGCTTAAAAGTTTTACAGCAGTAACATGGTATTTTAGTCAAATTTAAAGGACCAAAAGATGTATTTGACCTATTTATTAAACACAACATAACATATTTCTTTTGTTTTTATTTAAGTCACATTAATAAGAGAGTATAATTGTTACCATTGAGTAACAAACTGTAATATAATACTCCCTCCATCACAAAATAACCGACATTTTTGCAAAAATATTTGTCGTAAAATAACAGACTTTTTCAATTTTCAATACAACATTAATCACCAATGTGTGTACTTAAAGCAGGATGTCGTCATCATTATCACCAATTCAATATTTTATCGCATTATTGTTTTCAACAATTCTTCAAAATCATTCCCTGCCCAAAAGTATGCTATATAAAGAATGTAAGAAGAAGCCATCACTGCCTTAGAGAAAAAGCAATCCATTGAAAGTGGTGGTGCTTTGTTACACCAAACACACATTTAATGTAGGGCTTATAAGAAACTCGGTAGTAGTTTTCATGAAAATAGTTCAGCTGGCAGGGAGATTGCAATATGCAGGGGCCAAGATTTGAACCCTGAATTTCCCACATATTCACCTAAAAAGGGTAAATTTCTAGCCACTAAACTAAGAAGAAATAAACTCAATAGTAGGAATTTCTAGCCACGAAAATATTTAGCCCCAATTAAATTAATTTCCATGGTTATAATATGACTCTCTCTTAGAAAAAGAATCCTAGTTCGATTCTTGAAATCATCTATTTGAAAGATAGTTCAAATATGGTAAAAAGCAATCTAATGTCTCATTGTCCACTTGAGATTTATTAGTCTCATAATGAATACATCAGACCTAAGTCTTGAGAGTACTTTGGAGCACATAATGAGGGTCAGAGATCATAAACTTTGTAAATCTTCCAAACGGTACTCTCGGAGATTGAGTTAGCCATATATGAACTAAAACTTTCACACCTTTTGGCTATACCTTTTCAGAACCTCGCAAACAAAAAAAAAACCAATGGTTTGAAAATATACAACAGAACAATCAATTTCATTTCACTGAATGGTTGAAATTCAATTTTCTCAGCTTGGGAACAACAAATATGAATCCATCCTTTCAATTGAAATTGAGAACATGATAATACAACATAATGTAAACTGCTAAAAACATACCCTTTAAGACACTTTCGAAACACACATTTTTTATTGATTAAAATTCATACAAATACCTAAATTTATGTGATACCAACTGATTTGTTGGATACAATTTAAAATCGTGGGAACCATTTAAATTTTAACCAATAATAATTTGTTAGAAAGAGTGCATTAGAGAGCACGCATAATTATTGGTTAAAATTCAAATGGATGGAGATAGTACTCAGCTTTAAAGTTATACATCATGGCTGCATCACAAAACACAGTGGCAAGACATCAAGCCGGCAGATGCAATTGTTTATCAAAAAACGCGCTTAATTTCTTTCCTCCCTATAGGAAGAATCAAGGTGGACAGGATAAAGATCTACAGCTGAGGAAGATGTAGCAGTCCATGGCCCATAGGTTAATAAACTCTGACTTTGTGTTTGTGACTTACTTGTACTATTTTCGTCCATCTGATAGTAATACTGCCTCAATACTTCCATCTTCTTTTCATCCATTACTTCACTTGAATCTGGTACAGATTCTGGAACCACAGTCCTTCCTTCAAGCATACTTACGACTGACGACATAGGAGGCCTAAGGTTTGAAGTGACGTTAGTGCATAGGAGAGCCACATTGATCATCACCATAGCTTCCTTTTTGTCGAAATCTAAACCTACTCGTCTATCAACTAGCTCCATCAAGTCACCTCTCTCTTTCAACAAATGAGCCTGTTGAAATAATAAAAACAAACAATAGTTTAATTTGAAACCAAGTCATTTGAAATAGGTACATTCAATTTTTGAAAATTATTCAAAGTATTAAACTAGTAATATTTCTATTTAACAAGTAAATACCAAAATGGTGTCGGTAGTATGTCACTTAGACACTTCATTTCATTATATTAAGATTTTAGAAATTGACAGTAACTATTAAATCAATGTAATACTTCAACAACAAAATTTTCTATATATTTTCTTAATCAGCATGCTGTTTCTTAATTATTATTCTTTTTGCTAAGTTGTTGTGTTCTACCGACAAGGAAAGGGATAACAGATTAGAGTTGAATTATACAATGAAAAATGTATAACAATACATGCATGTAGATAGTATATTGGATAATCAGATTTGCATGACCAATTGAGAATATAAAAAAGTTACCCAATCAAGAAGATAGAATGCTTGCTCCTTTGACCGATACATGGTGTTGCTCTTTCCACTAACGATTTCTAAGGCAACAATTCCAAAACTATAAACATCTGCTTTGTCCGTCAAATAACCATGCATTGCATATTCAGGAGCCATATATCCACTGCATAATTGGAATATATCATTGAAATAATTGATTTAAGTATAGAACATGATATCAGACTTAACTATTTAAAATTTCAATTTAAATTGAATTTTATAACTTTTTGCAGTACTTTTTAATAAACAAAGAGAAGCCAAGAATTATAGTTACTCACTAGGTCCCAGCAATTTTAGTGCTAATGTGAGTATTGTCCTCCTCATCAAGTTTCGCCAAACCAAAATCCGATATCTTTGGCTCAAGATTTTTATCAAGCAACACATTAGTGGCCTTGATGTCTCTGTGAACAACCTTCAGTCTTGATTCTTCATGAAGGTATGCCAAACCTCTAGCAATACCAATACAAATCTTCTGCCTTATTGACCATTCTAATTTTATTTGGTGTTCCGCTGGACCTTTATTTGTGAGTATAATAAAAACCAGAAAAAGATACCACGCAGTCACGTTCTAAGTGAAGAAAACGTGGAGAGTTCACAGAAATAGCAACTAAAGTAGAACATATAGGAAAAATTACCAAATAAAGCACGAGCAAGACTGTTGTTTTCCAAGTATTCATATATCAGCAACAATTGATTTCCCTCCACACAACAACCGTGTAGTTTAACAAGATAAGGATGTTGCAAAGCAGAAATCATGCCTATCTCGTTTAAAAACTCACGATTCCCTTGCTTTGATTTAGAAGAAAGTTGCTTCACTGCTACCAATATCCCATTGGGTAAACATCCCTACATTTTGTGGAATGCTATTTTGTTAGAAGTTAAAAGAAAATTTTCTGATAAATATATGTAACATTATTGTAAAAGCTTGACACTCGAGGATATGTTATATTATGCAAAATACCTTGTACACGGAGCCAAATCCTCCTTCTCCAATCTTATTGGAAATATCAAAGTTATTTGTTGCAGCTTTGATTTGTCTTAAGGTAAAAATACCCGTCTGTAGGTCTAAACTATTTAGCTCTGTTAATTGAAGTAAAAGAAAGATTAAAGATCTCTTGTACTAATAAAAATTAAAATTACACATGTACGGACATTCTAAATCGACGACCCAATTGCTGTAACCTTGCAACTTTTTTCTTATCAAGATAATTAACTAGGCTCAGGCCCCATCAGATGATATACTAACAAAAGTATGCATTCAAACTTAATATATTAAAAAATGTGCATAATTTATTTTTATCACTTGAATAATCCATGTGTTTGAGGAAAAAGTTCCATCGTAACGACAAGAAAAGCAGTTTGTTTGTAATCACCTCTTGCTAAATAATTTTTCTTTCCAAAACATCCTTTCCACCAAAGTATACCAAATACTAGAATGATAACAATTGTTGCTGCAAACACAATTCCAACCACAGCTCCTGCAGTTATGCTTCCAGATGGAGAGCCTGCTTGATTATTATACAAAAGTTTTAAATATTAGATCATACTATGGATATCATAGCATAAGATTAGGAACGTACAAAGTATTACCCACCAGATTCTTCAGATATAGCTGATATAAGAGGACCATATACTGATCTATTTGGGAGAGACTTTGTCCCTTTTCCAGCCCAATACAAACGGATCTCCAACGTATTGCTAGTAACAACGACATCATTGAACGGTTTTATGATTTTCTTACCAACCCCTCCTGCTTCTTCTGCAATATTGAAGTCTTTTTGAACAGGATTTCCCTGCAACATTCAATCACAGCCTTAATGATTCATGATAATTACAGACAACAAGTGTTTTAATTGTCAGTGTGTTTTAGAAATATTATAGAATTTGATTTTATAAGTAATGCCAAACAAGTGAACTGCGCTGATCAGAAAACGAATCAGTTGTTGGGTGAGGAATTGAATAAGGCTTAAATGCAGTTTCCCTCCTTATGTTTCAAAACGTTGCGATTTTGGCCCTCTAATAAAAAAATACAAATTTTGCTCTCTAACTTTATGGAAATATGCTCTTTTGCCCCTCTATCTTTAGAGAAATAAGATCTTTTGGACATTTATCTTAACAAAAAGTTTTGATTTTCCCACTGTGTTTGGGACACGTGGCGTCTTCTTAGCAGCTTTGCAATGTTTTGTAAAATTAAGGGGTAAAATTGCTTTTTTTTTGTTAGAGGGCCGAAATCGCAACTTTTTAAAAGTTAAGGGGTCACAAATGAATTTAAGCCATTGAAAAAAAAAAGTATTAATGATAATTTTCCTATAGGAATCTAGTGATCACTTCACTGGTTACCTATCTTTTTTGAAACATTTAGTGACTATTGGAAGAATATTGTTAAACCATGTACCTGAAGGTAAATATCAAATACACGCCTTCCAAGACTACCATAAGTTTGATCGTTCATGAACATTATTTCAGCAAAATGTAGTTTTACTGTGTAGATTCCATTTGCAAGGCAAAACCCGTAATAAGTCAAAGAATTAGGAGAAACGCGTGCAGTCATGTACAAATCAGCATCGACCATGTTAAGTGTAGAGATATGTCGGGTAGAATAAGTTTTTCCAAGTTGATCACTATCGATGAATATACCAGTGCTGCTGGAAGCCCAATTTCCTGATGAACTGGCTTGGAATCTAGCTGGCCCAGATGAATCACCATCATACGTCCTTCTGTTGACTGTTGCTTTATTTCCACCACAATTTATATAAAGAGATTTTGAGGCTGGGTT
>Ga0099826_10000693_pt1 | contig 17583 bp, 13 predicted proteins | sample Mtrugardesep15_FD_76830 | JGI IMG/M metagenome (GOLD analysis project Ga0099826, IMG submission 76830) | Root nodule microbial communities of legume samples collected from California, USA - M. trunc garden sep15 | ecosystem: Host-associated > Plants > Roots > Nodule | place: USA: California... | reverse complement strand
TATATATATATATATATATGGTGGTTTGACCAGGGTACTCCCATGATTAAGTTAAAACATAAACATCATAAAAACCTAAAACTAAATGATCGAAGGAGAAATTACACAATTAACCCTAAAGTCATTTATAATCAAACAATTTTTCCATACTTAAAATTTTATTAATTGTTGAACGACACTGATATCACGCGAATCCACATAAATACAATAAACTCTAAAATGACGCCGTTGTCGCTGACGTGTATTTAGATATTAGAACATCACAATAATTAAATTATTGCGAGAGTTTGTACATTTTGTTTATATTATATATAATACGTGTTTGCATCTTAACTCATTAGCTATTTCCATTTCAGATTCTCCATTACGAGAAATAAATCATGAATGGTCGTGGTTACAACAACTTATATACCCAAGATTTGAACCAAAATGAAGAAAAATATTATGAGTATCATTCATACCAACAATACAATCATCGTCCTCTTGAGGACAATAAACTTTCAATAATAAAAGATACGTTAAACCGCTTTATGCAAACCTATGTAATGAACATGCAAATAACCCATGAAAGAATAAGTAACATGACATGTCAAATGACACATACGGTCAAGCAACTGACTGGAGCATAAAAAAACCTGAACATTCAAAGTAATACTTAAATCAATCCTGCCAAAGTACATAATGTTATAAGTAGTCTATTTGAGGTTTGATTTTTTATTTTTGCAAAATCTTACAAACTTCATTTTAAGGCTTATACTCCTTCCACCTATTTATCACCTTTGTTAATATCAATAAGTTGCTTCAACGTAGTAAAACGTGTAGTGTTTCTTTTCATTCCTTATTTGGATATGTTTATGCACATACACATATCATCGCATGTTAAAAAACTAATAACTTTAATATAATGATCAATTTATGATTGTATTATTTTTATCATTATTAAAGGTTAATAGTGTTTTTTACTCCTGTAATATATGTCATTTTCGGTTTTCACTTCTGTACAATTTTCGGTTTGATTTGCACCCTTGTAAAAAAAAATTGCGGAAAACTCCCCTCCCCTATCCAACTCACCAAATTCGCCTATGTGGCGCTGACTTGGTTTTTTTTTAATTTTATTTCTTTTGTTGGCCACATCAGAAAATTAATTTTTAAAAATCTAAAAAATAATTTAAATTCATTTATATTAATTTAAAAATAAAAAATAATTAAGAAATTTTCAAAATTAAATTTTGAAAATAAAAAAATTGTAAAAATTAGAAAAAAATTATGGAAATTTTTTTATTACCAATTTTTTTTTGTAAAAAAATATGATTTATTTCCAATATTTTAATTTCGAAAAAGATTTTATAAAATTTTTGGGAAAAAATCTGAATTTTCAATTTTTTTTTCGAGTTATTAAAAATTTAAACTTTTTCCATAAATTATTTTTTGTACAAAAAACTTTTTTCGAATAAAAATCTGACCTTTTTTTCAACTTTTGAAATTTTGTTTTTATTTTGAAAATTAAATTTCAGATTATATTTTTCGAAAAAAAAAATCTTTATTTTTCCTGATTTTTTTAATTTTTCAAAAAGAAAAAAATTGGTAATAAAAAAAATTTCAAGAATTTTTTAAATTTTTTTGGAGTAAAATAAATTTTTTCTTTAATTTTAGTTTTTTTTATTTAAAAAATTCCAGAACTTTTGAAAAAAAAAATTGACCTTTTTTTAAAATTTTATATTTTTTTATTTTGAAAATTAAATTACAGAATTTTTTAAAATCTTTTTAATTTCGAAAAAAAAATCTTATAGTTTTTTTTCTGGTTTTTTTTTTAAATTTTTAAAAGTTTTGGTTATAAAATTTTTTTCGTAAATGAATTTATATTATTTTTGGGATTTTTTATTTTCAAATTAATATAAATGAATATATATTTATTTTTAAAAAAAATCAAATTTTTACGATTTAAAATTTTTAAAAATTAATTTTTAGATTTTTTTAAATTAACATAAATTCATTTTTAATTTTTTTTAAAAAAAAGGTACAAATGACATGTGTACCCTTAAAAAAATAAAAAATATTATACAGTTAGCGTTCCACACAGTGTATCGCGTCAGCAAATATGCACGGTCATATGGAGGAGGGGGGTTTTCCGGAGTTTTTTTTTACAATGGTGCAAATCAAACCGAAAATTTTACAAGGGTGAAAATCGAAAATGACATATATTGCAGGGGTAAAAAGCATTATTAACCCAATTATTAATTATAAATATTATTCAAAATATATTATTATATAACATAAAATAAAATAAATGACAATAAAACATAATAGTTTCGTTTGAATTTTAAGTGATTAGTTTGGAATTGTGTCAAACTGGAATTTGAACCAATTGAGGTCGAGTTTGGTTGGCATGGTTCAATTTGTAAGCGAACATCAAAAACAAAACCAAATCAATGCAATTGGTTTGATTTGGATGGTTAGGTTCATGTGAACATTGGTTTGATTTTTACGCTCATTCATATACGGTTGCATCCTACAAAAACCTAACACTTCACTTTTGTCCAAGTTTTAAAAATATATCATTTCTTTTAGAGAAGTTTTAAAAATATCTCATGTTCAACCCTTTTGCGTCCATATTATATTCAAGAAATATCAAAGACATATTAAAATTGTGTTTATTAGTGACAAAAATGAAACAAAAAACTTTTTTTTAACTTTTTTGTTTTATTTTGATTTCTCTTTATATTTTTTTAACGTCACTTAGTCAAATTAGCGACTCGGTTTAATATTGTAAAAATTAGTCAAATTAGCGACTCGGTTTAATATTGTAAAAAATTAAATAAGAATTTTCTATTCGTTGAGAACTAGTTTGATCAATACACATCTTGTCATGAACCAAAATGTGTACTCGCTCCAAAAAATATATTAATATTTCTTCTATTTCAAAATATATGTCACTTCATACCTGTCATTTCACAATATTGACTGTTAATATATTTAATTATCTATGATAAAAAGGCTTAATAGGTCATTTGGTCCCTCAATTAATTTCCAATTTTCATTTTGGTCCAATCACTAATAAAACTCATGTTTTGGTCCCTCAAGTTCGCCTTCGTCGGTCAAATAAATCCTTGACCGTTAAGTTTAACCTCAAATATCTATGGTGGACCAACTTTAAGAGTGGTCCACCATAGATTATATTAATTTTTTTAATTTAAACCGTTTAATCTTTTTTTATAAAAAGAGGACCGTTATATCATGCATCTATACTGTATCTTATGGTGAACCAACAAATCAAGCTTTATTTTCCATTCTTCATCTTCTTTCTTCCCCTCGTTCATCACCTTCATAAAAAAACTCCTTAAAAATTCCAGAAAACACAACCAACATAAATTTGTCTCTTTTAAATCCATTCATCTCTTCTTTCTCTCGTAACCATTTCCTTTCTCTCTCTTTTCATCTTCCAATTTTCCCTCTTCATTTTCATAAAGATCATCTCCCTTAGTAGTAAAGGATCGCTTGAAACACCAACGCATCACCAAACTTCTTCTACACTTTTCTTTTATTATTTCATGCTCATTAAACAGAATAAAACATAACCATATTACACTCTAACTTATAATATTCTTCTACGTAAAAAATCTACACATACAAATATCTCGTATTGCTATTTTCTCTTTCTCTTTGCTTTATTTTGTTTATCCTCCTCCTCTCTAACGTAAAACATCAAACAAATAAAAAGGATAAATCTTTGTATAGAAGAAAAAACTGTTGTTACATTTGATGAGAAATTTGGGAGAGAGTATTGATAATCTTTAAAATGATGATGAGGAAGAATAGAGTGATGAAGAATTAGAAAAACTCGAAGGATATGAAGCATATTCAAAGTATTATAGTCGTTGTAGTATAGTGGTAAGTAAGAAGAAGAAAAAATATATTCAGTGTATTATAAGAAAGAGACAGTTGTGTGGCCGGATGCGGTAATCAAGAAACAGTTGATCATCTCTTTTTAGGTTGCGGCTGGTCTAACACGGTTTGGTCTCATGTGTGGAATTGGCTGGGTATATCGTCGGTTGGTGCTGGTGTGCCTCGAGACCATTTTGTTCAGTTTTCTAATATGCTGGGTATGCCGCGATTTACTCACTCATTCTTACAGGTTGTTTGGTTTGCTTCTCTTTGGGTAATTTAGAAGGAGCGGAACAACCGTGTTTTTCAAACTATAGCTTCTGATCCTTCACTACTCATCGAGAAAGTTAAATTAAATTCATCTTTGTAGTTGAAATGTAAACGGGCATCGTTTAGCTCTTTTTGTTATCATGACTGGTGGAAACACCCACTTATGTGTATAGGCGTCTGCATGTAATTAATTTTCCTTTTTTTTTTATGGTGCGATCTGTTTATTGGCACCTTTGACATTGTAACTGTTTTCCGGTGTTCTCTTCCAACACGCCTTGTGCAGGGGAAATTACCGTTGTTTCTAATATATTTCATTTTGGCTTGTTAAAAAAAAATACATGCCTCAGATTATAAAACTTCCTTATCCATGTGAACAAATCTAAGTCATAAATAACATAATACGTTCACGCATTTCACTTTTTTTTTGGGTCAAGTAGCCTAGTGACATTCACGCATTTCACTTTTCCTCAACATTTCCTACAACTAACACATTTAAATACATTTTAATTCAATTCCCAATTTATCTCAAGAATTATTATCTAGGATGCATCACTCAAACACAAGGTAGGATGCATGAGACACTATCACGTGAACACATTCACATAAGCGCCCCATTGATATTCTCCCAAACATATAGACGCGTGATTCATCACAATGCAACACTCAATACGTTTGCTCTACCCGTTCAATTTTTTTCTTTTCTTTTTTGAACAAGCTAGAATAAATTAGATTAACCAACTAAGTCTGGAGGAAATGAAAAATCACAAACTACTTTACATATCAATGAACATGACCAACACACCCACATCAGATGAAAATCACCTATGTTTAGTCCATATGTGAATAATTAAGACGGAGCATTAACAATTTAATGGACATGGCACTTAAACTTGTCTCACAAGTCACAACCCCACCATAATATTAGTTGGAGTTGACTTAATAATCTTCAACTCATTGCTCCCATCGGTCCTAAATATAATTAACAATTTGGTCAATAAATCATGATGATTGATATTTGAACTATCAGAACATGTTAACATTTTAAGACAATAGTATAAAAATACATATAAGTTAAGTGTTAATTTAATTATAAGAAAAATAAAAAATTATTATTAAATTCAGTAACGTATAAATATATGGTATAAAACTATTTTTGAGTTGTAAAAATAACTTTTATGATAAAAATTGATGTATCTAGTTTAGTTTTTTTTTAGACCAAATACATAAATTTTTATTTACATAAATGTCTTTCATAATTAATATCGAGGGGAGTAATAGCTAGCCAAAAGCTAATGCCCCTATAAAAGCTCATTGAGCCTCTTCTTTCTTCTCCACACAAAAGACACAACACTACCACACATATAGCATCCTTATTATTATTATCTGGTAAGTAACTTAAAGTAACCACTTGTGGTAATTTTTCGGACACATATATGCTGTACATGATTTAAAGTTCATATATAGATTAATTATATGTATCATGATCTCTCCTTCAGCTCACTCTCTCTTACTTTAAGTAGTTTAGATTATTTTGTTTTGGTTTATAGTTATAGGACATTCTCTTTAAAATGAGCTTATAGTTGTTCATTTATAGACATCTCTATAGGGAATAGATAAATAAGAAAAAGGAACTAAGAAAATTGAGACGCACAAGCTGATTTCAACTTATATATTGAGAAGTTGTGAAAAAGACTCGCAGATGCTGTTTTTCATAAGTGATTTTTTAAAACTTCATCTATATTAACTCTTTCATCTTATTTGTATGGATTATTCAACGATTAATCACTTATTTAAATAATCACTTTCAAGGTTTTTTTACCTCATTTTTTTAACCTTTTGAAAATATTAGAACCTTGAAAATATAAGATTTTAATTCACTTTTATTTGATCGATTTTTCTATGGACTTTTTTTATCCCTAAATCATCATTATTTGTCAAATTTAATTCTCCACTATTTTTAAGTGGGTCGATCTCTAACCTTTTTCCTTTATTTAGAGAGATCTTTACCCTTTTAGAATGAATTTTTCTTCTTCTAATGTTTGTGAGTTTATATCAGTTGATAGAGACATTACATAATATATGTCGGAGTTGGAGTTCGAACTACGAACACCTACTTATTCATCTTAAAAGATCAACTTTTAGGGTATGTTTGGATGGAGGGTAAGTGGGGGGAGGGTTTGATTTTCGTTTTTAAATTATGGAATGTTTTTTAAAAAATTAAAATAATAACATGATAAACAATCATATAATACTTCAATCACACTTAATTTATTTTAAAAAAACATGTTATATAATTTGTAGTTTAAAAAAGAAAAATAAACCCTCCACTCCCTTCCCCTCCTAAACCCTCAATTCAAACACACCCTTAACCCATTAGGTTATTTGACAAAAAAAAATGAACATTTTTTCCGTATATATTCTCCACATAACAACATATAAACTAAAATTGACGTATCTAATATCTAAGTTTAACAAAATATAAACAAAAATGTCCATAAATCCTAGAACAATTGGCAAAATTTTTGAAATTGTTAGATTGATGATTATGATCGGAGTTGGAACCTCAATTTCATGATAATACACTACCCTTAATGATTATGCAATTAAATTTTACTAGGGGTAGTTTTGGTAATGAATTGAAGTTTTAAGTGAGACTAATAAGAGAAAATGTGAACAACTAATTATCTTAATAAGTGTCCAAACGATTAATTTTTTTTATTTTTTTTTATATTTTATTATGGAGAGAGATATAGGAAAATAATTGTTAGTACCAATTGGAAACGTTATGAAGCAGTCACATAGACACATACCGTATGAATACTCAGTTCATGTCTCTTTTTAACATTTTTCTAATTTCTTTGCAAAATAAACCCAGCTACCAAATTAACTAGAGGCAAGAAGAGAGAAGGTTGTATCAATATTGTTGTCCAAAATGAAGCTTCTTGCGATTGCACTTGCACTGTTGGTGCTAGCAAGCTCATGTATGGCAATCAATAAAAGAAATTTCGTGTATGAAAACCAGAAACAGGAGCAAGGCACTGAAAGAGATCATGAACTTGTTGACCCGAATAATCGCCATCAGATCCCAATCACTCCACCTCGGAAGGACTTCGGTAATCCCGATGGATCTAACCATTTTGGTGTCACTGATGATAATGATCATCATTACATCCCTCGCAAAGATTATGGCACGCATCCTGGCAATGCGTGAATTGGTCTACGAGAAAAAGGATATATATGTATGCAATAAGTTGTAAGTTACTTTGTTCTGCATGGCTAATGAGGTCAGTGTAGTACCATGAACATGTATGTTTTCACTTAAATCAATAAATTCTAGAGTTGGATCAAGTGAGATATAAATCACTATCTTATTTATCCACAACAGATTTAACCTAAACAATGTGTAAAACGTTATTCATAGACCATTGTGGTTTATTGATATAAAGCGTTATTAATTTATCGAGTTTGGATCTACCCGAAGGAGCTAGACTTCTCCTAAAAGACCAATGTTCAAATTCTAACTAGACTTGAAGATATATTCATATTTAGTGTCTAATAGCGTTTCAAATAGTAAAACGAAACAATGTGTAATGATTTGCACTACATAAAAATCTAACTAAAACATTGGAAGCAAATTTTATCTACCTTCATTTCAATGCTCAAGAGTCAAGACCACACATTACAAGGTACATGCCAATAATCATCCTACAAAGTCAAGATGTCTAAGTTGAACTTCTTGTTGGTGTTGCACACCTTCAACACCATGCCTAAGTTCCAATGTCAATGAAACAGATCCAATCCAAGTGATCTCACAACATCATGTCCACTATGTCTATATGGCAAAAAATCCATAAGTGTTCCATCCATTCTTGAACTCATTCCACATTCCAATTTGTACCTCTTCTCTCTACTCCATTGTTCTGCCTCATTTAACTCATTTTCCTCTGCATTTGCATCTATAGATGAACCAAGTTCCATACATTGAATTTGATTTTCAGGTATTGAATGCATAACAAACTTATTCAATGCCTTATCCATTCTAGGCTGGCTGCATGAACCCACTTCAGTACCATAAGTTCTCTCATTTGAACTGGAATTCTCACTGGTACCTGCTGTTTTTTTGTCAAGCATGTGTACTTCTTCAACCATAGGCTTCCATACGCGAACTCGAGCATTAATAAACCAATTTGATACCTACATTAATCGGATATAGTTTACACCATAATAAATAATTAAGTGTATTATAGGAAAACAACAAATAATATCATCACAAGTAACAAAACCTATTGATTTTCTTAGTATGTACTAAAAACCTTAAAACAACATTTTAAAAGGAATGGAATTAGTAATTTACCAATACATTATCAAAAACTTCTATGGATTTACCAATTCCGGTAATTTTTGGAAGTCGAAAATTCTAAGTATTTGACCATTGTTATGGACAACTTAAGAGCCAACAGCATGACCGAATGTCTCAATTATACAATTTCAATCAAACAAATAATAGTGAATTCAAAGGAGTAGTAACCTACCTGGTTTCGCGAAAGACCTGTCTGAGTAGCCAACACGTGTTTATCAGTGTCTGAAGGGTAACTGAAAACAAATTCAGCACCGAAAAATATCATAATTCAAACTCAATTTCTTCCTTAACAAATAACACAGAAAAGCTTCATGTAGTTAAAAATTAATAGCAACAGAGAGACAAACGTACGGATGAAGAAAATGTTCAAACAACCAAGCTCTAAGAATCGCCACTGCACGTTCCGGAAAGCCTCTCTGAGGCTTCCAAACATGCTGTTGTTGTGGATCATGAAAACTTGATGGAACCTTTTCAGGTTTATTCTTTTGTAGGCTTTGATCCATGCATCTTAAGCTTGCTACATTATTAGTGTCAACTAGTTTAGTACTATTCGTTGCGGTTGGTATTGACAAATCATTTCGCAGGACTTCGCTTATATGGTGGAGCTGATTTGAAATAGCATTGTTTAGGCACTTGAAGTGTTTTGATACCGTCTTCAAAGCCAGACTGATGTAAGGAGTAGCTGAATTAAGACCTGCTACTGATTCAAAGGATGAAAAAACCATTTGCATTTGTTGATGGTACTGCTTGTATCGCCTGTTAACCTGTTACACATATCCCGGCAAAACAGTGTCAAAACCAATCTTTGAAGACAATTACAAAAAAAAAAAATGATAACTATCATTAGCATAATCACAAGAATCAAATAAAATTAGGTTCAAACCAATAAAATTACTTTGATTTTACATGAAAAATTCATGACACCAAGTTTCAAAGCAAATAAGAGTAGTAGCATGCCTATTAAAGTGATGCTGATAACATGATATATTCTTATGATATGTTAGACCATTTCGGGCTCCAATTCCATGTTGGATTTTCAGCATAGACCCAATTACTAGGGTTTTAGCAGATTTGGCTTTAATAGTCAAAGCCTGGAGGTCCATGGTACAAATTTTTTAACTATATGAATTTCACCCCACCTTGCATATATTGTTGCTCTCCTTAAACTGTTGACGAAAACAGACTTCTCCATGAATTAATCGACGAGGGGACTTTATATTTCAATAAATATATGCACTAACAGTGTATACAAATTTTATGTATGTATCTGAACATATTATACCATATAATTATTTGTAAAAATATGATTAGATGCATGTGACACTATCTTACACTCCAATTGTGATATGAAGTAAAATGATGAAAATGTATGTCACCTAGATGGACCTTTCAAATGACAACCTTTCCCCCATTTATAGGCTTCAAGAGGTTCTATGTACATCAAGATAGAATTCTACACATTTCAAGATATATTTTTACACAATTGTCTCAAGTATATGCAAGGATATAATTTTGTTTCCTCATGCTCTCTAGAGAATGAGACATAACCAATTTATTTATCTTTGCAACTTAACCTTTTCAGAAATTAAAACTTGCTACCTTTTGCAGTGCACACAACAACATAAAAGCATTTGGCCTTTTACTTACAAGTTACTGTAAAGTATAGTTTCTGAGACAGACATTAATCAATGCAAAATAAATAGTCATAGAAGCAAATCATCAAACTAGTATTTATATAGAAAGTAGTAAGAAAATCAACCTCTTCTTGCATGAACATAAGCTTTGCTTTATTCTGCTGATAATCTGGCCGCAAAGAAACACCTAAGCTATGGAACATTGATGATGAAGAACATGAATAATTACTCCGTTTAGAAGCAATCTCAGTTTCTGAAACATCACATGTTGTCACCAATTTTGGAGAGCAAAACCCATCTAACAAATTTTGTGCAACATTTAAGAATCTTGAACTCTTAAGAATAGTAGCATAACCAGTAAAAGGGCCAAGTGGACCCAGATTTCCATAACTAGTACTAGCAGGACTCTTTGAATTAGGTATTGTTCCAACCACCAAGTCTTGATGTGATTTTCCACAATCTCTAGAAATGATGGAAGGCTTCAAATGCTTCATACTTTGAAATTCGTCTGTTGAAGAAGTCCCCTCATCAAAATGTGAAACATAAGACTTGTTTTGTGTAATATTATTAGATGAAAGTGATAATGATAAGCTTTGTGGTTTTGGTTGAAGTTGAAGCTCAGAAGCACTTCCTAAACAAATTCCTTGACCATTATGATGCATAAGTGCTGCCATTTCTGACTCTGACCTATTGGAAGTGATAGACTTGACAACATCCTGCAAAGAATTATTCTGATTCTGATGCATCAAACCTAATTGCTTTTCAGCACCGTATACATAAGAAAGAGAATTATTTGCATTGTTTAATAGCCAATATTGATCAGTGAGTTGATGTGGAGCAGGAACACTGTTTCTCCAATTTCCAAAATCACTCAGTTCAGAGTAGTACTGTTGTTTTTGTTGAGGAGGATGAGGTAATGAACCATAATGTTGTTGATGATAATGTTGCATCATTAACCTACTTGGTTCTGAAGCTGCACCTAGTTCTTGATATTCCAAAGGATTTGAAGTAGTAGTAGTTAAGAAGTTGAGCATTTCTGTTGATGAATAAACTTGTTCATCAAGCTTATAATTTGCATTTCTAATGTTTCTAACTTGAACAAGATCCTGCATCTTAAACTTAGGTTGTTAATGTAATGAGTAATGATAACTATGTACTGTTGTAGACTAGATTATTAATATAGATATCTTGAAAATGATGGGAACTGTTGCAGAATCTTGATTTATTTATCACGCTGAATTGCAGGCTTTATGCTATGCATTCCAAGTTCCAACCCAACAAGTCTACAACATCAAAGACTTGCTATCCTGCAAAGAACATATCCAACAATAACATCCCCTTATATATGCATGTTTATTTAAGTTTAAGTTTATTAATTAAGGGGAAAATTTATAAAATAAAAAATAAAATCCCTACTATATATGATTTAAGAATATATCCTCTAAAAAAAATGATTTAAGAATATACATATTTAAATAATACAATATTTTAAAATTGCACTACAGAAAATGACAGAAAGATCTAGAGAGAAACATGTGAGAAAAGTTAATATAAAATAACAAATATTAGAAAAGAGATATATACATATTGCATATTAATTAAAATAGTTTAAGGCCCTAATTCCATCTTAGGAAAAAATTAAAAGTATAGGGCTTGAAGCTAGCTAGGTAAGTAAAGAGACCTTGAAAGCTTTACTAGTACAACATGTTTAGAAATAAAAAGAATCAACAACCCTAGCAAGGGCCAAGAAAATTAAAGAAACAAAACGTGAAGTTGTTTATTTTTCAAGTTTCTATAGGTGTAGAGTGTAGTAGACAGCTGAAACATGTGATTGTGAGTGATCTTAGAAACTAGAAAGAGAGAAAGAAAGGAGTTAGCAGGCTAGGGTTACCTGTACTGTAGCTTTGTGTATTGAGATGCTTGCACACCAAACCCAGTAGGAGAGTTCGTAAATATGAATATGATGAGTAGTTTTTAAGAAGCTAGCTACATACACTATACAATCATTTATTATGATACATCTACTCATAAATCATAAATAAATAATTTACTAACGTAAAATGAGGAGCAAAATAAGCTGTGTACTTCCTCAACAATATTCAACGCTTGTGTTGTGTGGTTGAGGGCCCTCCTATTCCACCTTCCATATTTTTCTTGTCTGTCTTTTTATTACTTTTTGAAATTCTGTCCCTCCTCTATAATCTTATGTAGTTTATATTATTTTTGTTAAATGAATAATTTTATTGTTAAAAATGGTGAAATTATATATTCGATGTTGTTTAATGTTCGTAAAAAAAAAATAGTTTTGTAACATACACAAATTTATTTTCATCATCAGATCAATAAATCTCATCATATTAGAGATTTATTGATAAATTCTTTTTTTCTAGTTCAACATAGTCATCAAAACCATTTTGAAAGGAATTAATGTAATTAACATTTTATAATATTGTGAATAACTTTAAAATCTAATTAGTTTTATAGATCCATGGGTCAAGCTATAGTACTCTTGTTAAAGAACAAAAAACAAAAAGTTGTTTTTTTTTTCTAAAAAAATAAGTTTATAGCATATCTTTACTTAGAAAGTGTTTAAAACAATATAATATATGTTAAATAAGGTCCGAAGATTAACCAACAATACGATCATCTTAACTAGATTATAGACAATCTCATTTGTTTATCTTTTGATAAAGTAAACACTAAAGCTTCTATAAATGTGAAAACTATCGACCGACTTCTTATAATCACGTTCAAATTTGACTGGTCCCAAATTCAATTCATGTAAATAATTTAGAGTTGAGAGTAAGCCAGAATCTTCGCCAATATATACTTCACACAAAAGAATAGAGCATTATGTCTTAGCCAACACAAAAATACCATGTTTGTCTTTAATGCAAACACCCATACTAAGTTTTGATTGGGATGAAAATGAGGATCTTTATTACATTTCACATGACCCATGTCGGTTTTTCCACAAAAGTACCATGTAGGTCTTTAATGCAAACAATCATACCTAGTTTTTGATTGGTTCGAAAATGAGACATCTATGTTACATTTCACATGATCCGTGTCGATTTTTCCAGTGAGGCATCAATATTACATTTCACATTACCTGTTTTCCATTTTTCTAATGTTAACATCGATGCTCTATACATGTTCTATCAAAAACAACACGTGTATCATTTAAAATATCATAAACCAAAAAGAAATAAGTACAAAGAAGAAAAAGAGAATTAGGCCAAAACCTTTTTAAAAACTATTAAACTTAAAATTAGGTAATCCCAACCCATTTTTAAAGTACTCTCCCTGAAAAATTCACACCCGTTGATGTTGAAATGAGTAAGTTTTTAAACTTTTAAAGTACACTCAGTTTGTTAGCATTTTAATTTTCATTGAACTTTTGGAGCCACTCCCTCTATTGCATTTATAAATTTTCGTTTTAATATGTTAAATTGAAATTTTATTATTACTTGTTTTTTTTTAAGAAATTAGTTAGTACTACCTCCGTCCTTAATTATAAGACCTTTTTGATATTTTTTTTTCTTTTTTATAAGACCCATTTGGTATATTCAAGTACATTAATTATTTTTTTACTAACATACCCTTATTTATTTTGCATCTTTTTCTTTAATCAACAATAAATATTATGTTAAAAACATAAATTAACTCTCTCTTAAGGATAAAATTGTAAAAACAATAGTAATTATATACAAATTTAATACTACAATCAGCTTTCTTAATCTCTATATTTAGAAACGGAGGTAGTATATAATATACAAATTTAATACTACAATCAACTTTTTTAATCTCTATAATTTTAGTAAAAGGCTCCTATATTTAGCAACGGAGGTAGTAAATAATAAAAAAAATGTTTGCTTTAAAGAAAATGCTAACTTTGAACTAAAATACATGTACTTTTTTTAGGGAACTAAAATAAATGTACTTATAAATTATTATAAGTACTATATATAAAGGAAACTATCCATTTCAGCACACTTTTGGGTTGAACTTTATTTTCACAAATATCCTTAATTTTAAATACAAGTAACACATGTAACAAATAGATAAAAATAAATTTAAATATTAAAATAAATGTAACAAACACGATATGAGTATATGTATATCTTTTTTTTTTCTTTATCATTTAAAAAATATAACAAACTAGATGTGTATATTTATACTTACTTTTTCTTTATCCCAATTATACCTTTAAACAACTTTTTCTATAATAAAGATTGTAGTTCGTGTCATTAAAAAAACAACAAACATTTATATTTTTAATCAAAATCAAAATTTCATAAAAAAGATACTATTTGTAATTTTTAAACGTTAGCGCAATAAAAATAGCAGAATTTCCGTCTTTTTTTGCTTGTATTCATAATGATTGTTATATTCAATTTTATAAGCAGTCAAAATTAGCTTCAGATACAGTTTGATATCATCCCTTCCACTAAAATAACGAACCTAACAACTAAAACTTAAAACGGTCCTTCATTTTCCCGTAGTAATTAGAGGGAATTATCAATTTTGTCCACACTCACATACATAATTATTTGTTCACTTTTTTCATAATAATTTTTTTATTATTTGTTCTTTTTTTGCAAGTGCAGCTTTATTACGGGGACAAGAAATAAAATTTGATATTTTTTTTAAGACAAAAATACTTACCTCTTCGACTTATAAATTAAGTCCAACGAATTAATTATCAAATCAAGAACCATATCATCTTTTTCTAAAAAAAAAAAAACCATATCATCTTCATAAATGGATAAGTAATTAAGGGAAACTTGTCAACTGACCAAACTGAATTTTTTGTCTTTTATAACAACAATATCACCCGAAGAGATATCTAACCAACACCGAACACGATGCCACCAAGGAGCAAATAAATTACAACAAAAGATTAAGTGTTCAACAATCTCCTATGATCTGCATCCTAGAAGACAAACATTGTCGCTAACCTAAACAACACCATGGCGCATCGATTGTCTTTTGTAGGCAAATTGTTACGGAATAAGCGTCAAACTAATAAGGAAAATTTTAGAGGAACCTGCTTAAGCCAAATATCGTCTTTCGGCCCCTGAGCCAAATGATCTTCTGCAACCATAAACAAATGATATACACCACTATCATAGTAACCCTTAATGGGATCAAAACAATGTTATGAAGCAAAAAATAACATTTCTAAAGACTATTGTCCTCCTAGACGAACAACCTCCACCTCCAAGCACCTCCCCTCTCATTCCATCCTTTTTTTGCAAGAACCTCTAATTCCATCCTAACCGACACATATCTGTCACCGAGCACCAAGGATTATCGGTGAACTCAAATGATCTGCTGAACCTAACACCAAGGATTTAGGGAAATGATTTTTTTGTTTGCTTGAATAAGCGTTCTTTAAAATAACATTCGTTTTGGTTTGAGCCGTGTTTCTTTTAGTCCTTGGCAACATATTAACATTTGAATTTGGTCTTTATTATTGTGTTTGTCCCTGCAAAATTATCAATTTTTATTTTTGGTTTTTTATTATTTTGTTTTAGTCTTTAAAAAAATTGTTTACATGGAGATTGATACTTGTAATATATAGAATATTTTATTTTGATTTTTTTAAATAAAAGCTAAAATAAATATTATAAATACTAATTTTAATTTAAATATTGTAGGCACTAAATAAAATGTACACCAAGGATCAAAAGCAGAAGTGATATATTTGCGATGACTAAAACTATTTATTTAGACTAGGAAAAAGATAGTGTATTTTTATGGATCATAAGAGTATTTAATACAAAAAAGAAGAAGGTATGTTTAAACTTTGAAAAATATTAATGAATGTCTAAAACTTATTTGAGAAATCTATGAAAAAAATATAATTTATATAAAAAAAGTATTTATTACATGGACGAAAAGAACAAATTATATTTTCTAGAAGAAAACATCTTTTATTAAACTTTTAATTAATGTTTTTTGATCGCTCGTTAGCCAGATTTTTTTAAACATAATTTATATAATAATGGAAGAACCTTTTTAATTATGATTTATTTAAAATCAAGACACATAAATAAACTATTTATTTCAATCTTCGATGATATAAATCAAAAGAGTAAAAACTCAATTTAATCTCTCATAATTTTTTCAGAGTACAGTACTCTTTATTTCACCATAATAGAAGAATTAATTTGTGCAAGAATTGAATCGGAAGATAATTTGAAGAATAAAATGATATGCATTTAAATGAAAATGAGAGCACGAATCAGGAATCATGATGTTGGGCTAGGAGGCAACTGGAGACTACGTCACCTGCATATTGTACGCTGTTGTTTTCAGTGGAAAAGAAGGAAACAGTATGACACTTTTGGGAGTTCCAACCAAACAGTTTTGTTTCAGCATATCTTTTGCTTAAACACCATTTACCCATAAATTCAAAAGCTGATCACACTAAATTCCTGGCCTATATCATTATTGTCTTTCCTCATTAGTCATCACTAATCATAATATATCCTTCATTATTTGAATTTTGAACCATATCTATTCTATAGGACTGGGAGTGAGAGTACTACCCTACATCATGTCTGTCTACAATCTTGGAATTGTCACTGCCAGTGCCAGTTATTGATACTACTAGTACTCAGTTTTTTTTTTTGTATTTTGTTGAAGGATAGTAGTACTTTAAAGAAATTTTTGTCTCAAAGTTTTAACCATTTATTATATAAGGAGCATTATTAGGTATTGTAGTACATGGAGCATAGATGAAAAAGTTCAACAAAAAAATGTGTAATATTTTAATAAGAATTATTCTTTCAATTTTGAAATAGGTTAATTAATAAGAATAAGAAGTGGTGTTACATAATTTGCAAAAACATGAGTCTTGAGACATGACTCAGTAAAGTCTGTATACGTGCTCATATATCCATCAAATCGTCAGTGATGATAATAATTGTGGGTATTATATTGTGGGATCACTGTGTCTATGTTGCTTAAACTACATTTGAGATTTTTTCTATTTTGAGGCAATTTCATAGGTGATGTTGCACGCAATATGCATTAAAGATGCCAAAAATGATTTAACGTAACCTATACTATACCCATCCATCCATCGCCACCCTCATCCTAGAGAGTAATCATGCATGCTTGTCCCTTCAAAATTAAAGAACTATTTAATAAACAATAACTAATACACCTTCCTCCCTGAAAAAAGAAAAATTAATACACCTTCCATCCTTATTGAAAATAAATAAATAATACTATTTTTTTGTCCTTTAAATTAAAAAATATTCATCAATTTTTAAATGTATTAATTGTTAAAAAATTGGGATCAAAGTTCAATGGTAAAAATTCATCTATTAAAATTAATAGGTGGAAAATTCAAAGTTTAAACCTCAATTTTTATATGTATAATGCAATGTCATTTATCAACAAAAATAAATTCATACATAAAAT
>Ga0099826_10000692_pt1 | contig 17584 bp, 9 predicted proteins | sample Mtrugardesep15_FD_76830 | JGI IMG/M metagenome (GOLD analysis project Ga0099826, IMG submission 76830) | Root nodule microbial communities of legume samples collected from California, USA - M. trunc garden sep15 | ecosystem: Host-associated > Plants > Roots > Nodule | place: USA: California... | reverse complement strand
GTTCAAGCCAGTTTGGCTTTGTCATGCACTCAAGTTTTGCTTTCTTCCTCTTCATGCTTGAAAATTCAAACGAAGCTGAAAATAAGACCTAAAGTTACAAATTGCAGATCAAAATTGAAATAGGGAAAAGGAGTTAGATGAATAAAAATTGGAAACTATACCCTGTAATTTGAAGAAGACGGAGATCGAGGGAATCGAAGTAGCAGGGAAGAGAATGTGGAGATGGGGACAAAATGGTTCACGGCGATATGAAACCTTCTTTACTCTTACACGCTTTAGATTTGCCCTATCTACTTAGGTTATTTAATTACACATTATGTTATTATCTTACACGTGTGCTTCTTCTTTTAAATTAATTACAGGTGTTTTTTTTTCTTTCTTTCTTTGTAATTAAAAACACTTATTTTATTTTCTCACAACTTAAAAAAAAATAATTATTGAAATTCACACATAAATGGAGGGGTCGAGATTTAAACCCCTCTTCTTGTGTTGGTTTAGCAAATTCAACTTTTTATTAGTTGAGCTAAAATTTATGGATATTTTATACTCATTTTTATTCATTTTAAAAACGTAACAAATTTATAATTCATAAAATTTAGAATTGATATCTAGCTTAGAAGAGTAATGGAACTAGTATAGAAAGTTAAAATCTTTGATCTTAATGAGTACCATTCATTAAGAAAGTCACAAGAAAATAAGTTGTCACAACTAGTATAGAAAGTCTAACAAATTGGATTTTGTCTAATTCTTTTTATTTATTGGTGGTGCGATCTTAAATAAGTTGTCACAAGAAAATATGTCGGAAAGGACTATATATAATCTCGATCGCTACCATAACATTATCGAGAATGGTTGCTAAGAGAGGACTATACCTCGATTTACAAAATGAATAACGTAGCAGATTGGTTGTCGGAAATGCATTAAGAGATGACCACTTTCAACCTGTTAGCCAAGACTTTAGAAATTAGCTTGTAAAGAACATTGCAGAGAGCTATCACACGCCAATCCTTCACGATATGCTGCGAATTGACTGGAATAAGATCAATGTTCATCATATTCAAATCAGAGGGAATAAGATCAATTTCATCATATTCAAATAAGAGATTCAATCAGATCGACAAAAAACACTCTCACAAAGGTGTGGCCGAGCCAGAGAATCCCTAGGAGAGAAGACTATACTCCCTCCGTCACATAATACTTGACACAGTTGACTTTATTACGCATACCAATGTATAACTTTGAGTTTAACTATCTTGAATAATATATTTGAAAAAATTATGTAAATTTGATATTTTAAAAATACTCATCGAGACGAATCTAAAGACATCTTATACGATATTATTTATCTTTGTATATTGGTAGAAAAATATGGTCAAAGTACTTAAGTTAGATCAAAATTTCTAATTTTTAAATAGGTCATCTATTGTGGGACGGAGGAAGTACCTTCTATTACGTTTTTTTAGAAAATAGCTTGAGTAAACAATATTGTTCAGTATAATAATTAGTTCTAGTAGATGTAGATTTTTATGTTAATTAAATAGATAAATGTGTATCCACATTTGAAATAACTTTTGTTTTTATGAGAAGCCGTCCTCCTCCGTAGGCTTTTGGTACTACTCAAGTTTAACGGTGAGAATATGCTTAGTGGAGCCAAGTTTTGTACTCTCAAATTATGTAACATTTTTACTAGTTTATTTTATAATGTCAATAAAATATTTTTTTTATTCCTTTTAGTTAATATATATAATCTTATTTATTGTATTTCAATAATTTGACAACTTTGTTAATTATAACAAATAAAAGTGTTTTGAGAAATGAAACATATTTTACAATTCAAATCAACAATTTTAATCATTCCTTAACGATCGTGTAAAACTAGTTTACTAATCGAGCTATCTACTTAAAGAAATTGCATATGGACATTTTAAATAAATAAAGCTGATGTATGTTGATGATGACTAATGAATTAATAGACCAACGATATTATTAAACCCAATTGTAACCACCTTTGTTCAAACTAGAGTGCATACTAGCACGGGATGTCCGTTTTTATATTGCTTTGTCCACATCATCATTGCCCTAATATGTGTAAACTAAAAACACTATATTTTGTAATTCTGATTTTGATATCTCTATTAAATTATGAAATAAAGGAATAAAATGCTTATGTGAATAAACGAATACAGAGCCATGACTTCATCAATAGTAACCAAAATCATGAAGTCCACTTCCTCAAAAAAAAAAAAATCATGAAGTCCACCAAACTTCCTAACTAAGTGACTTAAACAAATAAAAACAGAAGAAACCGATATTATTGATGCAACAGAAATATATAGACTTCTCAAACAAATATAATTAGGAGTAACTCAACAAATAAAACATAGATATATAATCCAATACTTAATTAATGAAAGCTTGCCAAGCAAACCGCATAGGAGTACAAAATTCTGAGGGAAAATAAGCATACTACTAAAGATGAAAACATTTAGCTAGCCTTCCGATGACTTCAACAAAATTCCTATAAAACATTAGGTTATTTTCAAGGATCACCATCCTAATCTTCAGTTTGATACTATGAGATATAATCACATACGAATAAATCGATTATGGAAGATTTATTTCAGCATCATTATCATTAAATATCAAAATCACAATCCTCATAACTAGACCAATTAGAATTTATACTTCCATAGTCTGAAGAATCGTAATCTAGTGTTGGAGGTACAAAAACTTTAATTTGTTCAAAGCACCTTTTCTCCAAGCTTGGATTAAAATAATAAGTATAACATCCTCCCAAGTCAAAAGACTCAAGAAGATGACATCCATCAAGAATAGCTTGAATACCACCATCACTAGGCATATCTCCAAATATTTTAAGATGAAGTAATCCGGGCATTGTATTGGCAACAACAAATGAGTGCACATCTATCCCGCTGTAGTCCGAAAGCAGCAAACCGTATTTTAATGATTTCAAAAGAGGGCAGGATCGACCAACAACTTCAAGAGAATCACTAGATAATAGACGGTTCTGAGAAACATCAAGCTCCTCTAACTGTGACAGTTTCTTTGCAGCTTCAATAAAACCTATATCTGAGAGTCTATCACAATTTGCAAGCCGCAAGCGTCGCAGGTGACACGCACTGTAAAATAAAACCTATTAACATATGCTTGACAATAGAAATAAGATACATATAGTCCTAATATAAATATATAGGTATATATTAAGAAAAATGACGTCTTAATAAAACAAAAAACTTATTTCCAAAAATAACGTTATATATATGTATATATAACACACGTGAGAGGAAGAAATGAGATCCGTAGTGAAATACCAATTATCTACTATGTGTTTAAGAAGATCATCGGTTCCAATTTCCTCAATATCAATATCTTCTACTTGGCCACAACTTCTCTCAACTGCAGTGCGAAAAATCTTCACCAAATTATTCCCATAGTTGTAGCGAGCATAGTCGAGCCTAGTCGTGCGAATGGTGCGCCACATGTGAGGATCCTTGCAGATATTCCACCATAAAGGGCACACTTTACATGCACTAGAAAGTATTTCAATGGTACCAAGCCTTTGGAGGATATTTGCTGTCACATCTCTTGGAAGTTCAAGCCAATTTCGATGAACAGTTGTGCTCTCGTTTTCCACTTCTGTTGTTGGAATAGAAGACGACTCCATAATGCAAACGAATTGAGATTTTATAATTTGGATGAAAGTATTTTAACCTTTTGTAAGGTGAGATAACTAACCGGTTTGAGAGTGAAATTAATAGTTTCCAATGAACATTGAAAAATGATGATTATCATTAAAATATTATCATGCGTGGTAATACTCCTAAACATTTTGAAAAGTGAAATGGGGATAAGAATAAAGTTGCTCTGTTTTCGATAAGTACATTTGGAAATACAATTTTGAAATTCGACGGGTGCTTTTTTAGTACTAGTATTTTGTGTAAAAAATTATGAAAATTTCATGTAGAGGACTAGTTTTAATTTATTTTTAAAGATATGTCAAGAATATAAAGGGAAATATTAAATATTAAAGTTTTTTTTTGTCAAGAATATAAATATAAAGGGAAATATTAAATATTGAATTTGTATATTCATTCAATATTTTAAAATATAAAAATATTTATCTTTTCTTTTCATTTCACTTTTAACTAAATCACACCATGTTATGAGTATTGGAAGCTTTGAATAGGCGGATGAGCAATCATGGTATTGACTTTTATAAAAGACGTCTTGTTTTGTTGGGTTGAAGAGTGTGTTGGTCTATATGGCTAATAAGGTTGTGCGATAGAGGGGGGTGAATAGCGGTTTGAAAAAGTTTTACGGAGTTTTATTGAAGCGATTTGAAATGTTTTAACTAATTGGAAACAAGCTCGAACAATCACAACAATTACAAAAAGTTAAAACTATGTGATAATAAGATTGAATATAGAATTGAGAGATTCACAATATAAATCTTATTACAATCAAATATTAATAGTTCTTGAACAATTTGCAAAACTAGACAATTTCAAATCCAAACCTACAAGAGAATATAACAAACTATGAATCAAAAACACAATGCATATGAAATTGATGAATTGGATAGTAATTGAAACTAATTGATCTATGAAAAATAGCAAAAACCTAATTCAAGGAATTAGATCAATTTTTATGAAAAACAACTTATATCAATATAAATTTCTATTCTATCAATTAATCAATTAACATATGCAACTATAAAAAATAAAGAGGATCAGGAAGTGTTAGCCTATAATTTTAAAAGTTGTATTAAATGTGGTCAATTTGAGAGTTGACTTTAATATTGAAAATGCTTCGTTATTTATCGAAGTTGGGCTTGCTGTAGATGTTCGAGATTGGCATTTCAGTTCGACGAGTTAGAAGTATCGAAAAGTAGTTAGATTTGGATAAGGCCAAAAGCAATTCGAAATTCAAACCGAACAGTTGCCTTTATCCGTTTTCTAAGCAGTTATAGTTTTTATTTGATAGGTAGTTATTTCCTATTTTAGTATAAATAGTAGTTTCTTGAAAGAGAAAACGGTCACAATTCAATCATACATAAAACTTACACTCAAATTATCCGCATGGAAGAGAGAAACGAGTCACAAGTTGCAATGTATGAACATGTGTACCAATTTTCATTCAATCAATGCAATTTAAATTTGTTTTCTTAAATGTCTTTGCAATTTATTTTGTTTCTTTTGAGTAATTCATTTACTTTTATTCACATCAATTTCGATATAGTTCAACTGGGTTGAATTCGATTGCTTTTTACTTTCTTTTATCAAGTTCCTCAAGAACAACATCAAATTTCTGGAAAATAACAAGCACAATATGTCCTTAAGATTTACTGGTTGATCTTGCAAGCAATTAATTTTAAACCAGCGATTGTTTACCAAAATTCAGTGTAAACAGGAAGAGAGATAACACCAATATTTTTATAGTAGTTTGCTCTTATCGTTCTCGCTTTGAGCTTCGTCTACTCTTCTTGGTAAAAAAATGCCTCCACCAAGGTCATCCACTAATAGTAACAATGTTGAATACAAATGTGATTACAAGAGTTCCTTGAAACTATCCTAATTCTTCAACCCCAATGTAAGCACTCCCCCAAACTTCAAATAACCTTTGAATTTGGTGCTTCTTGAATCTTTGAATCCTTGATTACCCGTGCACCCCTTCGAACTCTTCACTCAAGTCTTTGATGCTACTTCTGGTAACCGATTCCCCTTCGATGCAAGAACAATTAGAAATAACCCACAAGACCTTTAGAGGTAGAATGAGATTATTCACTTCACTTTGGAACATTGATTAAGCCCACCCAATTTCCTTGAAAGAGCCAACTTACAATCCCTACTAGCACCCTAGCAAATCAATGTGACTCAATGTACAAGTGATTCTAAGAAAATATGTTTAATCTTGAAGAATATATGAACAATGAGTTTTTGAGACCTAAAGAGAATAAATGCAAATGATTCAATAGTATTTGTGTTATGAGGAAGTGAGTATATATAGAAAATTAGTGAATTGATTCGCTAAATGTGTTAATCGATTCACTTAATGTGTGAATCGATTCAGACAGCAAAAATATAAGTCAGAGACCTATGAAGATTGATACGATTCAATGTAAGTTTGAATCGATTCAAGTGAGCCCATGATGCAGAATGATGTGATTCAGACTTTTATGAATCGATTCAGTGCAAGTCAGAGAGAAACCATGATATGACTCAAACAAATATGAATCGATTCATGTGATACTATTCATGTAAACTCTGAATCGATTTGCTGTGATGATATTCATGAAAATTTGACTTGATTCAAAAGGTGTGGCATAAGGAAAATGGATAGAAAGAATGATTGATATGAATCATGAATCGAATCAAGCAATTCAAAGAAGGATTTTCCTATACATGACAACACACAAGACATCAAGGGATCACATGACACAATGAGACATGGTTTGCTAGGTGCTTCAACATAAAAATAAAATAAAAAATATCATCAAATAAACCTAGCTATTTAGACATCATCAAAACACAAACTTACAACTAAAGCAATATCATCTTCAGAGTGTGTGGGACGGGTTGTAAAAAAAAAAAAAAAAACTATTCTTTATCTCAATTCCCAAGCATTATGGGATTTTAAGCCTTTGTTTAAGAGTTTGGAGGGGTCGGGAAGTGAGAGCTTAGGATAGTGAAAAATATAAGAAAAAGTTGGTAAACCTTTCGTACTTTTACAAATATTAGAATGGTAAATTGATGATTATGATGAATATATTTTTTAATTTTAAGAATATTATAATATCATAAATTAATTTTAAATAATTCATACAAACCTTAAAAAAACTGTCAAAACCCTTCTTCAATATAATTTTTGAGTTGCACCCAAATTAAGAGGATTTTTTATTATAAAGAAAAATGAACTTCCTAAAATCCTCCCACCCTAATGTCGTCTATTTCTTCCACTTTGTCCTTTCTTTTTTACAAAGTTCTCCCATCCATTTCCCTCCAAACTCGCAAACAAAGTCTAAAGTGTACATAAACATTTGTCATTGAGTCTAGGCTTAGCGAGAATTCGTGGGTTTGTTTCGCAGTGACGTATCCAAATGTTTTGTTCAACTCGCAAAGTATGACACACCACATTTCAATATAATGTTTGCTTTAGGTCGTTGGTTGAACCGTTATCATTTTGTTCTTTATGAGAGGCATCTTAGTAGATTAAGGAGTGTGAGTGATGTATATAAACTATTTTTGTCTACGAATTCCAAACAATTTGTGAGTTTACGGTGTACTTAAACATTTTTTTTTATAAAGCTATCTTATCTTTTAATTCATTTTTTAACTCATTAACATGTACCCTAATTCTTAGAGCACAAATTAGCATGACCATATAAAATAATAATCCTACGAAAACACCAAAAATCAAATATCCACATTAGACCAACACTCAATCATTCAGAACAAACCCCTAACCTAGAACTGTCAAAACGGGCTACCCAATCCGTTTAGGACCTGTCCTAATGGGACTCAGGCTATATGGGGTCGGGCTAAAAATCCCGGTTTGAATACGGGCGTGAGAAATATTACCTGAGCTCGGTCTTACACGGGCGGCAGGCTAAACGGGTGGGCCTGTGTTAAAAATTACTTTTTTAAAAAATAAAAAAATACTATAAAATACTCCTATAAATTTCTTGTAAATAATATTTTTTAATATGTTTAAATGATGCCTAGCACAAAAAAAAATGTAAACATTTTCGTACAAACGCATAAACTATCATTGTGAGGAATGCAATTTTAAATAAATTATGTACGATATGGCTATAGATATTTATATATTCGATCTTTAAAATTATAAGTAATGAAATGAGTAAATATAATTTTATATTACTTTTATATTTGTGTGTTAATTCATTCAATTTTCATTTTTATTTTTTATTTTGATAATTAACTAAGTAGAGAATTATTTAAAAATATATATAATATATAGGATTTTTTTGTGGTTTTTTAGGACCGGGCTAAAAAGGCCTATAAAAAACTGGGCTCAATATTTAATGCCTAAGCCCTATAACTAATCGGGCTAAATGGGCCGGCCCATATGGACAACATGTTTTGACAGCTCTACCCTAACGGCCTAACTGCACTATAAGAATATCAAAACAATGACAATGTTTTACTATATCAACTAAAAGACGATTGTTCAATACCATCGGCGTGTCCAGAGTGGAAAATACATAAGATTGGTGAGGCTGAGAAATCGGAATTTGAATTTTTGGATAGACCGGGTTTGTTACAAGGCCTCATGGCTAAAGTGGAGAAACCGCCGAAAAAATTAACTAATCAACTCAATCCAATTTTACGTGAGACTCCCGAAAAAGTAAAAAGGATAATTTGAAGTTATTAAAGAAAATGAAGATGATTCAATTTCACTAGATAGGTTATGACACTTTTTTTCTTCGAGATTCTTTATTTGTTTGGTCGATATTACATTGACATATATTTTGTGGTCGATAATGTAACACCAATTATTGTGGTCAATGTGTAACTAACATTATATAAATATATGATTTTTGTGTGCTGGACAAAGCACCCACAATTTTATTGGTTATTATTGATCCGCGTTTAATATAAATATATGTCTCTTTCCACAATAATTTACTTTACGTTCCATTTCATTTTATTATGATATTTGTTATTCCATAGACCTCTGTGAAGTGAAAATATCTGAAGATACATGTTCAAGAAGACCATTAAGGTTTTTTTTAACTCGCACCAACAAGTTGAATGAGTTGAAGACACAACTTAACAGATATAATGTCCATCTTGGTAAAAATCAAATTAAATTACGTCTCATGTACTTGTACAGGTACCATGCATAGATTTGGGGGCTGATAAAGATGAAGATATGTGAAAAACTGTTTATTTTCCTCAAGCTATTTATGATGATGGTGATGTAGGATACATGTTTAGGTTGATGGTTGAAAATAATAAGTTATATCTTTGTCTCCATTCCAACCAAGACTTTTATGTTTTATTTTTATTTTTATGAATTGACGTGTAATATGTTGAAAAAATCTGTAATGTTGCACTTTTATTGAATTTCAATCTTTTGTGTATTTTGCATGTAATGTCGAATTCGTGTAATTTGGATCAATTATGAATGATTATGTAATGATGTCACTTATGAGTGAGATGACATGATGTCATTACATGATTTTTATTAGTTATTTTGATGTTATTATTGAGTCTTATAAAAAAGTCTAATTGACCTACCAGGCCGGCCCATATATGTGTAATTATATACCACAATTAATTAATTTTTTGCAATTTGGGATTTCTAATGAGTACAAAAACTCTATAATTGGATCCTATAATTGGTGTTGGTGTATGCATCAACAATTTTTCTATTAGGAAGATGGATGAAGAACACCCTAACTTATCTCATTCTCATAGAGTCAGCACAAAGAAGGGAAATGGAGACTTTGGTGCTCGTTATCCTAATTCTGATATTGAATATGGCAAGTTTTTTCCTTCCAACTCTGAAGCAAAAAAACGTATTCTTCAAGATTAATGTCTCTACCACTAAATTCACGAAGACTTCTTGAAGATGCCTTGTGGCACCGCATAATATTATTCATCTACCACTTTAATAGTCTTTGTTTTCGACTAATCTAATGGATTTCTTTGATATCCATCCAAATTTCAATCGATGATTATGTGCATGAGTGTGGCCCTATAATATATGGCGTTATTTGCAAGTAATTTTATGAATAATTCATATTACAAATTTTCTAATTCATCACATATATAATTCTTGGTCCACTAAAAAGAATTTGTTTTAATATTTGATATGTCGTGAGACATAGAATCAATGTTAATGGCAATCCACATTTTTATAAAACTTAATAGAAGTATTGGAAGGGAGAAAACACAAAGGTTAGTGATTTATATTAGGCGAAATATGCATCGATCCTGGCCAAACTACTTAATAAAGAAAAAGAGAATCATTTAGATTGAATTAGCAATATAACTATAACAATCGACTAAACCATTCCATATCCAATGTAAATCATAAATTAATACATTTCCAGGTTTTCAAATCTTCATCAAAATTGCATTAAAATAAAAATTATCAGTCGAGCCAACAATCCAAGTTTTCACCTAATGAGAGCCCTTGGCCAAACTACTTATAACTAGGTCACTTTACCAGCTTAAACTTAAAATTAAATTTGACTAGCAGCTAGAAACATCAACAAACTTTTCAACACTGGAAACTAAAAATCCGAATCATCAGAAAAATTGAAATCATCTAGAAACTAAAAATCCAAACCACCAAATATATCAGAACCAATCCAATGCAACTGTAGAACAAGCAAATGAGGATCATCATCACCATAGTACACATCCATAAAACCAGTTGGAAGACACAAGGTTTTCACCTGCTGGTTACATCTTATCCCTATACTTCCACTCAAATGGAGATGAAAACATCCACGCAGATCAAGAGACTCAAGAAGAGGACAACAATCCAGAATTGCCAGCAATCCAGGCATTGTTTCTCTGCTGTTTATCAAAAAAACCATAACGAAAATTCAGCGATTTTAAAAGAGGGCAATGTTGACCAATAATATCAAAAGAAACTTCATTGAGGAAGAGGCAATTTGAAATATCAAGCTCCTCCAACAGTGGAAATTTCTTCACAGCTTCACAAAATCCTTCATTTGACGTTGATCGAAGGCAGTCTTCAAAAAATAAATCAGACCCTAAATAAGATAAAATAAAAAATATAATATAGAAACAAAATAGTAACACTGGAAACGAACAAAAACCTATCAGCAACATATTTGAGGAGATCATTGGATCCAAAATACTTGATATAAATGTCTTCAAGCAGACCACAACTTTTGTCAACAGCATAGCAACAAATCTTGAATAAATTAGAATAACCATAACGTAACATGGGGATATCGCTCATGTGAATGGTGCGCCACATGCGAGAGTCTTTGCAAATGCTCCACCAATAAGGACACACATTGCGTGCACTCGTCAAGCCTTTGGAGTATGTTAGCTGTAATGTTTCTTGGAAGTGCAAGCCAATTTGGCTTTGTTGTGCTCTCAACTTCCATTTCCTTTACTGGCTTGGAAGACGAAGCAATTGTGTATAAGGATATGGTTGGTGTGATATATATAACACATTTATAAACGGTAATACTCAATGGCTTTCAAGTTCAAACACTGGGGAGAAGAAGGGCCACACGGTTTCTAGTCTAGTAGTAAATCCCATTTGGCTGCCCAAGTAAAGCCTTGTAAATAGGAGTAGGCGCAGTTTGCTTGAAAATATAAGAGGTACTGATTATTAGTATTTCGATTTTCGGGTCTTAATTATAATTATAAATTATGACTATTAACTTTATGTTTATTTCATAGTAAGTAATAATTATTTGTATTTTTATTTTCTATTTTAATAAGTTTAGCTAGTTGTGTGAGCCTCACCAAAGCTCTAGTTTTTAACCATTATATCTTGTTGTCCGCCACCAAAACCTTTACTTTTTCTGTCATTCAGCAAAGAAGGGTGATTTATGGTTAAATTTTGACCCAAAATCACTTTTTTAACTTGTGTTTTTTCTTTTCCCTTTTATTGAAATAAATGATTTTCACATCTACTTCATTTTTCCTTTCGTGGTCTTAGTGCAACATTGTTTTGTTTGTCGTCTTTGTGCGGTGTTGTTTCTCTTTCTTGTTTCGTTTAGATATTTGTTCGATTTAGATTGTTAGATCAACTTCAATCTAGTGCAAGTTCAATCAATAACTTTGGTGTCATCAACGTTGCAGATCGAAGACATAAATATTCTGAAGACTTGAATATAGTCATATGTGTAGACTTTTGTACTTTGTAGTTTTATTCTATTAACATGAATGTTGTGAGTTTGTTCGCAGATTCATGCTATTTGTTTTTATCGAATTTGAATTTTATCGATCTATGAAGCTCATATACAAATACGGGTGCGAGTTCGATACGATACGGGTACACGGATCGCGAAATCTTTTAAATTTAGGATACAATACGGTTAAGATAAGTTAACATGCAATTCGCAAAACTACTAGTAGCATGAGCATACCTTTACACAATGATACCCGTACTAATCACGTACTAATCAGTGTTAATGAAAATATTATAAACTTAATTTAATATTAGATTATTAGTTAAACCAGATAACCATATTTGGATGAACTTGTTCATATGCTATAGCTCAATTGTCACTTAGTTGCAATAGTCCAAACATGTGCTTCTAGTTAGATTTTACTATTGATTCTAAATTGCAACTCATGACAATGGTAACTGGACCTATGTAAGATTTCAAACTTATAAACATACATTGATCAATGTTGAAATTCATTAAGAAAACAGCCAAATAGAAAACAAAAAGGATGGTATATGATAAAGAATGTCTTAAGAAAGTACTGTCAATAGTTTTCCTTACTTCCTGCACTATTTTTCAAACAATTAAATCGATTTTGATTTACAGAGGAAAATATAGGATAACCTCTCCGTTAAGCAAAGCGTAGAAATAAGAAGAGACCATTGACCTTAGTTTCATTTGGAAATTTTGGTAACACTAAAGATTAATTAGTCTTTTTCATAGAGAAATGAAATAAAACATCACTTCCAGAATCATTAAGCAAATAAATTAAAAGATAAACTGCAAGATTAATAAAGTATGACAATAAACCATCGACCAAAATAAAACATACCAATGTTCCTGATAAATTAAAGCACATTTACATTGCGTAAAGATAAAAGACCAAGCTGTCCAATAACTTCAACAAAATTCATTTAAAACAACATTGACATCCATCTGAATTTCCACTTGAAAATGAAAGACCTGCGAAAAAACCAGATAATAACAACTTCATCATTACTTAAGACTTCGATTTGACTCCAAATTAAGCATCAGAATCGTCACCATCATCCTCATCATGAATCTTCTCAACAATTTCCCAGTAAGAATTACCACTTGAATCTTCATATGCAAACTCTAGTTCAAAATCTGTATAGTAGTCCCTAATTTTTAAATCTTTGATTTGATTATGCAACCTTTTCCACAAGCTTCCACTGAATTCTAAATTAGAACATCCTGCAATGTTAAGAGATTCAAGAAGAGGACATCCATCAAGAATAGCAAGCAAACCAACATCAGTAAGGGGGTTATCATGAATATCAAGATGGCGTAGCCCACGCATTGTTTTTGCAATAATAAACGCTTCATCATCACATTGGATGAGGCCTCCACTCACATTAAATGTTAGTGATTTCAAAAGAGGGCAACTTAGGCCAATAACTTCAAGAGATTTCTTAGATTGGAAGCCATATGAAATGACAAACTCCTCTAATAGTGGAAACTTCTTTGCAACTTCACACCATCCTTCATCAGAAATTCTAATGCACGAATCAAGGTGTATGCTCCGTAAGTTACTTGCCCTGTAAAAAATTATATGATAAAAAAGAAAACCTTAAAAAATATGTATCATTCATAAAATACACGACACCAAATACGTAAAATTACATACACATCCAAAAGATCCCCCAATGTTTGATTGAAATCTAGATCTTAGGACGCAGTTAATAGGATCGATCTACACACTATTCATAGTAGAGACTGTGGCCAAGCTATTAACAACTACCGAAACCACATTAATGGAGCAAAAATCATAATCTTTACAATGACTTAAACAAAATAAAAATTGAATATGGTAAAATGCATATTAAAGTACCAATCAAAGTATGCATAATAATCAAACTAAGTTTGTTAGTATGTTAATCTTTAACTTGTTTGTATTTGTTGGACGCGAGAATCGAATCCGAGACCACCCTTATCACTCCACTAGTCAACTTTACAACCCTAGCCAACCTTATTATATCTACTGGATTAAAAAACTTAGATGGCTGATTGATTTTGAAAGGACTGTTAATCTATTTCAAAAGTTGGAGCAGCAAAATAAAAATTGAAACGTAGTGGCCAATATAAGATTGTAGCAGAAGAATAAAATTAAAACTTGAAAAAGGAACAAAAATTTGTTGAAAACATAGGGTTTTCATTACATATTCCATTGATGTTATTACCTATTAATTAATCAGAATAACAAAACATATATCCCTAAAATGAGAAAATAGGAAAATAAAATGGGTATTACCTATCAGCAATGTATTTAAGAAGATCATCAGTGCCAAATCTATAAATATCAATCTTTTCTAAATGACCGGAACTTAGGTCAACAACATATTGACAAAGTTTGACCAAACGATCAAGATCTGGAGTCCCAAGGTTACAATATTGAAAGTAGAGATGAAAAGTTCCCATTTGAATTTGGCGCCACATGTGAGGATCTTTGCAAATGTTCCACCAATAAGGACATACATTGCGTGCGTTTTTGAGAATTTCAACAGCACCAAGCCTTTGAAGAATGTTCGATGTTACATCTTTGGGGAGTTCAAGCCAATTAGGGTTAGTGTTTGTGATTTCAAGTTTCGGTTTCTTAGCATGAGTCAGAGAAGAAGACATCGCGTGTGTGTGTGGAGGGTTTGGAAGAATATGTGTCACACACCTTTTACAATTAGAATTTTAAAAGACTACTTTAAAAAAAATCTTTGATTTTAAAAAACTTTGTGAGATTGTATTGATTCTATGAAAATTTAAAAGACTTTTTATGTAAAAGACTTTATACACTTACTCCCTTCGGTCACATATATAAGCAAAAAACTACATTTTAGGTACATAGAATAATTAATGAATCTAGTCATATTTATAGACCAAATACATTAGTTATTCAATGAATCTAAAAAGTTGTGTTTTGCTTATAAATATGACCGGAGGGAGTAAGATTTTAATGGATTTATCACATTGATTTTTAAATATTTTATAGGATTTTAAGATTTCAAAGAACTCAATGAATTTTATAGGAAAAAACAAACTTACAAAGTGAATGATAAAAATAATAAACAAATAAATTCTAGCGTTTGAGTAAAGAAAAATAAAACCAATAGAAAATTTGTTTACTAACAAAGTGATTAATGTTTATCTTTACAAAAAAAAAAAAAACAAAGAGAAATTATTTTCTACAATTTAATATTATATATAACTTCATGTTCTCCAAAGTAGCATCTCTCTACATATCTGAACATATACTAGTCCTCCATAGATTAGCATCTTCATGTTCCTTCTCTTGTGTTTGAACATTAAGTTCATAATTATTTTTTTCATCGAAATGACATTCTTTGCGAAGAAAGTTAAGAAGGGTTGCACATGTCAACACAAATTCTGCTTTTGTCTTAAACAAAAATGGAGGTTCTGACTTAAAATTTTTGAAACACGATTTAAAAATACCAAATATTCTCTATCTCCTTTTTCATTTTCAGGGTCATTACCATGACCTGCAAAATCTTGTAGATGATATTGCAAACCTCGATATGGAGCTAAAAATCTACGTCGATTAAGAAATCCACAATCCACCAAAAAATATTTACCTAATTAAATTTACAATGCATACAAAATAATCATGAAAGTGAAAATAAAAAAAAAACATCATTATAATTTAAAAATGGAAAATGTTAACCGGTGCCCCGGAGGCACTGGTTAAGGAAGCAAATATAGTAGTTTTTGCATTAGAAATTATGTAATCAATTCTTCAAAAGTAAAAAAAAAATGTCATTTTTAATTTAATTTTTCCTTTTTAATTACCTTAAACAGTGCTCGGGGACACCGGTTAACACCACCCATTTTTCATTCATGTATATTTGTCTCAGATTTTGCTATTATACAAATAAAAAAACAAAATAAAAAATAAAAATAATTGACAAATAACAAAATTAAAGTAAGAAATGGAAGACCCAATTTGATATAATTTTCTCATCGATAAAAGATGTAAAAGAAAAAAAATACCATTAGCTTTTTTTCTTTTTTAAATAGTATACCATTAGCATTATTGTTTAGCAATCGTGATTGGAGGAATGTGGGAAATGGAGTAGGAATTTATTTTAGTGGAATCATTCAGTCGCCTATATGATTTTTCTTATAATAAATTGGCAACCGTGGTAGATCAGTTTTTGTTAGGATGGGGGAGGGAGGCGAGACTTGAAAATGGTGAATGAGGTTGTTGGTTTGGGAGGAAGAATTGGAGAGTGAGTGTTGTGCGTTTTTATTACCTATTATTTTGAATGCTGATGTGAATGACAGGTGGATTTGGCAATTTCATGCCTCTTCAAAATACAATGTTACTAGTGCTTACAATGACAACACTATCATTTGACACAAGGAGGTTCCTTTAAAAGTCAACATATTCACTTGGCGTTTAACTCGAAATCGTCTTTCAACAATCGACAACCTAATCAGAAGACACGTACTTCAGCCGAATACGTCTTTTTGTTCAGGTGGATGTGATTCTCAAGAAGATGTTGATCATATGTTTTTTACTTTCAACTTTTTTGGTCAAATTTTGTAAGAAATATACAATTGGCTCGGAATGGTTTCAGCTAAGTCAACTCATGTCAAGGATCCCATTATTCAATATCGATCGTTAGGTGGTTTCTCTAAGAACATTTGTTATGATTTTTATTTGATATTGTTTTCTTATGTTTCGATTATTTGGCATGACATGAATGCTAGGGTCTTCGCTTAAAAGGGAGAGTTTATAAATTAGCTCATTGATGTAATTAAGCTTCAATCCTGGTGGTTGAAGGCAAATCACCATAATTTTGCTTTTAATTACCATATGTGGTGGTTTTAAACACCTTTTATGTTTGACAATTCATTTTTAAACCGCAAAATCATTCAAGAACGAAATTAAACAAGATAGATAGTCTGATTTAAAATCATGCAAGTATACAACTGTCTTGAGAAATTGAAGCACACTAATAAAAATAAAATATCAGACTTTCAAATGTCTTTAACAAAATTACTTTAAAGAAACATAATCAACATTTGAGATGAAAGCATGCCAAGAAAACAATAATATATAGTCTCCTCACTGTTTTAAAGAAACCTAGAATTAGTAATTCATAATCACAGTCATCATTAGAATACAAGGTTAAATGTCAATGTGGCTAAATATTACTACAGAGAAATGCTAGCAACACACCTTCTAACACACACTTTCCAACACACTTTTTTTGATTGGTTAAAATTCACATGAGACCCACATGATTTGGTGGGACCCATGTGAATTTTAACCAATCAAAGAGAGTGTGTTAAAAAGTGTGTTATTAGCATTCCTCATTGCTATATTAGCATATAATGCTACATGTGTTGGAACTGCAAAGATAATATGCAGAGGTTGGGTTTAAACTAGGATTCTTCACTTTTTCACATTTAAAACATGTAAGTTCAACCATTATGCTACATACTCCCTCCGTCTCAGATTAACTTAGTCATTTGCTCATTTCACACATATTAAGAAAAATGTATAAATGAACGAGAGAGAAAAATAATTTTAAAAGTTCTTGTAAAATATTGGTGCATTCTCCACTATCATAAATGAAAGTGAAAAAAAAAGTATTAATTAGAGTTACTCCCTCCGTCCCT